>ENA-ORCS01000344-ORCS01000344.1-marine-metagenome-genome-assembly--contig:-NODE-344-length-38648-cov-3.802002_pt1 | contig 38648 bp, 37 predicted proteins | sample MGYA00237781_ERZ508513 | MGnify/ENA primary metagenome ERZ508513 (study PRJEB26184, sample SAMN06268793) | marine metagenome | isolation source: Eden Landing Ponds, San Francisco, CA, USA | place...
CAGGCCGAGGATGAGCGGCCGCGCGACTGGAGCGGGGACGTCGGTGACGATTCCGACCCAGTACGAGGAGAGGTTCGGCGTCAGGACCGGAACCGAGAGGATCAGCGGTTGCATCCGTCCCATGGCGCCCGCAGTCCTGACCATCATCTCGCGGTAGGTCAGTACGTCCGGGCCGCCGATACCGTAGGTCCCGCCGGCAGTCTCGGGTGCGTCGAGAACGCCGACGAGGTAGGCGACGACGTCTCTGATGGCGATGGGCTGACACTCGTTGGAGACCCAGCGCGGCGTGACCATCACCGGCAGACGCTTGACGAGCTGGCGAACCATCCGGAAGCTCGCGCTGTCGGCGCCGACGATGACCGCCGCCCGCAGCGTCGTCAGCTCGTAGTCACCCTCGGCCAGTATCGCTTCGACCTCGCGACGGGACCTGAGATGGGGCGAGAGGTCGTCCGTGTCCTCGCCCAGTCCCCCGAGGTAGACGACGCGGTCGCCGCCGGCCGCGCTCGCCGCCTCGGCGAAGTTGCGCGCGGCCGTTCGGTCGCGCTCCTCGAAGTCGTCGCCCGACCCCATCGAGTGGACCAGGTAGTAGGCGGCCTCGACGCCCTCGAAGGCGCCTGACAGCGTGTCGGGCGCCAGCAGGTCGCCCCGGACCGCCTCGACGCCGTCGGGTGCGTCATAGCGCTCGGGGTCGCGGGTCATCGCCCGGACGTCGTGGCCGGCCTCGACCAGCGCCGGGACGAGGTGCCCGCCGACGAACCCCGTGGCCCCGGTGACGAGTACGTGCACACGTTCACAAGGACCCGCTGGCTCTTAATACTCTTCACGCGAGGGCGTCGAACCTCGGTCACTCCCAGCCGGGTGTCCCCGGTGCGCCGCGGGCGTCCTCGACGTCGCGAGCGTCCGCAGGCGTGGCGTCGTCGTTCGCCGCCGTTCGCTCCTGCCATTCCGCGATGGCGTCGTCGACCCAGGACCGTGATTCGAGTGCCTGCGCTCTGGCCCGCTCGTAGCGGTCGTGGTCGACCCCGAGCGTGCCGGGACTGGCGGCGGCGGCGACGGCGACGAACTCCGCGCGGTCGGCGGCCGTCGCCTCGCCGGCGACCAGTCGCTCGACGGCGCCTGCGATGCGGTCGGCGTCGGGATGGGCGAACACGCGCGACCCGACGGCCGCCGGGCCGAACCCCGGTGTCGCGTCCTCGGGCGGTTCGTCGTCGAGCAGTCGCTTTCCCCCGTGTGCGTGTTCGACGCGGTCGCACTCGGTCTCGACGTCGAGTGCGAGGTTCTCCCCGGGGTAGGTCCGGCAGGTTTCGGGGTACTCGTCGGTGTCGTGGACCCGACACTGCAGCGTCACGGGGTCGAGAAACGCACAGGTCTCCAGCCACGCCGGGTCGGCGTCGAAGGGTGCGACCGGTTTCGGCACCTTCCGGAGACCCACGAGGAAGGCCGGTCGGTCGGCGACCGCGGCGAGTTCGACCCCGTCGACGGTGACGTGGGGTCCATCGTCGATAGCGAACAGTCGGGGCGTCAGCGCGGCCGCGTAGCCGCGGTCGAGGAACGCACGCACCTCGTCGCTCGACAGCGGCGCGAGATTGTAAGTGTCGTCGAGCGGGCGGTAGGGGCCGCGGCGCTCGTGGTCGGTGTCGAGGTCGTCGGGCGCGAGCGGGCGCCAGTCGATGCAACAGCCCGCACACCCCTCGCAATCGACCTCCATACCCCCGATCCGACCGCGAGCGGGATAAGCGACCGGCTGTTGGGACTGACCAGGGAAGCGAGTAGCACCCGACCAGCAGGGTAGTGGGAACAGGCCGGTAGACCCCGTGGAGCGGACAACCGGGATACCGGCCCGCACGCGGCGCGCTTCGCCGGGGGGCGAAGGCCTAACAGCCGGCCGGTCGATCCGCCGGGTATGAGCGACAGACTCGCTGGCGACGTCGCGGTCGTAACGGGCGGTGGCGCGGGTATCGGCGAAGCGGCCTGTCTCCGCTTTGCGGAGGAGGGTGCCCACGTCGTCGCGGTCGACTGGGACGGTGAGGCAGCCCGAGAGACGGTCGAGACTATCGAGGGGGCGGGCGGCCCACGGGGACTGGCCGTCGAGACCGACGTCAGCGACGAGGACGACGTGGCGGCGATGGCCGACGCCGTCGCCGACGAGTTCGGTCGCGTCGACGTCCTCGTGAACAACGCGGGCATCCGCGTCGACCCGAAACCGGTCACCGAGGCCGACGAGGCGAGCTGGGACCGCATCCTCGACGTGAACCTCAAGGGCTACGCCTTCTGTGCGAAACACCTGATCCCGATGCTGGCCGCCGACGAGGGAGACGGGGCTTCGTCGGACACCCCCGGTCGCGACGGCGGGTCGATCGTCAACGTCGCGTCGGTCGGCGCGGGCTGGGCCCGACCCGGCTGGACACAGTACGACTCGACGAAGGGGGCCATCGTCTCGCTGACCCAGGACATGGCGTGTGACCACGCCGAGCAGGGTATCAGAGTGAACGCCGTCTCGCCGGGGTGGGTCATCACCGACTACCACGTCGGCGACCGCACCGGCGCGGACGCCGAACGGTTCGTCGACGAGAAGACGACCCCCGGGGGCCACGACGGGAACATCCTCGAACGGGCGGCACGCCCCGAGGAGCTCGCGGACGCCCTGCTCTTTCTGGCCTCCGAGGAGTCGTCGTTCCTGACGGGCGTCAACGTCCCCGTCGACGGCGGCTCATCGGTGCTCTGACAGGAACGGGTGTCGCCCGTGAGCAGGATAGTGTGGCGGATATCCGTATATTTATTCGCTTTCGGACGATATTCCCTGACGAGATAAACTCATGTTCCGGAAAACCCAGCTGATGCTCAAAACGGTACTGTTACTTCGAACGGCGCCGGTTCCCGGCGGCGGACCCACGCAGGCGGCGGGCGAGCGAGCGTGCCGGACCACGAGTACGGCCGACCGATGAAGTCGCTCGAACGGGACCTCGGCCTCCCGACCGTGCTCGCGATCAGTATCGGGGCGATGATCGGCAGCGGGATCTTCATTCTCCCGGCGCTGGCACTGGATATCGCGGGACCGTCGGTCGTACTCGCGTACCTGCTCGCCGGCGTCCTCGTGGTACCGGCGGCGCTCTCGAAGTCCGAGATGGCGACGGCGATGCCCGAGGCGGGCGGCACCTACATCTACATCGAACGCGGGATGGGGCCGCTACTGGGGACGGTCGCGGGCGTCGGGACCTGGTTTTCGCTGGCGTTCAAGGGCGGTCTCGCGCTCGTGGGGGGCGTGCCGTACCTGCTCATCGCCTTCGACCTGCCGGTCAACCCGGTCGCGCTCGTGCTCGCGGCCGTCCTCGTCCTCGTCAACCTCCTCGGTGCGAAACAGACCGGTCGCCTGCAGGTCGCCATCGTGGTCGTCATGCTCGCGGCGCTGTCGTGGTTCGTCCTCGGGAGCGCGCCGAGCGTCCAGCAGACGAACTTCGAGCCGTTCTTCACGGACGGCTACGGCGGACTGCTGGCCGCGACGGGGCTCGTGTTCGTCTCCTACGCCGGGGTGACGAAAGTCGCGAGCGTCGCCGAGGAGGTCGAGGACCCCGACCGGAACATCCCGCTCGGGATCCTGGGGTCGCTGGCGTTCACCACGGTCCTGTACGTCCTCATCGTCGCGATCATGGTCGGCGTCACCGAGGCCGGCGTGGTCTCCGGGTCCGCCGTGCCGGTAGCCGACGCCGCCAGGGCGACGGTCGGGACGGTCGGTGTCGGCGCGGTCGTCGTCGCCGCCGTCCTGGCGCTGGTCTCGACGGCCAACGCCGGCATCCTCTCCTCGTCGCGGTACCCCTTCGCGATGGCCCGCGACGGACTCGTCCCGGAGTCGCTGGCGGCCGTCAGCGAGCGCTTCGGGACCCCCTCGCGGTCGATCACGCTGACCGGCGCGGTGTTGCTCGCGCTCATCGCGTTCGTCCCGATCATGGAGATCGCCAAACTCGCCAGCGCCTTCCAGATCCTCGTCTTCATCCTGGTCAACCTCACGATCGTCGCCTTCCGCAAGGGAGAGATGGAGTACGACCCCAGTTTCGAGTCCCCGCTCTATCCGTGGACGCAGGTCTTCGGCGTCGTCGGCGGCCTCGTGCTCATCACGCAGATGGGTGAGGTCGCGATACTGGGGGCGGTCGTCATCACCCTCGGGAGCGCGGCGTGGTACCTCGCCTACGCGCGACCCCGTGTCCGGCGCGAGGGCGCCGCCACCGACGTCGTCCGCCGGCGGGTCGGCCGGGACGCTCTGACCGAGACCGAGTCGGCGATGGCCGCCGAGACCTACGAGGTCCTCGTCGCGTTCACCGCCGAGGTGGACCGCGAGCGCGAGCGAGCACTCCTCCGGATGGCGGCCGACCTCGTCCGGCCACACGACGGTCGCGTGATCGCCGTCTGGTTCGAGGAAGTCCCCGACCAGACGTCCCTGGAGGAGGCCACCGAGACCCAGTCCCCCGCCGAGGTCCGCTTCGAGGAACAGACCGACGACCTGGCGGCCGAACTCGACGTCGAGGTGGCGGCGGGCGAGATCGTCAGCCACGACACGAAACACGCGGTCGTCAACTTCGCCGCCCACCGCGGCGTCGACGCGGTCCTGACCGAACACGAGCGACTGCGGCTCCGGTCGCGACTGCTGGGCGACCCCATCGACTGGGTCGTCCGGCACGCCCCGTGTGACGTCTATCTCGTCGAGAACAGGGGGTACGACCGCCCGGGCGTCGTCGAACTCGTCAGCGACGGCGGGCCGTTCAACCCCGACCAGGTCGCCGTCACCGACGCCATCGCAGCGGCGAACGCGGGCGAGGTCCTCCTCCAGTACCCGGCCGCCACAGCGGGCGCCGAACAGCGCGAGCGCACTGTCGAGGACTACCGGACGGAACTGGCCGAACTGCTGTCGGTGCCCGTCCACGCGGTGTCGTCCGACGAGAGCGCGGGATCGCCCGGCGAGGCGCCCGACCTCCGGGTCCGTCGGGGTGCCGACCACCGGCTCCGCGGGGCGCTGCTCGACCGGAGCGACCCCGTGCCGTCGGAGTCCACGGAGATCACCGTCCACCCCCACGAGTCCCGCCAGCCGGGGCTGGTCCGTCGGTTCCTCGAACGAACCGTCTTCTGACCGGGGCCGGCGCTCGCTGCCGCCCGCTGGGACGGTGTCACTCGTTCGTCGAAGTCGTCCGGCCGCCGTCACCCCTGGTCGACGCTCGCCCGCCCGCCGTCACTCCTCGTCCGCGTCGGCCGGGACGGCGCGACTGCCGACCTGTTCGCGGCGACCGCGCCCGAACAGGCGGCCCCGGAGCGGCCGCTCGTTCGGGCGCTCGGCCAGTCCGACGGAGGCGCCGACGTCGTTGACGACGTCGAGGTGGAGCGAATCCGTGACCAGTCGAGAGATCATCCCCCGTTCGGTCGCGCCGACGAGTACGAGCGTGTGGTCGGCGGCCTCGCGTTCGATGGCCGCCTCGACGTCGCCGCTGTCGTCGACGACGGTCCGCGCGTCGGCCAGGTCGTGTTCGGTCGCCCACTCGTCGAGGAACGCCTCCCCCGCCCCGCGCTGTCCGGGGCCGTCGACGACGTGGAGCAGCGACACGGCCGTGTCGCCGGTCGCCCGGAGCGTCCGCGCGATCTCGGCGTTGAGGTCCGAGTCCGGACCGCCCGCGGTCGGCAACAGCACGCGCGAGCAGTCAAGTCCGCGATCTTTCACCACGAGGAAGTCGCTGGGGAGGCGGTTGGTCAGTTCGTCGAGGGGTCGCTCGGCGCGGGCCGCACTCCACAGTCGCCCGTTGCCCCAGCCCATCACGACCAGGTCGGGGCGCGTCCGCCGGGCGCGGTCGAACACCTCCTCGAACGAGCGCGTCGACACGATGGTCGACGTCTCGAAGGTGACGCCCTCGGTGTCGATCGACGCCTCGAGGTCGTCCATGATCCGGGCCGACTCCCGGGTGATCCGGTCGCGGTGGCCTCCCTCTTTGGGAGACATCCGTGTCGGCGCCTGGACGATGTGGACGGCGTGGACGGTCCCCCTCTCGTGCTGGCGGGCGAGTCTGCAGGCGAACTCGACCAGTCGCCGCTCCGTTCGCGGGTTCGCGACCGGGACCAGGACGCGGTAGGACTCCGGGTCCCGGACGAACTCCTCCAGCGTGTCGACGATCGGGACGTACGAGCGCCCGGCGAGGTTCCCGAGCAGCATCTCGCGGCCCGAGAGCCGCCGGACGTGCTCGAAGCGTTCGACCTCCAGCCGGCGCTCGCTCGTCTGGTAGTAGTTGACGACGGTGACGAGGACGATCCCGCCGACGGTGTTGCCCAGCAAGACCGGGAGCACGAACTCCGAAAGCGCCACCGTCAGGGCCAGTTCGCCGGCGAGCATCGCGTAGACCGACTCGGTGAACGACACGACGACGTGAAAGAGGTTCCCGAGCGGGATCGCCAGGAACGCGAGGTAGACGACGGCGATCCGCGAGATGGTGTCCCGGGCGGCGAAGTCCATCCACACCACGCCGGCGACGATCAGCCCGGCGAACGCGCCCTTGAAAAAGAGGGCGTGGACGGGCGTCTCGACGCCTTTCTGTGCGAGGTCGAGCGCGATCGCCGCCGCCTCGGGACTGAACACGCCGCCGTACGCGAGCACGACCGCACCGATGGCGCCGCCGGTGAAGTTGCCGGCGAGCACGACCAGCCAGTGGCGGACCAGTGCGGGGCCACTCGCCAGCCGTTCCAGGGTCAGCGCGACAGGCGGGAGCGTGTTCTCCGTGTAGAGCTGGTAGCCCCCGATGATGATGTAGACGAACCCGATCGGGTAGAGGAGTACCGGTGCGATCGCTCCCTCCGTCGAGGCCGACATCGAGGCGTACAGCAGGAACGTGATGGTGATCGCGAAGCCGCCGGCGACGGCGGCGAAGAACAGTTCGCGCGTCCCGGAGGTGATCTCGTGGTCGGCGTCGGCGACGATCCGCTGGAACACCTCGTCCGAGGAGAACCTGTCGGGGACGACCTCGCCCGCCGTGGGGACGTCGCCGTCACCCTCCTCGGGCGATCCGCTGTCGGCGTCGACCATGGTTCCCACCACCGACGGGCCGGACAAAGAGGTTTGTGTACGGGTCGCGCCGGCCGAGACGGCGCAGAGGGACGCGGCCCGCATCGACCGGACCGGGAGAGTGGGACGTTGCCCACGTCGTTTATCAACGGGGGGGCCGTTGCACCGGGCGTATGGAGGAGTGTTCGTGGCCGGCGACCTCCTGATCCCGCTGGTCGCCGGGATCATCTGTCTGGGTGTCCTCGCACAGGTGCTCGCCGCGCGCCTGCAGGTCCCGAGTATCATCTTCTTCCTGCTCGTCGGGGTGGTCATCGGCCGACCCGGTCTCGGCGTCGTGACCAGCGAGACGTTCGGCGAGGCGCTGCCCGCGATCGTCGGCCTCGCGGTGGCGATCATCGTCTTCGAGGGCGCCTTCCACCTCGAGTTCGACCGTATCAGGGAGGCACCCCAGGCCGCGCTCCGCCTGGTGACCGTCGGTGCCGCCATCGCCCTGGTCGGGACGGCGGTGACCGTCCGCTACCTCGAGGGGTTGCCCTGGGGGCTGTCGTTCGTCATCGGCGCCCTGCTGGTCGCGACGGGGCCGACGGTCGTGACCCCCATCCTGGAGGTCGTGCCCGTCCGGGACCGAGTCGCGGCGGTCCTCGAGACGGAGGGGATCGTCAACGACGTCACCGCCGCGATCAGCGCGGTCGTCCTCTTCGAGACGGTGAACCCGACCGTCGCCGGGGAGGGGTTGGTCCAGGGCTTCGCGATCCGCCTCGGCGAGGGACTGCTCGTCGGTCTCGTCGTCGCCGCACTCCTCTATTACCTGCTGCGATACGTCGACCTCTCGCCGGGGGCGGCCCCGCGCAACGCGCGCCTGCTCGTGCTCGCGGGAGCGCTCGCGGCCTACGCCGGGGCGAACACGCTCTCCAGCGAGGCCGGCGTCGCCGCCGCCGCGACCGCCGGCGTCGTCCTCGGGAACATGGACGTCCCCTACAAGCAGGAGATAACCGATTTCAAGGGGGACATCACGCTGCTCGTTCTCTCGTTCGTGTTCATCGCCCTGGCCGCGCAGTTGCCCCCAGACGCGCTGTTCGACGTCGGACTCGGCGGGGTCGGTGTCGTGGTCGTCGTCGCGCTCGTGCTCCGCCCGATCCTGGTGTTCGTCTCGACGGTCGGCGACCGCTTCACGACGGGCGAGCGACTGTTCGTCAGCGCCGTCGGCCCCCGGGGGATCATCCCGGCCAGCGTCGCGACGCTGTTCGCGGTCGAACTCCGGACGGCCGCGACGGAACTGAACGACCCCGCGCTCGCCCAGCAGGCCGATCTGTTGCTGGGGACGGTCTTCCTGGTCATCTTTGCCACCGCGCTGTTGCAGGGTGGCCTCGCGCGTCAGATCGCACAATACCTGAACGTCATACCCATGAGAGTCATCATCGTCGGCGGCGGGCGGGTCGGCCGCTCGCTCGCCGAACGCCTGGAGAACCGCGGCGAGAACGTCGTCATAATCGAAGAGGACGAGGCACAGGTCGAGACCATCCGCAACGCCGGTTTCACCGCCGTCATCGGCGACGGGACCGACACGGACGTGTTGCGCGAGGCCGGCGCCGCCAACGCCAAGACGGTCGTCGCCGCCACCGGCGACGACGACGCCAACCTGCTGGTCGCCCAGCTCACGAGCTCGAAGTTCGACGTCGAACGCGTCATCGCGCGGGCGAACAACCCCGACAACGTCGACGCCTTCGAGGACCTCGGGGTTCGTACTATCTCCTCGGGGATGGCGACCGCCTGGGCCATCGACAACCAGATCGAGCGCCCGGCCATCGCTCACTGGATGACCGACGTCGGCCGCGAGGGCGACATCCAGGAGGTCGAGGCGACCAGCCCCGAGGTCGTCGGCAAACCCGTCCGCGAGGTCGGCCCGATGCTCCCCGACGCCTGCCTGATCGCCCTCATCAGCAAGGGTGACGGCGACGACCCCGAGGTTCCCACCGCCGACTACGTCATCCAGGCGGGCGACCACATCACGCTGCTCGGTCGCACGGAGTCGGTGCGCGAGGGCATGAAACTCGTCCGCGGGGAGTGACGGGCGCTTCCGCTCGGCTTCGACGCCCCCTCAGACGGTGAAAATCCCTTCACGAAGACGAACGCGAACACCGCCAGTATCAGCGCGAGGAGCGCGAAGAAGGCCAGTCGGACCGAACGCGGGAGCGCGTCGAGGTCGGCCACCATCGGGCGACTGTTCCTATCCACACGGAAGACTTTCAGTCACAGAAACGGATCCCCTGTGCCCGAGTGATGTCGACCGCCAGAGGGCGGTATCGCGACGCGCACCGGTCAGGCCCGGTGGAACTCGATGGCCGCGCCCTGACCGAAGCCGACACATTCGGTCGCGAGTCCGAGGTCGGCGTCGCGTTTCTGCATCTCGTGGATCAGAGTGACGGGGAGGCGCGCACCCGAGGCGCCCAGGGGGTGGCCGATGGCGATGGCGCCCCCGTTGACGTTGAAGGCGTCGTCGTCGAAGCCGAGTTCGCGCTGGCAGTAGAGGGTCTGGCTGGCGAAGGCCTCGTTCAACTCCACGAGGTCGTAGTCGCCGGGGTCGCGCCCGGTGCGCTCGGCGAGCCCGCGCACGGCGGGAACGGGACCGATACCCATCACCGTGGGGTCGACGCCCGCGACGTGGTGGTCGCCCACTTCGGCGAGGACGTCGAGGCCGTGCTCGTCGGCGAACTCGCGGCTCGTGAGCATCGTCCCGGCGGCGCCGTCGGTGACCTGCGAGGCGTTGCCCGGCGTGATCGTCCCCTCGCTCTTGAAGACGGTCGGGAGCCCCGCCAGTTTCTCCAGGGTCGTGTCGCGGCGGATGCCCTCGTCTTCCTCGACGACGCCGTCCTCCGTTTCGATCGGGACGAGTTCGTCGTCGAATCGTCCCGAATCCGTCGCCTCGGCCGCTCGCTGGTGGCTCCGGAGGGCGTACTCGTCCTGGGCCTCGCGGGAGACGTCGTACTCCTCGGCGACCTTCTCGGCGGTCATGCCCATCTGGAGTTCGCCGACGTTGTAGTGTTCGGCCAGTCGCGGGTGGACGTTGTGGTGGTTCGCGCCGAGGTCGACGCGACTCATCGACTCCATGCCGCCGGCGATCACGCAGTCGCGCTGTCCCGCACTGATCGCGTCGGCCCCGCGCATGATCGCCTCCGCCGAGGAGGCACACCAGCGGTTGATGGTCGCCGCGGGGACACTCTCGCCTAACTCGGAGAGCAGGGCGATGACGCGGGCGGCGTTGTTGCCCTGTTCATCGCGCTGCTGGGCACAGCCCCACAGCAGGTCGTCGACGGCGTCGCCGTCGAGTCCCGTCTCGGCGAGCATCTCGTTGACGAGGGGGATCGACAGATCCTCGCTCCGCACGTCGGCGTAGACGCCGTCCTCCTTGCCCTGCGGTGTTCGCACGGCCTGGACGACGACGGGTGTCCTGTCTGCCATACCTCCCGACACGTCCGCTGTCGTGTTAAACCCTGACAAACTCTCGGCCCCGTGCGCGGCGTTGACTCGCTGGTGCCGTCGCTCTGGAGGGTAGGAGCGCCCGCGAGTGATCTGTGGCCCGATCCGTCAGGCGAACTCGGCGAGAAACAGCAAGACGGTCGGCGCGACGAGCAACACGAGTCCGACGACGACCATCGCGCCCGGGACCAGCCACGTGATCTCCGTGAGCAGGAACACGCCGATCCCGGCGAGGACCAACAACAGTCCGACGACCCGAAGCAGCCACGTCACTGCTCCCTCTAAGCCGAGGTCCGCCGCGACATCCACTACTTCGAGTGCGTCGTCCATTGCACCAGCTCCGTCGTCTCGCCAGGGACAAAAACCTGGTGTGACGGGCTCGCGGGGACAGTCAGTGTGACGGGTTCGTGGGGGCGGGTCGTCGGCCCGGCGGGTCGGCTTCGCGGCACTTATACCGGTCGGCACCGAACCTATCGGGGAATGAACGATCCGGAGCTCGCGGTCGTGGAGTTCGTGTTGACGACGGCGGCCTACAGCGAGAACCGGGACCTGGAACCGGACGACCTGCCGCCCGCGTACCGGGCGGTCTTCTGGAGCGAGGGGACCATCGAGCGGCCGCTGTCGGCGACAAACACCACGGCCCGGGAGGCCACGGACGTCGACCGCCCCTGGGAGGCGGTCTCGGGACTGCTCTTCACCGACCGCGACGACTTCTCGGGGACCATCTCCTTCACCGACGAGGACATGGCCGAGGAGTGGTTCCTCGAACGCGTCGACGCCGACTACCTCCATCACAACCCCGTGCTCGCCGCCGAGTACGAAGACGAGTTCGACGGCCTATCCTACGAGGACGCCCGCGCGGACAACCGCCCCATCCGCGCCGACCGCGTCTGGATCGACAACCTCCTCGAGGAGTACTTCGACGACGAGGAAGACGAGGAGATGCTCGACCTCGTGGACGTCCGCGCCCCCGAGGAGGTCGAGATGACGATGGACCAGCTGGTGCTGACGGCGGACCAGGAAGGCGAGATCCTCAAGATCGTCAAGGCCATCGAACACCGCGACTACCTCGCCGACATCGGCCTGCGAGAGATCGGCAAGCTGCTGTTCGTGGGCCCACCCGGCACCGGCAAGACCTCCGTCGCCCGCGCGCTCGCCTCGGAACTGGACCTGCCGTTCGTCGAGGTGAAGCTGTCGATGATCACCTCCCAGTATCTCGGCGAGACCGCCAAGAACGTCGAGAAGGTGTTCGAGGTTGCGACGCGACTCTCTCCCTGTATCCTCTTCATGGACGAGTTCGACTTCGTCGCGAAGACCCGCGCCAGCGACGAACACGCCGCGATCAAGCGGGCAGTCAACACCCTCCTCAAGAGCATCGACGAGGTCTCGCTCATCGAACACGAGGTGCTCCTCATCGGTGCGACCAACCACCCCGACCAGCTGGACGCCGCCGCGTGGCGGCGCTTCGACGAGATCGTCAACTTCCCCAAACCCGACGACCAGATGCGCGCCGACATCCTCGAAGTCGTCACCCGCCGCATGGAGATCGAGGACTTCGACCCGATGGAGATCGCCCGCGAGACCGAGGGCCTGACGGGGAGTGACCTCCGGCTCGTCCTGCGCGAGGCGGTACTGGACGCGCTCACGGAGGAACGGACGACCCTGACCCAGCAGGACCTGCTGGACGCCGTCGAGGACTTCGAGGAGCGGGACAACCTCAAGGATCTGGACATGATCGAGGGCGACCACGACGCCCTGGTCGCCGGCGGCGACATCTCCGGAGCGTCGGGCGAGTCGGCGGCGTCTGATGGGGGCCACTCGCACGGTCACGACCACAGTCACGAGTAAACTACCCCACCCTACTTGTTCACGGCTTCTTCTCGCGGGCCGAAGGCCCGCTCGAATGGTCCGCGGAACTCCGTTCCGCGCTATCGCCGTTCGCTCCGTTGAGGGTGGGGCTTTCGCGTGGACTCCCGTTCTGGCCGCCGACGGCGGCAGGCTCGTACTTGCCGTTCACGTTCAACGTCCCGCGATTCAAGCGCACGTTTACCGGTGCGCCTCCGTCCGACGACTTTTGCGCCGAGCGGAGATGCTTCAGACCGATGTTCTTCGCCGCGTTGTAGTCGGCGTTCACTTCGTAGCCGCACTTTTGACAACAGAACCGTTCTTGTGTCTGGCGGTTTTCTCGGAGTGTCGTCCCGCACTTTGAACACCGCTGGCTCGTGTACGCAGGACTCACCTGTTCGACCGAGATGTCGACCACCTCGGCCTTGTACTCGACGTACTCGAACAGGCGGCGGAACGCCCATGCGTGGAATTTATTGGCACGAGGCATCCGCTCACGAATCCCCGCCAGGTCCTCGAACGCGATTACGTCGCAGCCGGTCTCGACGGCTTCAGCGACGAGTTCCTTCGAGACTGTGTGTAAGAAGTGGTCGTAGCGCCCCGTCTCGGTGCGTCCGACCGACTGGATGGTTTCGTGAGCCGCCCGCGTGCCACGCTGTTGGAGCGACCCGCGACGCTTCTCGAACTCACGGTGCCAGTGGTTCAACTCTGACCCGTTCCAGAACGTGCCCGTGGACGTTACGGCGACGTTTTCGATGCCGAGGTCAACGCCGAGGACTGTGCTGTGCCCGTCGTTGCCGTCGTCGGCAGTCTCGGACTCCACGTCCGCCTTTGTTCGGACGTGAAGGTAGAACTCGCCGTCTCGAAAGTGAAGTTCCCCGCCCGTCACTTCGTAGTCGTCGTCGAACAGGTACTCCGAGTGAGGGGTCTCGCGGTTCCCGTCGGGAAGGACGTAGTCGGCGGTGATGCGTCCTTCGACGGTTGAGAGCGTCGCGTGGTCGTCGTTGAACGTCGCACACCGCTTGTCGTAGACGAGCGTCGGTGCTGTAAAGTGCGGTTTGCTCGCGTAGTCTCCTTGCTTCCACCGAGCGACGACGCTCTGTACGGCGTCAGCGGCCTTGTTGCGAGCGTTCTGGACGAGGTTCGCTTGAAGCCGCGTCTCTGCCCGCACGTCGGCGTAGGTTTCGCGTTGAAGTTCGGCTTTGCTCGTAGTCTTGTACTCACCGTGCCACGCGTGGTCTACGACGTAGTTGGCAGCCCACAGGAACTCGGAGATGGTTTCGTGGAGGAGGTCCGCGTCGCTGTCAGCCACGTCGAGTTTGACGGGGACAGTGCGACGTACCGTGTAGTACCGTGTCGGTTTCCTCTCCGACCTACTCGCTCGCGACACTCACTCTCTTCTCACGGGCCGGAGGCCCGTTCGAACGGTCAGAGGGACTGCAGGTCCCTCTCGACTTGAGGTCGGAGGCTCCACCTTGAATTACACTGACTCTCGCGACCGAAAACGGGCCGTGACGGCCTTCTGGCGGTCGACGCTACAGGACCGACCGGGCTTTTCCGACGAGTGATTTCGGCAGTTGCCCGAGTATCGTCGGGAACGTCAGCCCGAGTTGCTCGCCCACGTCGCTCACGTCCGCGTGGAACCGGTGCTCCGCGATCAGGCCGTCCTCGAACCGGAGGACCGAGACGCCCCGGATCTCGACCGGTCGCCCGGTCGGCGGGAGTCCGCCGAGGGGACCGTCGTGGGTCATCGTCAACCGGACCTCGTACATCGCGAGGTCCGCACCGACGAGCATATCCAGGACAGAAATCTCGAAATCGGGGAATGCAGTGTGGATCAGTTCAACGAACTGTTCCAGTCCCGCTCGACCGTGGGCCTCGCCTTTCGGACCGGCGACGCCCGTCGCGGGGGCGGCCGGGTCGTGCATGACGAACGTCTCCGAGACGAGTCGCGGAATCGCCGCGACGTCCCGTTCGTTCCACATCGTCACGTACGCCCGAGCCGTCCGTTCGAGGTCGACATCGCTCGCCACCGGTCCGATCGTCGAGTGTGGTTGGGTCGTCATGGCTACGTTCTGAGGACCGCCACCCCGAGCGGTTCGACCGGTTCCTCGAACTCGGTGACCGTCGTCCTGTCCGAAAACGTTCCAAGGAACCGGGCACGTTCGACACCCGCGTTGTGGAACCCGTGCGGAACCATCGGTGGGATCACCACCAGTTCTCCCGCCCCTATCGTTCCCCGTGCGTCGCCGACCCACGCCTCGATTTCCGCGCCAGCGAGGCAGACGACGAACTCCTCCGGACTGTCCGTGTGGGTTCCCAGTTCCGTACCGGGGTCGAGTTCGAAGTAGACGAGGTTGTGCCCGCCCGCGATCTCCATGCCCGTCGACGCGGGGAACGTCGCGGAGAACGGGAAGTTCACCCGCACGTCCATCGCCGACTCCGACTGCGTCGCCCGGACGAGTTCGAGATCGGCGAGATCGACCGTCTGCAGTTCTGTTTCGTTCGTCATGTGCGACCGATAGTACGACGTGTCCGCGTTTAACTATACGGAGAATTACATTTCTCTCGGAAAAGTAAGTGAACGTCCCTTCACTCCAGTCTGGAGCGGTGGGGAACGGGGCTACGAGACGTCGACGGCGGTGAGATGTTCGTCGAGCGATACACGGAGCGTGTCGTCACCGGTGTCGATCGTGACGGTCACCCCGTGTGGGTTCTCGATGACGGTGGTGGTCACCTGTGTCTGGATAGTCTCGAACAGTTCGTCGAGCGAGGGGGCGAGGACGTTGGTCCCGTTCGCGTACATGAACCCGACGACGGGAGCCAGCGCCATCACGCACAGTTCGACCGGGAGGCGTTTGGCGAACCGACAGGTCCCACACCGGAGGTCGCCCCAGGCGACGAAGGGCGTCCCGCAGGCTCGACAGGGCCTGTCGGGAGTCGCGTCGTGTTCGTCACACACCGAGAGCGTGCCTCTCACGGGGCTTGCACACTCGGGGCAGACCCCCTGCATCATGTCCGTCAGGTCCGACGTACACCGATAGAGCTCCGCACCGAGCATCTCGTCCGGTGTACGGTCGGCCAGTCCCGGCGACGGAAACGGCGCGTTCAGGAGCGTTCCGCGCGGGGCGGCGTCCCCGAACAGTCCGTCGCACTCCGTGCAGGAGAACCGAAGCCACTGGTCCTCGTAGGTGGCCGTTATCGGGGCGCGACAGACCGGACACGTCGTCTCCACCTCTCCGAGGACGCCGACGTCGTGTTCCCCGGCGACCGCGACGACCGTCCGCGCGAGTCGCTTTCCGCCCCCGCTCAGTCGATACCCGTCGTCCGTCTTCCGGACGAAATGCGGAACGAGCTTCGAGAGGTGGTAGTTGAAGCGACCGTTGTCGTCGACGCCGACGCGTCGCCGGAGTTCGGAGAACGAGAGCGTCGACGCGCTGTCGTCGATGTCGTCGTACTCGTGGAGCGCTCCCGCCGTCCACAGGGCCCGGAGGATGTTCAGCCGCGTCTCGTCCCCCAGAACCGTGAACGCCTCCTCCGGTGTCATCCCGCCTTCGTCGACGGTCGTCGTCTGTCGGTCTGTCATACTACTCTGTACCACGTCTCACAGCATCAATCAGTCGTCTCGACCGACGGTGACGAGGACGTGTCCGCACTTTCGCCCGCTCTCGACGTATCTGTGGGCCTCGGCGACGTCCGATAGCGGATATCGCCGGTCGACGACCGCCCGGATCTCCTCGTCGGCGACCCGCTCGGCCAGCCGTGCGAGGTCTCCCGTCTCGTAGTCGGCCAGAGAGGCGACGACCCGTCTGTCCGACGACGCCGTCGCCCACCTGGCCCGGAGCGTACTCGCGACGGTCGGATTGCCGATCACGTAGCGCCCGTTCGACCGGAGGGTCCCGAGCGCCCGCGAGAACGGGGCCGACCCGACGATATCGAAGACGACGTCGTAGCGGTCCCCTGTCCGGGTGAAGCCGGTCTCGCGATAGTCGAGGGCTCGGTCGGCACCCAGCTCCCCCAGGAGCACCAGTTTCTCGGCGCTGTCGACGACGGTCACCTCGGCACCGCGGGCCGCGGCGAGCTGGACGGCGTAGGTGCCGATACTCCCACCGGCACCGTTGACGAGGACGTGATCGCCAGCACTGACTTCACCCTCTCGGAGGGCGTGTAGCGCGTTCGCGCCGCCGGTCGGGATCGTGGCCGCCTCCTCAACGGAGAGTCCGTCGGGTATCGTGACGATGGGGTAGGACGCGGGGAGCGAGACGTACTCGGCGTAGGTGCCAAAGCGAAAGAGGGTGGGTGCGAACACCCTGTCGCCGACGACGCTGTCGGTCACGTCCGCACCGACCGCTGTGACCTCCCCGGCGAGTTCCTGGCCGAGTATCCAGCCGTTTCGTTTGGCGAGCGTACCGTAGAGCCAGACGGGAAGGCGCGTCGACAGCGGCAGGTCCAGCGACCGGAGTTCGCAGTCGCCGGCGGTCACCGTCGTCGCCCGGACGCGAACGAGGAGTTCGTCGTCGCCCAGTCGCGGGTCGGCGGCGTCCTCGTACCGGAGGACGTCCGGCGACCCGAACCCGCGCATGACGACGGCTTTCACGAGATTTCCGTCGGGTCTACACCACCGGAGATCGGCAACGTATCGGCACCGAGTCGCTCCCTGTCCCAGGCCTCCGTCTCGGCGACGTCTTCCACCATCAGGTTCGGCGTAGATCGGTCGAAGGTCTGAAATATCACAGAGAATATAACTCAGGAGTCTGTATATAGTTTCCGTCGAGACGTACAACTGGCGTCGAACGTAAACCTATCACATAAGCCATGTATAAATAGCGAGCTCGCGTATACGTCCCATGTATCCACGGTTCGGAACGATTCTGGTGGTGTTGCTCGTGGCCATGGCGGGGTGTGTCGGCGGATTCGACGTGGTCCCGGGGTCCAGTGAGGGTGGCGACGGCGGCGACGCTGGCGACGGTGCCAGTGGCGGGGACGGCGCCAGCGGTGGCGACGATTCCGGGCTCGCCAACCGAACGGCGGTCCTCCTCGAGGCAGGGAGCTACACCTCGACCTGGCGGATGACCGTGACACAGGGTGAGGTCGTCAGCGGGACGAGTTACACGAGCGCGGTCGACTACGCGACCGACCGCTCGCACTTCCGGTCGGAGCAGATCAGCGAGGGCGAGGCGGTCAGTGGGTGGGAAGTCTACCACGCCGAGGGGACGACCTACAACCGGTTCGGCGAGGGCGAGTCGGCGAGTTACACGGTCTCCAAGGGGACCTTCACGGGAACGAGTCCCTTCGACAGCGGGAGTTACATCACCGGCGACGACGACCTCACCGAGTTCGACCGTGCCGGGACGACCACCTTCGATGGGGTTAGCGTGACCCGGTACGTGCTGACCGAGCGCCCGGCGTGGATCGCCGCCCAGGCCGTGGCAGAGGGTGAGGTCCGCTGGACCGACTTCGAGTTCGAGGTCCTCGTCGACGGGGACGACGTCGTGCGCGCCGAGCGCTGGACGATGACCGGCACGCAGGACGGCGTCACCCAGACCGTCGAGTTCAGCTACGAGATCACCGGCATCGGTGCGACGAGCGTCGAGGAACCCGACTGGACCGAGGCCGCCCGCAAACAGAGCCAGGCGTAGCGACCCCGTTCGATATCGGGATTCCGTGTGAGAGAGATAGGGTGTGAGACCATCTTTTTCCCGCTCGGGTATCCTCGGTCGCCTTCGGCGACCTGCGGGTACCACTCGCGGCAAAAACATGGGTGAAAAAGGCTGAAACCTCGCTTCGCTCGGGTTCAGTGAACCGCGCCTCACTCCGTTCGGCGCGGACGTTGGTGTTAACGCCACACAAGAACTATTCCATTCGATCGATGCCGACTGTGGAACGCGAGCGCGTTCCAGTCCGCTCCGTTACTCGTCGCCGACCCGGACGAGCTGTTTCCCGATGTTTTCGCCCTCGAAGAGTCCGAGGAAGGCGTCGGGGGCGCTTTCGAGTCCTTCGGTGACGGTTTCGCGGTACTGCACGTCGCCCGACTGGACCCACTCGGCCAGTTGCTCGGTCGCCTCGGAAAAGCGGGGCGCGAAGTCGCTCACGAGAAAGCCCTCGACCGTCGCGCGGGTGCTGATGAGATGGCGGAGTTTCCGCGGGCCCGTCGGCAGTTCGGTGGCGTTGTACATCGATATCTGCCCGCAGACGGCGACGCGCGCGTCCAGGTTCAGGCGCGTGAACACGGCGTCCGTGATGGGGCCGCCGACGTTGTCGAAGTAGGCGTCCACGCCGTCGGGCGCCGCCTCGTCCAGTGCCGCGCGGTAGTCGTCGGTCGTCTCGTAGTTGATGCACCGATCGAAACCGAGTTCGTCCTCGACGAACGCTACCTTCTCGTCCGAGCCCGCGAACCCGACCGCGCGGGCGCCGGTGAGTTCCGCGATCTGGCCGGCGACCGAGCCCACCGCACCGGCCGCGCCGGTGACGACGAACGTATCGCCGGCCTGGACGTTCGCCACCTCGCGCGTCCCGAAGTAGGCCGTCCGGCCGGGCATCCCGAGTACTCCGAGCGCCGTCGAGACCGGCGCGAGGTCGGGGTTCACAGACTGGAGCGCGGTGCCGGGGGCCGTCGAGTAGTCCGCCCACTCCATGTTGCCGGTGACGATATCGCCGGCCTCGAAGCCGGCGCCGTTGGATTCGACGACTTCGCCGACCACACCTCCCTCCAGGGGGTCGTCGACCCCCCAGGCGTCCGCGTAGCCGGAGGTGCCGTCCATCCGCCCGCGCATGTACGGGTCGACCGAGAGGTAGATGGTGCGGACGAGCGCCTCGCCTGGTCCCGGGTCGGGGACGTCCGCTTCGACGAACTCGAAGACGTCCTCGCCGGGTGTCCCCTCGGGGCGTTTCGCCAGTCTCCACTGCCGGTTGGTGTCTGCCATGGTCGGAACTGGGACGCCAGCAGGAAGGCCTCTGTGGTGGCTGCAATCGAGACGGCCGGAACGCGTCGAGGAGGTCCCGCCTTCGCCTACTCGCCGTAGGCGTCGAGGAGGTCCCACTCCTCGCGCATCAGTTCGCGGACACCGTGTTCGAGGATCCCCTCGCCGAGCGACGTCGCTCGATAGTAGGAGTAGAGGCCCTCGCTCGACGGCGCTTTGCGCTTGCGATTCGCCACGAGCCCCACGTCGACCAGCGCGTCGAGGTGATAGTGCAGGGTGCTGGACTCGACGTCGAGCGCGGTACGGAGTTCCGTCGCGCTGTGTGGGCCCTCCTCGACGAGCAGGTCGAGGATCCGAAAGCGCGTCTCGTTCCCGATCGCCCGCTGCATGTCGAGGTACTCCTCGAGCGACAGCAGGCTGTGTTCGGGCAGGAGCGCCCCGCGCTCGTCGGAATCGTGTCCGGACCGCCCCGTCTCGGTCATACGACACAGTTTCGCCCCGCGTCGCATAAGCCTTCGCTGACTCAGCTAGCGCTGATAGTGGCCGAATTTATATACTATCGAGTCGCACGGGCGATATGCGCGACCGGATCGTCGACGAGCTCGGCGGCCTCGCCCACTCCCGGTTTCTCGTGTACCTGATGGGGCCGTACAAGGCGTTCGACGTCGAGACCGCGCTCGAGGCCGGCGGCGCGGACGCCGCGCTCGACCTGAGCGAGATTCCCGAGTCCGTCGACTTCGGGACGCTCGTCGGGTCCGAGGTCGACCTCGACCGGCAGGAGGCCGTGTTCGACCTGCTGTTGTTCGTTCGCGACCGGCTCCGGACCGACCCGGGCGTCAACGCGTTTCTCGCGATCGACGTGGACGTGCCGCTGGAAGAAGCGGACGCGGCCACCCAGAGCGTCGAGTTCGCGCTCGCGAGCAACGCGGTGGTGTACGTCGTTCCGAAACTCGGCGACAACCTCGGCGTCGGTATCGAGGCGGGGTCCGTCCTCGAGGCGCTCTATCGCGAGCGGACGTCGGACGAGGACGACTCGACCGTCGGGAGCCATCGCGAACGCGTGGCGTTCGTCCACGAGTCCGGCGTGCGAAGCGCGATGATCGCGGCCGTCCAGGACCGGTGGGACGCACGGGTATACTCCTACGCGGACCGCGACGACCTGGGCAGGCAAGTGCGACTGTTCGTCCGCGACCTCGCCCGGCGCGAACAGTTCGGGGACCTCCCGACGCTTGACAGCGATCAGTGAACGAGGCGGTCGCGGTCGCGAACACCGGTATCGGGCGCGCTCGGGGGGCGACTTTGTCACTCATGCCCAACCATTATATCGGGACCACCAGTACGTCGGGATAGAGCGGTCGCCGGGCGCTCCCCGTGGTGGGTGGGGCACTCGTCGCGACCCGTTCGGCAGCGTCGCGGCGGGTGGTGGCCGACCACCGGGGACACCATGAGCACGGAGTCAGCAGCGGGGGCGTTCGAACGCGCTCGCCAGCGGGTCGGCAGTATCGCCATCGAGCGCGTCTCCATCCGGAGTCGCTACGACGCGGTCGCGTTCGCGCTGTGGACGCTCGTTCTCGGACTCTACGCGCTCGGAGACACCGGCCTGACGACGGTCGTCCTCGAACTCGGTGGGTTCGAGGCCAGCCCCGTCGCGCAGGTGTTCGTCAACACGGCGGGGTACGCCGGTCTCGTCGTCCAGAAGGCACTCGCGGTCGGTCTCCTGTGGGCCATCTGGCGCTACTACCCGACCGTCGGGGGCCTGTCGCGAGACCCCTGGCGGCTGGTCGTCCCGGCTATCGCCGCCGTCCGCGGCGCCCAGCTCGTCTTGCTTCACCTCCAGCACATCTCGATCCTCGTCTGACCGCCGTCTGCGGGTACCGGCGTCGCGTCTGCCGCGTGAACGACTTTTTTGGGCCCGCGTGTCGATACGTCGGTCATGACCTACCGGCTCGTCGGCGCGAACTTCGACCAGATGCACATGAACACGAACCTGGAGTGGGCACGCGACCACCCCGCGGTCGAGGTGGTCGGCGTCTGCGACGAGGACCCCCACACGTCGACGGGTTCGATCGGGAAAGCCGTCGCCGACCTCGGCCTGGCCGACGACGCCGTCTACGCTGACCTCGACGCGTGTCTCGGCGAAACGGACCCGGATATCGTGCTGGGCTGTCCGCGCACGTCCGAGCACGCCGACTTCGTCGAGCGCGTCGTCGACTACGACATCGAGGCGCTGGCCATCGAGAAGCCCCTCGCCGTGACACTCGACGACGCCGACCGGATGCTCGAGGCGGTCGAGGACGAACTGTTCGTGGTCAACTGGCCGGTCACCTGGGACCCCGTCAAACACACCGTCAGGCGCCTGATCGACGACGACCCCATCGGCGACATCGTCGAGGTACAGTACTACGGCGGGAACGCCGGCGCGCCACCCGACGGCAGCTGGTTCTACGAACAGCCCGACGGCGGGTCGATGCTCGACTATCTCGGGTACGGCGCGACCTTCTCGACGTGGTTCCGGGGCGGCGAACTTCCGGCGAAGGTGGGCGCCCAGCGCCACGTCCCCGCGGACATGGACGTCGACGTCCAGAGCGCGACGGTCTGTGCCTACGACGAGGGCCTCTCGACGTTCCAGACGACCTGGCGGATGCTCACCAACCCCTGGGACGTCGAGCCCCAGCCGATGAAAGGCTACGAGATCGTCGGCACCGAGGGCGCGATCAGCACCCGCGAACGGGACGTCCCGATCAGGGTGACGACCGAAGAGCGCACCGAGGGCTACGTCGTCGACCCCGAAGCCCTGCCGGACCGGTACGACGATCTCGTCGCGTATCTCGTCCACTGTCTCGACGAGGACGCCGACCCGGAGGGCCCGAGCGACCCCGAGTTCTGCCGGGAGGCGCACCGGATCGTCGCGACCGCCGTCGAGAGCGCCGAACGCGGCGAGCGACTCGAACTCGCGGAGTAGCGCCACCGGGAGGACCGGCCCAGTCGACCTGTGAGTCCCGTCGAGGGCGAGTATCTGAGTGGTGGCAAACGTTCATGTATCTCCCGGCAGAAATTCTCGAGAATAGCCATGTCCGAGACGGCTCAGGGGGGGTCTTCGGCTCCCGTCGTCGAGGTCGAGTTTCGGACCCGGGATTCCGCGTACCCGTTCGTCGGAATCTCCGGGGACGAAGCCTTGTACGGTAGCGCTCGCGAAGTTGTTGCCCCGTGGCGGAGAGCACTACGCGGAAGTGTTCAACGTGACGGGCACCGACCCCTCACGGACGCTCGCGCGCGCGACCGAGTACGACGGGTTGGACGCCTCGCTGCTCGCCGAGTACGACCACGGTGGTCTCTTCGAGTTCGCCGTCACCGGCGAGTGTCCGGCGCTCAGACTCACCGAACTCGGGGCGCTCCCACAGCGCGTCGAGGGGACCGAGGGGACGGGCCGTATCGTCGCCGAGGTTCCGCCGCGGTGTGACGCCGCCTCCGTCGTCGAGACGTTCCTCGAGGACTTCTCCAGCGCCGACCTCGCCAGCAAGCGGGAGAAGGAGTCGGTCACGCCGCTGTTCACCCGCTCGGCGTTCGCGCAGGTCCTCCGAATGTGTCTGACCGACAGGCAACGCGAGGTTGTCGAGGCCGCCTTCGAGGCGGGCTACTACGACTGGCCTCGCGAGGCCACCGGAGGGGAGGTCGCCGCGGAACTGGGTATCTCCTCGGCCACGTTCTCGGAGCACGTCCACGCCGCCGAGCGCAAACTGCTTACGGTCGTCTTCGAGAGTCCGCGGTCGGGTGATATCGACGAGTTCTGACGGCTTCGCTCTCGCGACCACAGGTCGGCCGAAGCTCCGTCCGCCAGTCGGTCGGGACCCTGGCCACCGCTCAGTCCGTCTCGGGCGGCGAGACGACGGTCCGCCCGTCGCCGTGGACGGTCACGAGACACCCGCCGAAGCGAAACGTGACGCGGGCGTTCTCGTGGGTCGCCGGGCGCCGTTCGAACAGTTCGTCCAGCGCGTCCGGGTCGATCGACTCGGCGAGTGGGCTCATCCACCGCGGGTCCGCTCCGGTGACTGCGGCGACCGCCGCGACGACGCTTCGGGAAGGCCTCTCGTCGGCATCGCGGACATACGTTATCGCGTCCGAATCGTCGTCCGGGAGGGGCCTGTCCACTGTCACGGAATGCTCCTGTTCTCTTCGGTTTTCCCAGCGGACGCTTAGTTTGGGCCCCTACAGTTCGAGGGAGCGTCGTTCGCACAGCCGTTCTGGGACACGTGCGGGGCGGACCGGCGTCCGGCCGACCGGGTCGACTGGAAGAAGGAGCCATACCGACCGGAATGGGTGCCTTCATTTCGGTTCGCCCGCCAGCGATCCCATGCCAGTCGAGATCGGGATCGTGGGTGCGGGCAACCGCGGTCACGCTCACGCAGACGCGTACAGTGACGTCGACGGCGCCGACGTGGTCGCCGTCGCGGACATCGACCAGGACGCGGCGACGGAACTTGCCGACGTCTACGACGTCCCCTCGGTCTACGGGGAGTTCCAGAACATGGTCGACGACGCCGGCCTCGACGCCATCAGCGTCTGCGTCCACAACAACCTCCACCGCCCCGTCACCGAGTACGCCGCCGACGCCGGCGTGCACGTCTTCTGTGAGAAACCGCTCGCGGCAACCTACACCGACGCCGAGGCGATGGCCGAGGCCGCCGACGAGGCGGGGATCCACCTCGGGGTGCAGAACGACCGCATCTTCAGCCCCGAGACTCGTGCCGCTCGCACCCTCGCCGACGCGGGGCAACTCGGCGAGACGTACTACGCCCGCGGGGTCTACTCGCGGCGCCGCGGCCGTCCGTACATCGACGGCTACGGCACCCCCGGTTTCGTCTCGAAGGACTCTGCCGGTGGGGGGCCGGTCATCGACATCGGGACCTACGTCGTCGGCCAGCTCCTCTACCTGCTGGGCAACGCCGAGGTCGAGCGGGTGTCGGGGCGGGCCGTCGAGTTCACCGAGGACGCCTACGCACCGGAGATGACCGGCGCGAACCGCTCGACGTACACCGACCGCCTCGAAGAGTCGGGCCACGACGTCGAGGACGCCGGCATGGGCATGGCTCACCTCGCCGACGGCTCCGTGCTGGAGTTGCGCGCGGCCTGGCACATGTTCGCCCCCGACGAGGGCACCTTCGTCACGGGCTCGCAGGGCGGCGTCCAGTTCGACCCCTTCGAGTTCTACACGACCACCGAGGACTACGAGGCGACCGTCGACCTCGACATCGGCGAGTTCGAGCGCCGGCAGGGCCTCCTCGCGGGCGAGTCGGGCTACGAGATGACCGACGCGCCGGGCCAGTTCGACCACTGGGTCGCCACCGTCGACGGCAGCGCCGACGACCCGGTCCCCACGGGCGACCTGGCGCTCAACTCCATGCGCGTCATGGAGGGGATCTACCTCGCGAGCGAGGCCGACCGGGAACTCACCGCCGAGGAGATCGCGGAGCGCTCCGAGTCGACCGCGATAGAACTGTAGCGCGGCCTTCGCTCGCTACTCCGCTTCGTCTTCGTCCCGGTCGTCCTCGCCCTCGTCGCCTTCCTCCTCGTCTTCGTCCAGAACGAACTCGAGCAGGTCGTCGGTGTCTACCTCCAGGCCCTGTCGACCGAAGAAGGAAGCGACGTTCTCGCAGTCCCGTTCCAGAAACTCCCGGGAGTTGGGGTGGTGGACGGTGACGGCCTGACCGAGGTCCAGCACCACTAACTGCCCCTCGTGGAAGACGACGTTGTACTCGGAGAGGTCGCCGTGGACCAGTCCCGCACTGTAGAGGCGGCGCATGTACTCCCGGACCACCTCGAAGGCCGTCTCGGGGTTCTCGATATCGACCTCCGAGAGGCGTTTCGCCCGGCCCTCTTCGGTGCCGAGATACTCCATGACGAGGACGTTGCGCTCGACGGCGATGGGAGAGGGGACCCTGACGCCGGCTTTCTCGGCGCGCAGGAGGTTGGCGTACTCCTTGCGGACCCACGCGAGGACGACCTTCTTCTTGTCCGAGCCGATGCCCCGAAATCGGGGGTCGCCGTCGAGGTACCCCCGCATGTCGACGAACTCGCTGGCGTTGATCCGGTAGACCTTGACGGCGACTTCGGTCTCCTCGGGACCAAGCGCGGTGTAGACGTTGGCCTCCTTGCCCGTCGAGATCGGCCCGCCGAAGGCGACGATGTGGCCGTCCTGGACCAGATCGTACATCGCCCCGTAGGTGGCCTCGTCGAAGACCGACTCCTCTAGCTTGAACTGCTCGGTGTCTTTGATGCGCTTGCGGAACTCGCTGAACTCGCGGTCGGCGACACGGCCGGCCCTGTCGGCGGCGGTGTCTTCTAGCTCGATCTCTTCGAACTCGTCGCCGGGCGCGTCGGCCTCGTCGACGTCCAGGAACTCGAACTCCGGCATGTGTCAGCGACTCCGTCTCCGGACTCCCGGTCGGGGGCGAGACCGGGTCCGGACGCCGGGCCGGCGAACGCGGGAAGAAGAGAGAGTGCGCTCACCGGTGGTGGTGGTGTCGGTCATGCTACTCCTGGATGTGGCCCTCCTCGCGGAGCTGGTCGGCGGCCTGTTTGTCGTAGCGCCAGGTGATGTCGGCTTTCTCGTCCTGCCAGTCCCACGGGTCGACGAGGACGACGTCGTCTTCGCGGATCCAGATGCGCTTTTGCATCTTGCCCGGGATCCGGGCGGTGCGCTGGACCCCGTCCATGCAACGTACCTCGACCCGATTCGCCCCGAGCATCTCCGTGACGACGGCGAACACCTCGTCCTCCTCGGGCATCCGGAGGTCCGTTCGCCCCTCGTTGTCGCTCATATCCGGGGATTCGTGAGCGAGACGTTTTAACTTTTGCAGGTCTCTCCGCGTTCTCGCTTCTGGCGACCGTACCGGCTGAAACCGAGTGACTGGGCCGATCTGTGGGATGCTGTGGCGCGCGCCATCTCGCGTCTCGTCGCGAGACGGAAGCGCGCGAGGTCTTCGCGAACGGAGTGAGCGAAGGCTCGAAAGACGAGCGGAGCGGGTCTTCCGGTGGATGAGCGAGCGACGGAGGAGCGAGCGAATCGGCTGGGGAGGTGTGTGGCCTGCGTTTGCGGTGCTGTGCGGTGCTGTTCCTGGTGGATTGAAAGGGCGAGACCCGCTCGTCGGCTCCCCGGGGAAGCAAGCACCGCAGCGAACGAAGTGAGCGAGGAGCGCAGCGACCCGCGGAGTCACGAGCGGGTCGAGGGCTTTCAGCGCACACTGTGAGGAGTGTCGGTCCCACAGCTAGCGAGCGGGTCGAGGGCTTTCAGTGTTCAGCGAGCCACGCGTCGATCTCGTCGACGAGGGGGCCACGACGATGGATCGTCCCGGCGGCGACGTCCACGACGGTACTGCCCTGCCCACCGGTGGTCTCGCCGTCGTCCACGACGGCCGCGACGCCGTCGAGAATCTCGGCGCTCAACTCGCTCACCCGGCGCACGCTCCCGGTCCCACTCACGTTGGCGCTGGTCGCGGTCACCGGGACGCCGGCCTGCTCGTACAGTTCGAGCGCCACCGCGTGGTCGGGGACGCGGACGCCGACGCGCTCTCGGCCGGCGGTCAGGACGTCCGGCACTGACTCCCCTCGTTCGACCACGACAGTCACTGGCCCGGGGAGGAACTCGCGCATGAATGCCACCTCGCGCTCGGTGAGGCGGGTGTACTCGCGGGCGGTCTCGACGTCGGGGACGCCCATCGAGACGGGCTTGTCTCGGGCCCGTCCCTTCAGTTCGAACACCCGCTCGACGGCTTCTGCGTCGGTGGCGTCCGCGCCGAGTCCGTACACAGTCTCGGTCGGGTAGACCACGAGGTCACCCGCCCGGAGCGCTCGTGCCGCCGCCTCGACGTCGCTCATCGGCCCCACGTCGGTCGCTCGGCGAGAAAAGCGTGACGCGATCCGGTCGGTGTCGCCCAGGGGTCGGTCGCGACCGGAGCGGCGCGGACCGGACTGACTCACACCACCGTCGGCCTTATCGGCGCTGACCGGCTACTGGGGGCATGAGCGAGTCAGTCACGGTCGAAGCGGTCGAGGACGCCGACGGCGCTACCGGCGCGCTCGAACGGATGGACGCGGCGGCGACGCTACTCGACGACGGCATGCGGGTCCCCGGGACCGATTTCCGGTTCGGGCTCGACCCGCTACTCGGTATCCTGCCCGTCGCGGGCGACACCGTCGCGACCGTTTTCTCGCTGTACATCGTCCTCGAGGCCGCCCGCGCGGGCGTCTCGGCGACGACACTCGTCCGGATGGGACTCAACCTCGCCGTCGACTACGCCAGCGGGCTGGTCCCCATCGCGGGCGACCTCTTCGACGCCTACTGGAAGGCCAACCGCCGGAACGTGAACCTCGCGAAGCACGACCTCGGTGTGGCTGTCGAGTGAACTTGCGAGTGCGTACTCGGTATTGCTAACGTCGCCTGTAACCGCTGTGAGTCCGACTCTCCCTGGCCCAGGACAGTGACTCTCTCCGACCCAGTACGATTTGACAGCCGAAAGCCCCGACGCGCTGCGGTCCCGGGGCTCGCTGCGGTCCTCGTCGCTCACGTCGTTCGCTCCTGCGGTCCTTGCATCGCCCGGGTTCCCACAGCGCGTCGCCCCTTTCAGTCCCACCCGCAGACACCACACGCCTCCCCACCCGATTGCGTTACTCGGTCGCTACGCTCCCTGTGTTACTCATCCCTCGCACGACTTCGTCTCGCGGCCTCACTGCCGTTCGGCACGCGAGACGGCGCGCGCCACGGTGGATACTCACCTCACTGCACCCTTCGCTCGCCCGTCTCAGTCTTCGTCGGGGAAGATCTTCCCGGGATTGAGCGTCCCGTTGGGGTCGAGCGCCTCTTTGATGTCCCGCATCACTCGGACGGCACCGGCGCCGTGTTCGCGCTCGAGGAACGCCCGTTTCCCGAGGCCGACGCCGTGTTCGCCGGTGGCGGTCCCCCCGAGGTCGATGGCCTGCTCGACGACCGCGGCGTAGACCTCGTGACCGCGTTCGACCATCGCCTCGTCGTCGGGGTCGACGAGGATCTCGTAGTGGAGGTTGCCGTCGCCGGCGTGGCCGTAACACGCCATCGGCAGGTCCGCTTCGTCGGCGCGTTCGCGGGCGAAGCGGACGATGTCGGGGAACGACCCGATGGGGACGGTGACGTCACCGGGGTGGAGCGGGTGCAGGTCGGGGTCCCACTCCCGGAGCGCGTAGGCCATGTCCCTGCGGAGTTGCCAGAGTTCGGCCATCTCCTCGTCGGCGGCCATCTCGAACTCGATGAAGTCGTGGGCGGCGAAGACCGTCCGACAGAACTCGATCTCTTCGTCGATCCCGTGGTCGGCGTGGAACTCGACGAACACCATCGGGCTGTCGGGCAGGTCGGTTCCCGCGTAGTTGTTCCCCAGTTTCGCCGCGAACGGGCCCATCAGCTCGATCTTCGCGACGTCGACGCCCGACTGGACGGCGTCGGAGATGGCCGCGCCCGCCGATTCCAGGTCCGGGAAGACGACCCGTCCGCCCCGGACCTGCTGGGGGCGACCCGCGAGTTCCAGCGTCGCGCGGGTGACGACCGCCAGCGTCCCCTCGCTGCCGACGAGCAGGTCTTTGAGGTTGTAGCCGGCGGAGGTCTTGCGGGCCTTGCTGCCCGCCTTTACGACCGTGCCGTCGGCGAGGATGGCCTCGAGTTCGAGCACCCAGTCCGCGACCTCGCCGTATTTCACCGTTTGCATCCCGCTGGCGTCGGTCGCGATCATGCCGCCGACGGTCGAGATGTCTCCCGAGGAGGGCAGGGGCGGGAAAAAGAGGCCGTGGGACTCGACGGCCTCGTCGACGGCGCTGCCGAGCACCCCGGCCTGGACGTCGACCTGCAGGTCGGCGGGACGCACGTCCAGAATCGCGTCCATCCGGGTCAGGTCCATGCTGATCCCGCGCTCGACGGGGACCGCGCCGCCCTCGAGTCCCGTCCCGGCGGCGTAGGGTGTGACGGGGACCCCGCGTTCGTCGGCGGCCGCGAGGACCGCCGAGACGTCCTCGGTCGAGTCGGGCCAGACGACGACGTCCGGGCGGACGGCCTCCTCGGGGGTGGTACTCCAGTCGCCCGAGCGCTCGTCGCGGGCGTGCTCGCGCCGGGACACCTGCTCGCCGTCGAGCAGGTCGTCGAGGAAGGCGTAGTCTGTCATTGACTCACGGGCGGGTACGACGGGACTTAGGTTCGTCGGCCGCGGCGATCCGTCACCCGCCGCGTCACCGGTCGCAGCGAGGCGGTCAGTCCGGCAGTACAGACTCGTCGATGGCGTTACGGCGACCATCGAGCAGTGAAAAGTGCTCGCCACGGCGGCGTTCGAGCCACCGGAGGAGACGCTCGGCCCAGACGAGTTTCCGGCGCTTCATCGCACCCAGGTCCGGGTCGCCGAAGTCCCAGCCGACGAAGGTCAGTTCGGCCGCGCCGCAGTGGTCGGCGAGAAACGCCGCCCGGTCGCCGTCGGTGAATCCGCCCGTATTGTAGACCGGGCCCGCGGGGGCGGCCTGCGTGGTCGGGAGTACCGCTTCGAGCGCGAGCGCTGGTACTCGCTCCCGGAGTGCGGGTTCGTTGTCGCCGTGAGCGTGGACGGCGACCGGCGTGCCCTCGGCGGTCAGTGTCCGCGCCACGTCGCCCCACTCGTCGAGGTCGGTGACCATGCAGTCGACGCCGACGTCGCGCTCGCGACAGACGGTCGCGGCGTCGGAGGCGGCGACCACGACGTCGGCCGCCCGTGCCCGGTCGAGTTCGTCGGCGAGGGAGGGCGCCGCCCCGGCGACGGCGACGCGCTGGTCGGTGAAGTCGAGCGTCTCGGGAGTGAGGGTATCGGCGTCGGTGACGAGGTCGGCCAGCAGGTCACGCGCCCGCTCGTCGGCCGCTCGCGGGAACTCGAACTCCGCGAGGATCGTCTCGTAGACGGGCTCCCAGGTGTCGAAGTCCATAGCCGTCGCTCACCGTGTAGCGTCCCAATAAACCGGTATAGCCGAAATGGCACGTCTCGGTACCCCTACCCAGGTGCCCTTTCGGCCTTCACACACCCGTTTTGGCGCAACTGGTATAAGCTTTCTTACCTCGGAACCCCCCACGGCGGCCATCTCAGACCCCCGCTCCCACCGGCAGGTCGGCCCGCCCGGCCAGTCGCGACAGCGCCGATTCGCTCCCCGCGAGGAGCGCGTGCCACCCGTCACCGGCGCCGTCCCTCTCAGCGTCGGTCCCGCCACCGACGAACAGGACACAACCCGTCTCCTCGGCGGCCGTCGAGAGCGCCGAGAGCGCGGCCCGGTCACTCCCCTGGAGTTCGTAGACCGACCCGACCGTCTCCCCCGGGTCGGCCTCGACGCCGATCCGGTCGGCGTGACGGGCCACCTCGTCGGGGTTGGTCACGTCCAGTTCCGTCACCGCGACGCCGTCGGCCGTCGTCGCCGTCCGCTCGGGGGTGAACGTGTGCCCGATGGTCGCCGCGTCGACCGTCTCGGCGACGTCGTGGGTCCGGACGACGTGTGCGCCCCGTTCGACCGCCATCGAGGTGGCGGCGAGGCTGACCGGGAGCGCTTCCTCGGTGGTGCGGTCGGCCAGCGCCCGCAGGAAGTTCTTCCGGTTGATCGAGACGAGTATCGGCCGGTCGAGTCCGCGGAACTCCCGCAATCGCCGGAACGTGGCCCGGTCGTCTTCGAGCGTCTTGGCCGCAGACCACCCGCCGAAGGCGGGGTCGACGATGGTCTTGTCCGTGAGCCCGTTCTGGTCGAGTGCCGCGTAGACCTGATCGACGTAGTCGGCCTCGGCCGCCCACTCCGGGGACTCGCGCTCGGCCCAGGGCGTCTCCTCGACGGCACCGGGGCGAGTGAGGTCGGGGGGGCTGGCCATCTTCCCGACGGCGACGTCGTACTCGCGACAGACCGCGGGCATCTCTGGGTCGGCGAAGCCCGCGATGTCGTTGACCATGTCGAACCCGCGGTCGATGGCCTCGGCGGCGACCTCGGCGTAGCGCGTCTCGATGCTCCAGACGGCCGACCCGCTCGTCGAGTGGAGCGTCTCGACGGCCGTGTCGAGTCGGTCGAGTTCCTGCTCGGCCGAGAGCACGTCGAACTGTTTGTTCGCCGACTCCAGTCCGACGTCGACGATGTCGGCACCCTCGCCGATCAGGTCCTCGTCGACGTAGGCGGCGGCCTCGCCGGAGTCGTCGAAGACGCTCGGGTCGTAGGGCGACTCCTCGCTGACGTTGAGCACGCCCATGATCCGCGGCGGGTGGTCGTCACCGATACGGAGTCCCGCGGCGTCGACGGTTCGCATACCCGCTCTGAGGACTGCGGGGGCAAAAGCGGTCGGTTCGTCCGCGACCGGCTCGCGGATCCCGGTCAGAACTCGACTGTCTGCCAGCTGTCGGGCTGGTCGGGCAGTCCCTGCATCCGGAGGGCAGTTTCGCCGTCGGCCGCACGCAACTCGACGCGCCCGTCGAACGCCTGTGCGAGCGAGGAGAGCGTCTCCGTCTCGACTGTGTTGGGGTCGATGGCACACACGCCGAGGCCGTCGGCCGTCCGGATCCGCCCGGTCAGCGTGTGCAGGAAGCGGTAGACCGGTTTCACGGAGCCGTAGACGACGAACGGCGAGAGGGTGTAGACGCCGGTTCGCACCCGGTCGGCCCCGTTCGCGTGGAGCGCCTCGTACACCGAGGAGAACTCGATACCGACGCCGGTCAGGTCGTTCGGACTGCCGACCGCGTGGATGTTGCGGTCCGGGTCGCCGGTGCCGTCCTCGGTGCAGTCGACCACCCCGATACGCGTCGGGTCGTAATCCCCGCCGGCGGCGGCGTAGTCCTCGAGCGTCGTCGACCCGCCCGTGTCGGCGGTGATGAAGAGCGCCCCCTCGCGGTCGTTCCCTCGCAACAGCATCCGCAACAGGAGCGTCCGGATCCCGCCGAGTGCCGGCCCCGTCACGAGGAGGTTCGTCCCGCTCTCGACCTCCGCGATGGGGAGTCGTTCGAACGAGTACCCGCTCCGCTGGACGCTCACTCCCGCTCACCTCCATCGGCGGCGCCCTGACCAGGTCCGGACTCCGCTGCGGGCCCGTCGCCCTCTTCGCTCTCCTCGAGACGCCGCCGGAGTTCGAACTGTTCCATGGCCTCGTCGGCGAACAGCTGCAGGTCGGTCAGTTCTGCCTCGGTGAACGACCGCGGTTCGCCGTTGGTCAGGCAGAACGCGCCGATAGTCGCGCCCCGTGGTGTCCGGAGGGGGATACCGGCGTAGGCGGCGATATCGAGCTCTGCGAGGCGGTCGTTGTCGGCGAAGCGCGGGTCCGCGTTGACGTCCTCGACCACCATCATGTCGTCTTCCAGGATGGTGTGTGTACACATCGTGTCTTCCCTGTCGAGTGTCTCCCAGTCCTCCCCGGCGCAGGCGAGAAATCGCTCCTCGTGTGCGTCGACCAGTCCGACGAACGCCACGTCGACCCCGAAGTGTGCCCGCGCGAGCGTCGTCAGCCGGTCGAACGTCTCGGCGGCCTCCATGCCCGGCCGGTCGTACTGGGCGAGCGCCGCGAGTCGGTCGTCCTCCTCGGGCGGGAGCGGATAGGCGACCTGCGTCCGCTGGGCGACCACGTTCTCGACGAGTCGTCCGAGTAACTTCCGGGCCTCGGGCATGTCCTTGGGCAGGTACTCGACGACGACGTCCTGATACCGTGCCGAGTCGATCCGGTCGGGCGAGACGTCGGTGAACAACACGACCGGGGTGTCCGGCGACCGGTCGCGGAGCAGGCGCGTCAGGTCCAGTCCCGACCCGTCCGGGAGCGAGTACTCGGTGACGACACAGTCGATGTCCTCCGTCCGAACCAGGTCTGCGGCTTCGGAGACGGACCCGCAACTGACGACGTCGTGGTCGTCGACGAGTGCCTCGCGGGTCTCGCTGCGTGCCGCCGGGTCGCCGTCGACGCACGCGATCGTCAGGTCCGCCATTGGCGTAACGTCACTCCCTATCAACTCCACGCATATAACTGTCGGCGTGCGGTTCTCGGGAAGTGAATTCCCCGATTTCGACACCGACGGGGCGATTCCGGCGGCTTTCGGACCAACGGGAAGGCTTTTGCCCCGCGGAAACCGACCACCGGACCGATGAACGCACACGCTCGTCCGTCACGCCGGAGGTGCTTGCGGTGACCCGGAACCTGACCGAGATCATCGTCGTCGGCGAGGACGACACCGGACTCATCGCGAACGTGACGAGTCTCCTCTTCGAGCGCAACATCAACATCGAGGACCTCGACCAGGCGGTCCGCGACGGCGTCTTCCGGATGACCATGCGCGTCGATACGACCGAGATGGTCTGCAAGCAGGAGACGCTCCGGGAGAACCTCGACGAACTGGGAGAGGAACTCGGCGTCGACGTCCAGGTCCGCTTCCCCAGCGACCGCGACACCCAGAGTATCGCCGTCCTGGTCACCAAGGAGTCACACTGCCTGGAGGCCATCTTCGAGGCCTGGGCCAGCGGTGACCTGGGCGCCGACGTCGAGGTCGTCATCGGCAACCACTCGGACCTGGAGCCACTCGCCCGGAAGTACGACGTCCCCTTCCACGACATCGGCGACGAGAAGGGCACACCCGACGAGGGCCAGTTGCTGGACCTGCTGGCCGAGTACGACGCCGACCTCGTCGTGTTGGCCCGCTACATGCGCATCCTCAGCCCCGACGTCGTCTTCCGCTACGAGAGCCGGATCATCAACGTCCACCCCTCCCTGCTGCCCGCGTTCCCGGGTGCATCGGCGTACATGCAGGCCATCGAGGAGGGGGTCCGGATCGCCGGCGTCACCGCCCACTACGTGACGACCGACCTGGACCAGGGGCCGATTATCGCCCAGCGGGCGTTCAACGTCCCCGACGACGCCACCGAGGAGGAACTCCAGGCGATCGGCCAACCGCTCGAGGCCGAGGCGCTACTGGAGGCCATCGACCTGCACCTCAACGACGAGGTGTCAGTCCACCGCGGGCGGACGCGACTGCGCGACCCCGAAGAAGTCGACGCGCAACTGGGAGCCCCCGAGGAACTCGATCATGCCAACCCCGACCGTCCTGTCGACGGCCTGGGCGAGTACGTCGCCGACCAGGACGGAGAGAGCGAGGAGACAGAGGCCGAGGCAGAAGCCAGCGACTGACTCGGCCCGTTTCCGGCCGATTTCTGTGGCGAACAGGCGACACGCTCCGCTCGCGAGACGGTCGTGTCGCACTCCCGCGTGCCGTCCCGCGCTCGTGGTTAGCGCACGGCGGGTGTGGTCGCTCTCTGGCACTTGAATCCTCGTACCGCGTGGCACTGTTCAGAACAGGGCGAAGCGTTTGCGGTCGTGGTGGGCGCGCTTTCGGCGCAGTCCATCGAGTTCGGTGCGGTCCACCGAATCACTCTCTTCTACACTCACCGACCACGAACCAACTGCGACACTCGTCGCGAGCGATCACCACAGCGCTACGTTCGACGTGGTCGCGCGAAACAGAGCCACAGCGGCAGCAGCGCGGAAGTATACGGGTTCACTCGTCGGTGGATAACACTACCACAACGCTTTCGCTCCCACCGGGTGAGTCGTCGCGTATGCCAGGGCCACTCTTCTTGCGGGGGGACGACGTGGACCTCCACGTCGTCGACGAAGACGACTACGCGTTCCTCGGGCGCAACTGGAACGACCCCGCGGTCCGGCCGGGCTTCGGGACCGCGTCGGTCCGCCGCGAGGCCGACGTCGCCGACCACGTCGAATCGCTCTCCGACGGTGACGACACCGAGATATTCCTCGTCTGTGCCGACGGCGGCCCGGTCGGCGAGGCGTTCCTCTTCGACCTCTCTCCACAGCGGGGCCGCGTCGAACTCGGCTACTGGATCGCGCCCGAATCCCAGGGCCGGGGCTACGCCACCGGGACGGCGGACCTGCTCGTCGAGTACGCCTTCGCGGAACGGCGTCTCAACAAGGTCGTCGCCCGTGTGCTGGCGTTCAACGACGGCTCCCGCCGGGTGCTGGAGAAGGTCGGCTTCGAGCACGCGGGCCGCCTCCGCGAGGATTTCTATTTCGACGGCCAGTATCACGACGCCGACCTCTACGACCTCCTGGCGGCGGAGTGGCGCGGAGACTGACGCTGTCGCGCCACGCGCCGCCGTCCGCAGTCACTGCCCCTCGGGGTCGTCGACGCGCTCGTCGACCCACGCGATGGCGCGCTCGACTTCCTCGGGGTCGGTGCCGGTGACCTTCACCCGACCGGGCGTCCCGCGGCGGGCCGGATAGCTCCCGACGGCGACGTCGAAGTTCTCTCTGACGCCCGCGAGGACGTCCTTGAGCGCACCCTCCGGCGTGCTCGTCTGGACCGACGCGGAGACGGCGTCGCCGCCGAACTCGTCGGCCACCGCGTCGAACATCACGTGCAACTCCTCGGGGAACCCGGGGAAGACGTAGACGTTCTCGACGACACAGCCGGGGTTGAAACTCGCCTCGGTCTGGAGGGGGCGAGCGCCGGCCGGGAGGGCGGCCGTCTCGTCGGGGTTCAGGTCGAAGTCGTGGGTCTCGTAGTACTCGGGATCCTGCTCGCGGAACCGGCGGGCCTTCTCGACGACCCGGTCGCGCACCGCGTCCTGAACTTCCATCTCGCGGTCGAGCGCGTCGGCGACTGCCTCGAGGGTGACGTCGTCGGGGGTGTCACCGAGGCCGCCGGTGACGATGACGGCATCGAACTCCAGTGACCACTCGCGGACCCAGCGGGCGATGAGCGCGCGGTCGTCCGGGACGGTGAGCATCCGCGTGACCGTCGCCCCGCGCTCGGTCAACTGCCGGGCCAGCCAGGTGGCGTTCGTGTTCTCCGTGTCGCCCGAGAGCAGTTCGTCACCGACGGTGACCAGCGTGACGTCCATATCCCCGGGAGGGGCGAGAGGTGCTAAACGGTGACGGCTTCGACCAGTCCCGACGGCTCACCCGAACATCGTGCCTGGGTCCGCGAGGTGCTCTTGCGCCACGGACTCGTCGATGTCGATACCGAGTCCTGGTTCCTCGGGGACCTCGATCACGCCCTCCTGAATGAGGGCGGCGTCGCGGTCGTGGAGGTCGTCCCACCAGTCGACCTCCAGGGCGTGGTATTCGAGCGTGTCGAAGTTCGGGATGGCCGCAGCGAGGTGGACGCAGGCCATCGTCCCGACGGGACCACAGACGTTGTGGGGTGAGACGGCGATGTAGTTCTCCTCTGCGCGGTTAGCGATGGCCTTCGACTCGGCGAGGCCGCCGCAGGTGGTGGGATCGGGCGTCAAGACGTCGACGCCGAAGTCGTAGATGAGGTCGGTGAACTCGTGGACGCGAAAGCGGTTCTCGCCGGTCGCCAGCGGCGTCTCCGTCGACCGCGCGAGTTCACGCTGGGCGGCCATGTTCTCGGGGGGCACGAGGTCTTCGAGCCACATCAGGTCGTACGGTTCGAGTTTCCGGGCGAGTCGTTTCGCCGAGTCTATCGAGTAGTCCCAGTGGACGTCGAACGCGAGGTCGACCGAATCGCCGACCCGTTCGCGGACGGCCTCGACCGTCTCGACTTTCCGGTCGAGCACCTCGTTGCGGACGCGCCCGTTGTACGGGTCGGGGTCGTTGTCGAAGGGCTGGTCGAGGTCGAACTTCAGCGCGTCGAATCCCATGTCGACGACGCGTTCGGCCTCGTCGGCGTACGCTTCGGGCGCGTAGGCATCGTCGTCGTGGATGGTGGGAAAGCCGTCCTCGAGTTCGTAGGCCTCGCCGGCGTGACAGTCACAGTACAGTCGGATCTCGTCGCGGTACTTGCTACCCAGCAACTGGTAGACGGGGAGGTCGAACAGTTTGCCTGCCAGGTCCCAGAGGGCGATCTCGATGCCCGACGCGGCCGTGACGACCTTGCCCGTCGTGCCGCCGTGGCCCGACGTCTCGTGGACCATCCGCCGGAAGAGTCGTTCGACGTCGACCGGGTTCTCGCCGACCAGGAAGCGTTTCATGTACTCCATGATGTCCGTGACTGCACCGCCGCGATACGACTCGCCGATACCGGTGACGCCCGCGTCGGTGTGGACCGTCACGAGATTCCACTCGAAGTTGCCCTGGACGACACAGGTCTCGATGTCGGTGATCTCGACGTCCCGACCGGGCCCGCGGTTCGTCGCGTGATTGGAGAAATCCCGCATGGTCACTGTCTCGGCCCGCCGACGCATAGAGCTAGCGGGGGTCGCGGCCGAGCGGGTGTCCGGGCGGCCGTCCCAGCGGACCTGTCTCGCGTGCGACAGGGTTTAGCGGTTCGAGCCCCGACCTGTGGGCAGCATGGACGAGAAGACCGAGGAACTCAGGGATATCTTCCTCTCCGTCTCGGAGTCGGAGACGGTCACCGAGTCCCAGGAGGGAAGCCGCGGGTCGCTCGTCGACAGTGGTGGGGACGAGGGCGAGCAGTTGCGCGACCTGGTCGGACGGTTGCGCGAGCGCGAGTCGTTCGACACCGACCTCGGGACCGACACGTACGTCGCGCTCGTCCGGGCGTTCTACGCCGACGCCGACGACGAGACCATCGCCGCCGACCTCGGCCTCGATACCGTGACCGTCTTCGCCGCGCGACTGGACTTGCACCTCCTCCGTGAGGCCGACACGGACGCGCCCTTCGATCTGGCCGTCCTGCGCCGGCGCGCCGACGAGGGTGACGAGCCCATCGCCGCCGACCTCGAGGTCGACGCCGAGACCGTGGCCCACTACCGGCGAGTCGTCGACGCGGAGGACGCCGCTCGGCGGGCGAACCACCGCTACCAGACGGCGTTCGACGAGATCCTCACCGACGCCGACCTGGAGCGGCGCTTCGCCGCCACCGAGGACGGACTCGAGGAAGCCGCCGAAGACATCGAGACCGACGTCTCCTTCTGACTGGCTGACCTTTAAATCCGAGAGCGCGGCCACCACGGGGTATGCAGACGTTCCGTGACGTCGAGACAGCGGCGTACTGCCCGCGCAAGCTCTACTACCGGCGGCGTGATCCCGAAACACCGGATCCACCCGAGCGCGTGGCCGCCGTCCGCGAGCTGGCCTTCCGGTACGAGGAACTCCTCGAGGACGACGACGCGCTCGCACGCGCACCGGTCGCGCTGACGCCCACGCAGTACCGTTCGCGCCTCGGCCGCACGCGAGCGACCGTCGACGACTGGGACGCCATCTGTGACCCCCACAGTCGCGAGGTCCACCTCTCGGGGCAGGACTGTCGCGGCGTCGCCCACAAGGTACTGGACGACCCGCCACGCCCCTCGCTGGTGTTCACCGGCGACCCGCCCACCAACGGCGTCTGGGAACCCCAGACCGTGCGGTTGGTCGCCGCCGCGAAGGCGCTCTCCTGGGAGCGCGAGCGTGATATCGACAT
>ENA-ORCS01000345-ORCS01000345.1-marine-metagenome-genome-assembly--contig:-NODE-345-length-38592-cov-4.059821_pt1 | contig 38592 bp, 31 predicted proteins | sample MGYA00237781_ERZ508513 | MGnify/ENA primary metagenome ERZ508513 (study PRJEB26184, sample SAMN06268793) | marine metagenome | isolation source: Eden Landing Ponds, San Francisco, CA, USA | place...
ACGACGCAAGCACCGCAACGCAGTGAGGAGCGCAGCGAGTCGCGGGACCGCAGAGGACGGGGCTTTCACGCTGTCTGCAGATCTCGTTCCCGTTCCGACCGCTTCTCTGAACACTACCGGTCGACAAGCCCGACCGGGCGGTCGGCTCCCGAACTGTTGGCCCTCGTGCCGTGTTCATCGACCTCACGCTCGACGCAACGAAACCGTGGCCCGGAGCTTTCGCAGTCTCCCGGAGTAATCGCAAACTGATGCGGTGACGCGCGGGAGAGTCGGTCTATCGTCGAGCTGAGACGGCTCTACGGGGACTTCACGGCAGGCGATCACACTGGTTCAGGAGACCATCGACGGCACTGTCGTCCAGGAACGCGGGCCGGTTCCGCACGACGGGGTCGTGCTCTGGATCGAGTCCGAAACTGGCCCTGAGCGTCGCGAACGGTGCACCGGCACTCCATGCCTGTGGCACGCACGAGGCCGGGTACGTCAGGGGGTCCACGTCGTCGTCGAACCCACAGAATACCTCGGGAATCTGGTCCCCGTCGAACCGGATACAGGCTTCGAGCAGCGACTGCGCGAGCCGCTCGACGGCTTCGAAGCGTCCGTACTTCGCGAGGCCGAGCGCGACGATGGAGGTGTCGTGAGGCCAGACGCTCCCGAGGTGATACGACACTGGACTGTAGCCGTCGGCGGAACAGCCGAGCGTGCGGACGCCCCACCCGGAGAACAGCTCGGGCGAGAAGAGGCCGTCGACGACGTCGTCGAGGCGGTTCTCGGGGACGAGATCAGCCCAGAGACAGTGTCCCACGTTCGACGACGGGGTCGGGACGGCGTCGCCGGTTCCGTCTCGCGCGACTGCGTAGTAGTCCGCTTCGTCGACCCAGAACGCAGCGTCGAACGCGTCGGCGAACCGGGTTGCCGCCTCGCGGAGGTCGTCCCCTCGTTTCGGGTCGGCCAGCGCTTCTTCGTAGAGGGTCGCAGCCTCGCGCAGTGCCCTGTAGACGTAGCCCTGGACTTCGACGCTCGCGATCGGGTGTTCGGCGTTGCGACCGTCCGGATGCTGGACGCTTCCCGGGGTGTCCCGCCAGGCCTTGTGTCGTAATCCGACGTTCGGCGATCGGTCGTAGTATAGAAACGGGTCGTCGCCGTGGCGGTCACGGGCCTCGTTCACCCACTGGAGCGCGTCGTCGAGCGCAGTCGACAGTTCCTCGACGATACCGTCGTCGCCCGTCCAGCGCCGCAGTTCGCCGAGTAGCACGACCCACAGCGGCGTCGCGTCGACCGTGCCGTAGTAGGGCGTGTGCGGGACCTGTTGGCAGCGCGCCAGTTCGCCGGAACGCTCCTCGTGGAAGATCTTCCCGGGTGCCTCTTCGGTAACGGGGTCGGTCGTTCGGCCACGATTCGCCGCGAGATAGCGGAGTGTGCCCCGTGCGAGCGAGGGCGCGACCGGCAGCGCCTGATAAGCCGTGATCAGCGAATCACGCCCGAACACTGTCGCGAACCAGGGCGCACCGGCGAGCGGCACCGGGCCGTGGTCCGTTCGAGCGGTCAGTGCGGTCAGGTCCTGGCTCGCGCGAGCGAGGAGGCCGTCGAACGACTCGCGCCCCGTCGCGACCTCCGGGATGCTCAGGGTCGATTCGTTGTCGGGCCTGTGCTCCGCCCCCGCGCGTCCAGTACCCCCATTCGGACGCTCCGAGGGCCCCTCGCTACGGCGGCCATTTCGGGATGGACCGACGTCGGGACGCACTGTGACGTCGAGAGAAATCGTCTCTCCGGGGTCGAGCGTCACGTCGAACGTCGCTCGCCCGTCTTCGAGCACGTCGGGTACTCGGTCGAAGGCCACAGTGGTCCGCCGTTCCCGTTCCTGCCCGTCGGCGTCAGTATACGCGTACTGGTAGCGAACTTCCTCGTTCGACCGGTCAGTCACTACCGACCGGTCTATCCCCGAAGCGAATCCACGCACTTCGAAGACGTCTGCGAAGTCCGCGTCGAACGAAACGGCGAGTTCCCCCTCGTAACCGGAGGCATGAGCCGCGAGTTCGACTCGTTGTTCGAGGCGTGGATGCAGGTCTCCGGTGACTGTCTGATAGAGCCGAAGCGACATGCTGCCCTGCTTGATCTGCCCGGTCTCACCGACTGAGTTCACTGCCGAACCGACAGTCGATGCGACCACCGTTCGCCGATCGGGTGCGGGAAACTCCCGACCCATCGTGGCAAGGTCGACGCTGTCGACGCCGACGTCGAAAACCGAGAGATGCCGCGTATCCCGGTAGAAGAACCCACCGTCGTCGTCCGGTCCTACCGTTCCGTCGTCGTCGCCGAGGTAGAGTGCGTACCCGTCGACGAGAGCATCACGCGCCATCGAACCTTACCGGCGGCCCGGTCGACTCTTCGTTCGGGATTCCGGGGCATACACTGTCAACTTCGTGTATCACGGCCAACAGTTGTGGGGGGAAATATATAATAGTTTGTGTACTGTCGGTGTACGCTGTGCCGACACTCGTTATCGACATCGACTCGCTGCGTCCGGACCACCTCGGTTGTTACGGGTACGACGCACCGACGACGCCGAACATCGACGAATTCGCCGCAGACGCCGTTCGGTTCGAACGAGCCTACGTCGCGGACTCGCCGTGTATGCCCTCGCGTGCCGCCTTCGCGACCGGCAGGTACGGAATCAACAACGGCGTCACGACGCACGGGTCAGCGGGTCGCAGCCTCGCCGACGTCGAGGCTGCGCCGCCGACGCTCCCGGAACTGTTCTTCGAGACGCGAACGAAGACGTCGGCCGTGTCGTCGTTCCCGCGACATCCGGCGACGTGGTTCTACCACCTCTGGCACGAGTTCCACCAGGCTCAGGAGGAACCGGGCGAGGGATTCCAGTCACCGCGCGGCGAGGACGTCACACAGCTGGCTATCGACGCGCTCGACCGTCACGGAGACGACGAGTTCTTCCAGTACGTCCAGTACTGGGACCCACACGGGCCGTATCGCCGCACCGACGCGGAAGTCGAGCGGTTCCGGGACCATCCGGCGCCCCCGTATCCGACGGCGGACCAGATCGACGACCACCTCGAGTGGAGCGCGTGGCGGTCGGCCACGACCCCGGGAGTGGCCGGAGAAGCCCTGCAGTACGTCGATGCCGATTCGATCGAGGACCGGGAAGTCCTGAACGAACTCGTCTCTCACTACGACGCCGAGATCAGGTACGTCGACCGCTGTGTCGGCGACCTGCTCGATGCGCTCAAAGACCGCGGTCTATACCGGGAGTCGCTGGTCGTGATCACCGCTGACCACGGCGAGGAATTCGGCGAACACGGCGTCTACCGTGAGCACTGGTCGACCCACGACGGGACGCAGCGCGTCCCGCTACTTGTCAAACCGCCCGCCGACGAACCGGTCGAGACCGGTCCCCGCGACCAGCTCGTCACCAACGTGGACCTGGCGCCGACGATCGGCGACTACGCAGCCCTCGACGTGCCCGACGGCTGGCAGGGCGAATCCCTCAGGCCAGTCCTCGAAGACAGCGAGGCGGACTGGCGCGACCGAATCGTCGTCGACCACGGACTCTACACGGCCCAGCGAGCCGTCCGGACCGACCGCTGGAAGTTCGTCCGGACCTATCACCCGGGAATGTGGCCGAGCGTCGTCCCCGAGCGTCAGCTGTTCGATATGCCTGAGGATCCCCGGGAACAGAACGACGTCAGCGACGACTACCCGGAGGTCGTCGACCGACTCGAAACCGAGATGCTCCGGTGGGCCGAGACCCACCGCAGCGAACACGAAGACTCTCTGCGAGAGACGGCCAGAGAGGGGCCCGCCGGGATGGGACTGGCGGAGCACTTCGATGGCGTCTGACCGACGCCGCTCGCGCCGCTTGCGCCGCTCGACCCGAAACGGGATCCCACCGACGGCCGATGGCTCGGTGCCGGTCAGACCTCGGCGAGGCCGGGCCGTTCGATCTGTTCAGCCGGATCGATTCGCATCCCGGCGTGCTGTCGAGACCCAGTCGGGTTCGTGGACAGTGGTCTCGCCAACCGCGCGGTAGTCGAATCGCCAGGAGACGTGCGCTCGCAGGTCGTTGTACTCGACGGCCATCATCCGGACCCGGCCTGCGGGGCTGATGTAGGCCGTGAGCGTGAATCCCCAGACGAGGTTCGAATCGACCAGTTCCTCGGTCAGTCCCTCGGGCGGCGGTCGCGGTTCCACGTACAGGCGGACGTACCGTCGCCCGTTCCACTGAACCACGTTCGCAGTGACTCCCTGCTCGGGCAGGAACGTCCGAAGGCTATACTCGACAAACGAGTGCTTGCGATCGGCTATCGTCGCGTCACGAACGGCGTATTCCGTCTCGTCGCCGGTCGTCCACCGGAGATAACCTCGCTGTCGGGTGAGAAACAGGGAATTGTTCATCGACGACCGGAAGCCGCGGTTCTCGACCAGTCCGACGCGACCGTCGACCGCTGTCCGTGTCGTCCCGACGACCGTCCCGGTCCGGTTCGACTGCTCGGTCCGCCGGTAAACCCAGGTGTAGGAGCGATCTTCGAAACTCCCGGCGTGTGCCCGAAAGAGTCTGTCCGGATCGATCGTCCCGTTCCGAAAGACGCCCGGAGGATACGTGAACGCTGGTGTCGGTGTCGCGGTCGCGCTCGGGCTGCCTGTCTCTACCGGTACCGGAGTGAGCGTCTCCGGGGCGGGCGACGTCGGACTGTCGACGGCCGAGAGCGCGCTACAGCCCGCAGTCATCACGAGGAGCACGGTGACCACAACCTCGAAACGCCGGTCCATCGTCCGTATTGAGGGACATGTCGGGAAAAGTGGTTCGCCTGGTCTGGAACGGCGTCACTCGCCGACGGTCAAAAGATTATTGCTGAAGCCCTCCTTCGCCGAGATACAACATGGAACGTGCGATCGAACTCGGTGGCAGGTCAACCGGATGTGTCCACTGACCATGTCTGAGAGCCCGATGCTGGAACGTTTCAAGGACAACATCTGTAGCTTCAAGGTAGTCTTTTTCCACCTGCTGGCGATGCAGGTCGCGATCCTGGCCATCCTCCTGTTCTCGTTCGCCGTTCTCGAACCGAGCGGGGGTGCGGACTACACGCTCCTCCTGATCGATCTCGCGCTTCTGTCAGTCACACTCACCGGGACGGTGGGGGCGATATACGCCTGTCGTGACCACTGAGACGGACGGTCGCTGGCACTTTGTCGGATCGTTCGCACACATCTGTGCGGTCGTGTCGGGAAATCGCTACAGTCCGCGTGAACGGAGAGCAGAGCCGACCGGCCCTCCGAAGACTCTCGGGAGTTCTCCCGGCGACCGCGACTACCTGCCGGCGGGTGCAGTCCATCGACCTTCGTCCCCGTCGGTGCGGTCCCACCACTCGCGAACCAGTTCGCGGAGACGGCTCTCTTGTTCCTCGCATTCCGCGTCCCCAGAACGGTTGGTCGTTTCACGGGGGTCCTCGCCCACGTGGTATAGTTCGTCGGGCGAGTCTTCGAGGTATTCGACGAACTTCCACTCGCGAGTCCGGACCCCCCGATAGGGGTGTTGCCCCCAGTGGGCGTGCTTGTGTTCGAAGAACACTCGTTCGTCCGTGGGCGGGTTTGTCCGGTCGAACGCATCGAGAACGGACCCGCCGTCGAACAGTCCGTGCTCGAGTCCGGCGGCGTCGAGCAGCGTTCCGGGGAGAGCGGCCAGCGAAACGAGGTCCGGGACCCGCTCCCGGCGACTCTCGCGGTCGGGGACGTCCACGACCAGCGGCACTCGCAAGATTTCGTCGTAGGCGACGACGCCCTTTCTCAGGAGGCCATGGGCCCCCAGCATATCGCCGTGGTCAGCGGTGAACACCACGACCGTCTCCTCGCGGAGGTCCGCCCGTCGCAAAGCGTCCAGCAACTGGCCGACGTAGTCGTCGACCCGGGAGACCATCGTCCGAAATAGGTAGTTCACTTCGCGAACGGCTGGCTCGTCGAGATCGAACTCTGCGGCCCGCTCCCGGTGGAAGGCGGGTCTGTCGGAGAGGTCGTCGTCGAAGGTCTCGGGGATAGAGACCACGTCCCGGTCGGATCGGCCGGCGAACGATCCGTCCTCGAAGTAGGGGGGGTGAGGCAAATTGAACGACGCGGTGAGAAAGAAGGGACGTTCGCCGTCACGATCCGTCAGAAACCGGAGCGACTCGGCGAGGGTTCGGGTATCCCTGTCGCGGCCACGCGGGCCAGGCGTCCCGGTCACGTCGAGGTCGTGAGTCTCCCAGCCGAGGCGTTCGACGTTATCACGGCCGAGATCCCAGCGACCGAAGTACGCCGTCTCGTACCCGGCGTCGCCGAACGCCCGGCCGACGCTCGGCAGGTCGGTGTCCAGTCCGCCCGGACCCCAGGTGAAGAGCGTCTCCATCCCCGTCTGATGGGGGTACCGGCCAGTCACGATCGAGGAGCGCGCGGGCGAGCACTGTGGATACGTTGAGTGACAGCCCGTGAACAGCGTCCCGCGGTCGGCCAGCCGGTCGAGGTGGGGCGTCGCGAAACTTCCGTCGACGGCACCGAGCCCGTACCACGGGTGCTGGTCCGTACAGACGAGCATCACGTTCGGTCTGTCCGCCATGGTGAGTCGTTCGACGGGCCCGGGGAAAAATGTGGGCAGGGAGACGCAACCGGGCGGAATCAGGACGGGTCTGACCAAATCGACGTCGTGTCGAGACACCGTAGAACTATGACCGTTCGGTTCGAGGGTGGCGTCCATGTCTGATTTCGACACGGAGCCGGAGGTACGCCAGCGCCGAACGCCGGTGTCCGCCAGAGCCGTCACGGTGACCGACGATTTCTGGAGTGAACGACGGCGTATCAATCGAGAATGTACACTCGCCCGGCAGTACGACCTTCTCGAGGGGCGACTGGGTAACCTCCGCAGGGCCGCGGGGCTGGAGTCGGGCGGATTCGAGGGACCGTACCACAACGACCCGCCGGTGTACAAGTGGATCGAGGCGGCGAGCGACGCGCTCCGGACGGACCCGGACCCGCGACTCCGCGAGCGACTCGACGCGGTCGTCGACACCGTGGTCGCCGCACAGGACGACGACGGGTACCTCCACTCGTATTTTATCTTAGAGCACGACCGGGACGAGCGCTGGACGAACCTGGGCGTGAAACACGAGCTGTTTGCCCTCGGGCACCTCGTCGAGGCCGCCATCGCACACCACAGGGCGACGTGCGAGGACCGACTGCTGACGGCGGCGCGGCGGTTCGCCGACCACGCCTGTGCCGTGTTCGGTCCGGACGGGAACACCGGCTACCCCGGTCATCCGGAAGTCGAACTCGCCCTGGTGTCGCTTTACAGGGAGACCGACGTCGACCGGTACCTCGAACTGGCGCGGTTTTTCGTCGACGAACGCGGTCGGACGGACTCGCGATTCGAGTGGGAGACCCGAAACGAGTCGGCGATCGCCGGCGAGCCGCTGCCCGAACTGTACTGCACCGACGACGGGGAGTACGACGGTCGATACGCTCAGGACCACGCGCCGCTCCGCGAACAGCAGACGGTGGAGGGACACGCCGTCAAGGCGACGTTCCTGTTTGCGGGCGCGACCGCGCTCGCGACAGAAACCGGCGACGCGAGACTCCTCGCGTCCCTGGACCGTCTCCGGGAGAACATGACCCGCAAGCGGACGTACGTCACCGGCGGTATCGGTGCCAGGCACGACGGCGAGTCCTTCGGTGCGGACTACGAACTTCCGAATGAGACGGCGTACGCGGAGACGTGCGCCGCCTTCGGGAGCATCCTGTGGAACCACCACTTCGCGCGTGCACTCCCCGAATCCCGGTTCGCCGACCTGATCGAGCGAACGCTCTACAACGGTTTTCTCGCCGGGATGTCCCTCGACGGTACGCGGTTCGCCTACACCAATCCACTGGCAAACGACGGCGGTCGACACCGCGAAGAGTGGTATCACACGTCGTGCTGTCCCCCGAACGTCGCTCGACTGCTCGCTTCGCTCGAACGCTACCTCTACCTGCGGGACGACGAGACGCTGTACGTCGAACAGTACGTCGGGAGCGAGGCCGAAATATCGTTCAATGGAACGGAAGTCGCGGTGCGCCAGGAGTCAGCGTTTCCATGGGAGGGAAACGTCGAGATAGCGGTCCGGACCGGACGCCCCGTCGAGTTCACGCTCGCGCTCCGCGTCCCCGAGTGGTGTGTGGACCCGAAAGTGACTGCACCTGATACCGACCTCGCGGTCACCGTGGACGACGAGCACGGATACGCACTCGTCGAAGGGGAGTGGTCCGGCGAGAACCGAGTGACAGTGCAGTTCCCGATGCGCGTGCGGCGGTGTGTGGCCGACCCTGCAGTCGAAGCCGACTTCGGAAAACACGCTATTCGTCGCGGCCCCCTGGTGTACTGCGTCGAGGCTGTCGACGCTCCGTGTCCGGTCGAGCGATTGCTTCTGCCGGAGGTTCCGGAGTTCGAGACGCGTCACGAAGATCTCTTCGACGCGATTACCACCGTGTTCGTTCGGGGAGAACAACCGGTTTTCGACGGGACGGACGAGGGACTCTACGCGTCCCCCGAACGCGTCGAGACCGAAGCCGCACCGTTTAGAGCTGTCCCGTACTACGCGTGGGATAACAGGGAGCCCGACGCGATGCGCATCTGGTTGCACGCGAAGCGGCCGTACTCGGGAGGTTGATGCTCCGCGACTGTGAGTGGCCGATCAACGCCGCAACTGGCTCCGAGTCCTGCCACCGGCGTGCCGACGAGCGAAGCACTTTTATATCGTCGATGTTCCACCGGAGTCATGAGCAGTGATACGGTAGCGACAGGAGTTGTCGGACTCGGTGGTATGGGTACCAATCACGCACAGTGGCTGCGAGAGGCGGGTGCGGAAGTCGTGGCCGGCGCGGACGTCGTACCGGAGGCGCGCGAGCGATTCGCCGAGACGTTCGACCGGCCTGCCTGCGAGGACCACGAGCAACTGTACGATGAGTTCGATCTAGACGCCGTCGTGGTGACAACGCCGAACCGATTCCACGCACCCGCTGCGACTGCCGCTCTGGAACGGGATATCCACGTACTCTGTGAGAAACCGCTCGCCCACACATTGGACGCGGCCGAACGGATCGCCACGGCCGCGGAAGGCAGCGACGCCTTCTGCATGGTCGGGTTTCACAACCGATTCACCCCTGGAGCGCAACTGTTCAAGACCGGGCAATCGGCCGGCGTCTTCGGCGACATCTCTCACGTCGAAGCGAACTTCGTCAGACGCCGGGGTATCCCGACACCGGGTTCGTGGTTTACGGATAAGTCACTCTCCGGGGGTGGCGCTCTCATCGACGTCGGCGTCCACGTCCTGGATTACGTGCTCTACCTGCTCGACTTCCCCGACCCGGTCGATGTTTCGGCAGCGGTCCGGAGTCAGTTCGGACACCGGGCGGACTACGCCGACCCGGAGGGGTGGGCGGACAACTGGAACGACGCCTCGGGGACGTTCGACGTCGACGATTCGGTGAGCGCGTTCGTAGAGTTCGCGAACGGAAGCACCCTCTCGCTGGAGGTCGCGTGGGCGACCAACCGCCGTCCCGATCATTCCGTCCGCGTTCGCGGGACAGAGGCGGGTGCCGAACTCGAAGTCGGCGGCGACGAGTTCAGGATTCTCGGGACCGAAACCGAACCGTTCGACCGCTACACCGAAATCGACTCCGAGGGCGCCATGGACCCGACCGGGCATCCCGCACAGGACACCGCCTTCGTCGAGGCGGTCGCCGCCGACGAACCGCCAGAGACGAACACTGTCCAGCAGGGGCTCGCAGTCCAGCGTCTCATCCACGCGATCTACGAAGCCGCCGACAGTTGACGTGGATACTTCTGTTTTCGTTCTGAGCCTCGCCATCCCCACTGGCGCGTAGCGAGTTCGCACGGATTCATCGAACGATATCCCCTGCAGCCGGGCAAATTACAATCCTATACTCGTATGCGAAATAATATTTCATCACACCAGTGACAGAAGCACGGAACAGCTACCGATCATAGTCCTGGTATAATATATACGATATTAGGACTGGGTACCGCCGCGGCGGTGGGTAGGCGTGCCGCAGCACTGTGTGACAAGATAGCAGTATCCAGACTATCGTTTCGTGATATCGGGCGGATCTCGATCAACCTCTATCGATTCGCGAACGGTAATCTATAGTCATCAATAATCATAGAACCTGGGCAGCGGTCGAAATTACAATACTACTGTTGGAAGCGAAAGAGGGATTCATTATTGGGATCCGAGTTAATTTTGTGGCGGCGGTCTTTCGAAGGTCGCAGGCGGCGAACAATTAATCTCGCTGCGTCGTGAAGCGAGGGCATGGACGAGGAATTCGGTGAGTGGATGCGGCGGTTTGGGTTCACTGAAAAGGAGGTGGAAACGTACGACGCGATTCTGGAGCACGGCCCCGCGACGGCCAGCGAGATCGCCGAGGCGACCGACGTGTCGAAGCGCCACATCTACAACATCGCCGAGGAACTGGAGCGGCGTGAGTTCGTGATCATCAACGATTTCGTCAACCCGACGCGGATCGAACCGGCTGAACCGGACCGAATCTACAGGACTCTCCGTGAGGAGGCCGAGCGGATGTACCAGACGCTCGAACTCCGCTACCAGCAAGAGGACGGACGTCGCGAGGGGGTCAACGTTCTGAAGTCGCGAAGCGCGGTCATCAGGCGCATCCGGACGATGGTCTCGTCCGCCGAGGACCGCATCGTGATATCGCTCCCCTCCGAGGTCGTAACGACCCTGGGGGAGGATCTCCGGAGCGCGGTCGATGACGGGGTCACCGTCTTGTTGTTGCTGTTCGGCGGGCACGGTGGAGACCGCGACATCCCGGACGTCTCCCTATCGGGGTTGGGTGACGTGGTCCGCTTCAGCGAAACGGAAGTGCCAGTGCTGGCGGCGGTCGACCGGAAGGCCGGGCTGGTCTCCCGACGCGGCGCGCTGACACAGCCGACGAGCCAGGTGAACGCCATCTTCTTCGGTAAACCCTATCTCGAGCGGATCGTGTTCAGCGCGCTGATGAACACCTTCTGGATCATGGCCGACGAGGTCTACACGACCGATCCGGACGACCTTCCGCACACGTACACGTACATCAGAAAGGCGGTCATCAACGCCGCGCTCCACCGGCGGGCGGGCCGTGAGGTCCGGGCGGAAGTCGAGGTTCGGACCGACAGCGACGGAGAGCGAACGGAGCACCTCTCGGGGGACGTCGTCGCTCTCAAGCAGCGTCTGGTCGAACCGACGAGCGACGCCAATCCCGGACAGTGCTCGATTCACCTCTGGGACGGGACCGAGAAGCGACGCGTCGGCGGGAGCGACGCCTACATGGAAGAGTACCGGGCCTACTCCATCACACTAAAAGAAGCCGACTGACGGGTGCGTCGATCGCTGACTGGAGAGGACTACTTCGCGCCGAGACCACGACGGACCGCCCAGCGCTCACAGGGCGGTCTTTACCGATGCATTTGCGGCCGCTCACCGGTAGCTCTCCGGCAGATTCTCGAAGGCGTCGAGTCGTTCGCGCTGAGCTCCGCGGGCGCGCTCGTCGATCGTGTCCGGGTCTTCGGTGACGACGTCCAGCAGCACTTCGTGTAACTCGTTCCGGATATCGGCGTACTTCCCGACATCGGCGAGGTTCGTCAGTTCGTGAGGGTCGTTCGCCAGGTCGAACAGTTGGGGCGGGTTGCTGGGGTAGTATACATACTTGTAGTCTCCCCTTCGGACCATGAACATCCCGTTACGGGCGCCGTGGGCGTGATACTCGCTGAAGGCGATGCGGTCTTCTCCGCTGTCGCCTTCCAGAAGCGGAACCAGCGACTCGCCGGACCACGCTTCGTCGCTTGGAGCGTCGACAACATCGGCGATCGTCGGGACCACGTCCACGAGCGAGACGGGCGCATCTACGCGCTCACCCGCCGGGACGCCGGGGCCGGCCAGCAGCAGCGGGATCCCGACCGCTGGCTCGTACATACAGCACTTCCACCACAAGCCGTGGTCGCCGAGAATCTCGCCGTGATCGCTCGTGTAAACGATAACCGTCTCCTCGTCGTGTCCGCTCGTCTCGAGCGCGTCGAGGACCCGCCCGATCTGTTCGTCGATCGCCGTGACGAGCGCGTAGTAACCGGTCCGAAGGCGTCGCAGCGTCTCCTCGTCGAGGTCGGTCCCGCCGAAATGGTGGTGCAAGTCCGCGACGATAGGGTGGTCCGTCGCCGCGGGATAGTCGAATGGGAGGTCCATCTCCTCGGGAGGATACCGGTCCCAGAACGCCTCCGGCGCGGTAAGCGGGAAGTGGGGCGGCTGGTAGCTCAGGTGAAGTGCCCACGGCCGATCGGTCGGGGCCTCCTCCTGCAGCCAAGCAACCGCTTCGTCGGTCCGCTCGATACTTCGCTCCATCCGGTCGTCGTCGATTTCGGGCTCGTAGAAGCGTGCCTCGCCGGGTTCGTATTCGGTCACCGGATCGCGTTCGAGTCGGGCGACCTCGATCGGGGGGCGAGACACTGCGGGTTCGCGCTGGTCGGGAAACCGGTCTTCGGCGTACGGTTCGAAGTGCTTGCGCCCGATCACGGCGGTCTCGACGCCGTGCTCGTGCAGATGCTCGCCCCACGAGCGGGCCTGTCCGTGGTACGGTCGCGCGTTGTCCCAGGCGCCGATCTCGTGGACGTACTGACCGGTCGCGAAACTGGCGCGACTCGGCGCACACAGCGGGCTATTGCAGTAGGCGTTCGTGAACGCGGTCCCGCGCTCTGCCAGCCGGTCTATGTTCGGCGTCTCCACGAACGGGTGACCCGCCCAGCTCATGGCGTCCGGTCGGTGTTCGTCCGTCTGTATGACGAGGACGTTCATCGCTCGTCCGGTGTACCGTCGCCAGCGGTATTAAAAGTAGGCGGCGGACGCGAGTCGCCTCGACGGTCCGTCGCCGTGTTTCCGGGGCCCCGCCGCTGTGCGCGCTACCAGCGGCCACGGCGTTGCGGGAGCGGGTCGACAGTCTGTGCCATCCGGTTCGAGAGCGACTCGAACATCGCCAGCTGGACGTCCCGGTACTCCGGATCGCCGTACAGGTTGTCGTGTTCACCCGGATCGGCTTCGAGGTCGTACAGCTCGCCGGTCTCCAGGCTGTGGAAGTGGACGAGCTTGTGGTCCTCGGTCCGGATCATCGTCGCGTAGGGCAACACCGCGTTCTCCTGTCGAGCCAGTTCGTCGTGGAACTGCGGTTTCACGTCGGTCGTCTCGAACCACCGGTGGAACGCCGAGCCGACGCCGGAATCGGCCTCGGGCCCGTAGAATCCCGGGCGCTCGAGGGCGTGGTAGTACTCGCAGTACACGGAATCGCGGTGCTCGTCGGCGTCGCGCTCACCAGTCAGGAGCGGCCACAGGGAGTCAGCCTGCATACCGTCGTGGCGGTCGATACCGGCCGCGTCCAGCAGCGTCGGTGCCAGATCTGCCAGTTCGACCAGCGCTTCGCTCGCCACCCCCTCACGGATTTCGCCCGGCCACGAGACGACGAACGGTACCCGCACCGCCTGCTCGTAGAAGAACGGTCCTTTGAGGTAGAGGCCGTGGTCGCCGAGCATCTCTCCGTGGTCGGACATGAATATCACGAGGGTATCTTCGCGCTGGTCGGTCCGTTCGAGCGCGTCCAGCATACGCCCGACCGCGTCGTCGATCAGGTCTATCATCGCGAAGTAGGCCGCCCGGATGAGCCGGTGGTCGTCCTCACGCATCTCTTCGAAAGGGAACTGTTCCTCCTCGGCCGCTCCCGGCGGGTCGCGCTGGAACAGCGGTCTGTCTTCGAGTTCGCCTTCGGCGTAATCAGGGAGTGATATCTCGTCCAGTTCGTCGAGATATCGTTCCAGATAGGCTTCGGGGGGGTCGAAAGGGACGTGTGGGTCGAAGAGATTCACCGAGAGCAGCCAGGGTTCCTCGTCCGGGGCCGCGAAGTCGGTCGGTTCGTACGCTTCGGTGGCTTGCTCGATGAAGTTGACCGCCTTCTGTGCGCACCACGTCGTCTGGTGGTGCTCGGCCGGTACCGAGGTGAACACGTACTCCGATCCCTCGTGGGGTGTCAGGTCGAAGTCGACGCCGCGCTCCTGCAACCAGTCGGCCCGGTACTCGTTGCCCGGGATGTTCTGGTGTGAGGAGTGCGACCAGTGAACGACGCCGTAGCCGTCGTCGACGCGCTCCTCGGCGTGGCGGACTGTTTTCCCGCTCGTCGGGTCTGCCGGCGCGAGATGCAACTTCCCGACGAGCCCACAGTTGTAGCCGGCCTCGGCGAATCGGGCGGTCACGAGCGTCTCGTCGTCCGGGACAGTCTGGCCGTTCTGCCTGCAACGCGTCGTCCTGGGATACCGCCCGGTGAGGAAACTCGCGCGACTGGGCGTGCATACGGGACTCTGGCAGTAGGCCCGGTCGAACCGGACGCCGTTTGCCGCCAGCTCGTCGACGTTCGGGGTCTCGACGAACTCGTTGCCGTAACATCCCAGCGTGTCGAATCGCTGCTGGTCCGTGCATATCCACAGCACGTTCGGAGCGGACATGATACTGTCCGGTACCGACCAGTGAGAACTTGACTCTTGTGACGATTCAGCTCCGGACGGGCCGGAAAAACCCCCTGACGGCCGAAACCGACTACCCCGGCCTCACATCCGGGACGGTCACTCCTTGGCCTGGATGAGGCCAGCCTTCGCGGCCCACTTCGAGGCGTGGCCCTGACCCATGCCGGGCGTGTCCTTCGACGGGATCTCCCAGTCGTCGACGCGCCAGGTGTGGTGCATGTGCTTCTGACTGATGCCGTAGGAGTGCAACTGGCTGTTGTACGCCCAGGTGAGCTCCTCGATGGCCGCCTTTCGGTCGGCTTCCTCCATGTTGGGGATCTTCGAAACCATCTCCATCGGTTCGACGCTTTTCATCTCGGAGTCCATATTCCCGACCTCGCTGGGATAGCTGATCTCCTCCGGGAGTTCGATGGTCGGTGGCGAGTTGTTGTCGAAGCAGACCGACATCCCCTGCACCGGGTGGAACCCCTGTGCCCACGGCCCGACGACCAGGTCGTACCCGCCGTTGGGGTAGCCCTTGCTCCACATGTACGAGCCCGGCTTGTCGACGAACTCGTGTCCGATGCCCAGGCGCTTGAACTGCTGTGAGATGGCCGAGGCACCCCTGTCCAGGACGACGGCGGGCGCCGAGACGAACAGGAAGTTAGTCGGCTTCCCGTCCGGCCGGATCCACTGGCCGCCCTGCTTGGACAACCCTGCTTCCTCGAGGAGTCGCGCGCCCTTCTCCCGATCGGTCCCGTACTTGAACAGGTCGTCTTTGATGTCCCCGGCGAACTTGTCGATGAAACTCCGCGAGTACGGGACCGGGTACGGTTTCGGTGCCGGTTTGGGCGCGAACATCTGTCTCGCGACCAGTTTCCTGTCGATCATGTACGCCAGTCCCCGCCTGACTTTCGGCTTCGAGAGGAGGTCGTGGCTGTTGTTCATCAGCAGGGTGGTCGTCTGGAACTTGAACGCGTCCCGGACCTTGATCTCGGGGTCGTCGCGCCACTTCTGAGCAGTCTCCTCGGAGAGCGCCAGTTTCGTCGAGTCGAGGTCCCCGGACTGGATCATCTGGATGCCCTGTTTTTTCATCAGGTTCAGGTTCACGCCGTAGACTCTGTCGAAGTTGATGTCGTCGGCGTAGGGGTGGTCGTCCCACAGTTCGTTGACGATGTAATTCGACTTGACCTCGACCGGTTTCCAGGGGAGGAAGCCGGTCTTCGGCCCGTCGCCCAGGACGTCCTCGACGTTTATCGTCATCTCGAGGAGGGTGTTCTTGGCCTCCTGCTTTGCGCTGTCCGAACTGGCGTTGGTCAACGCTTCGTAGTGTTCCTGGTGGACGGACTTCCTGGTCGCGGCGACGTCCTCGGCCGGGTTGAAGAACGGATCCCGGATGACCTCCCACACCGCGTCCGTCGTGAGGTTGAACGCCAGCGTCGTCTCGTCGCGGGCCATGACCTGGTCGGCGTACTTCCAGGGCCCGGCGTCTTCGCCGAACACCTGCTGCAGCAGTCTGTAGTGGAGGGCGACGTCCTCTGCGGTGTAGGGTTCGCCGTCGTGCCACTTCAGGTCGGCCAGGTTGAACACGACCTCCTCGCCCCTCGAAACCTCCCAGTCGACGAACGGCCCGCCGAGGTTCTGGGAGACGAACTCGATTCGCCGGGGGTCTTTCGTCCCGAGCGTCCCCTGGGCCATGTTCCCGCCGGCCGTCTTGGGGTTCCAGACGTTGTAGTTCAGCTCTTTCTCGAAGTTCCCGTGGGGGTTCTTCCAGACCAGTGTATCGTCGTCCTGCATGGCCTCGGTGAGCGTCGGCGTGCTGTCGCCATCGCCGCCACCACCGTCACCGCCATCGCCGCCACCACCGTCACCGCCACCACCGTCACCACCATCGCTGCCACCACCGTCACCACCATCGCCGCCGCCTGTACAACCCGCGAGGCTGGTGGCCAGGCCCGCCCCGACTCCGCTCAAAATCTCTCGCCGGGACGGGAGCCTGACCTTCTCGACATCGTCGGAGTTATCCTTGCCAGTGTCTGGCATGCGAACTACTATCCATTCTTCATATAAATAAATTGTGTGCGTACCGGAACGTCTACCGGTCGTCACCCGGCCAGTCATCGAGGACATGCGAGGCATCTTTCGCGATCTCGGCAGGCCGGTAGAGCGTCGCGTCCGCATCGACGAGTCGCCGGTCGGGGAGCAGATACGCGTTTCCAGTGGTCCCCCACGTCGTCGGCAGCGACCGCTTGCTCCGCTCTTCGCGGTCACGGTCGCGCCGTGCGAGCACCGCCTCGAAGTCGATCGACCCGTCTACTGCTTCGCGTAGTCGCTCGGCGATAGCGGGCGTCTCCGCCGCTCGGTCCACGCGCTCCAGCGAGTCGACAGACAGGTCGAACAGCCGGTCGGGCGCGTCGTGAAACCGGACGTACTTGTTCTGTCCGGCACAGACCGTCCGAAACTCGGTCCCGTCACCCCAGCACGAGTCGAAGTGGTCGATGAATACCGGGCCACGGTCGGGTTCTTCGCCCGTTCGGACCGTCTCCGAGAGGTCGGTCCCATCGAGGTCCGACGGTGGGTCGACCCCGGCCAGTCCGCACAGCGTCGGGTAGAGGTCCACGAGGCTCACCGGTGTCGACACGTCGGCCCCCGCTCCCTCGCCCTCGTCCCCGACTCGATGCTCCGGCACCTGGACGAACCAGGGGACACGAGTGGCGCCCTCGTGCCAGGTCGCGTCCCACCACAACCCGTGTTCACCCAGCATGTTCCCCCGGTCGCTGGCGTAGACGACGATCGTCTCCTCGAGAAAGCCCTCGCGGTCGAGTCGCGCCAGGAAGTCCCCCAGCACCTCGTCGAGGTAATCGACGCACGCGAAGTAGGCCGCTCGCGTCCGTCGGACTACCGATTCGTCAGTCGGATCTACCCTCTCGGGGTCACGGAGGTCCGCGGTCGCGTCTGCCCGGGATTTCCGTTCGACGAGCGGGTGTCCTGCATCGGCGTCGGCGCGTCTCGTCCCGGGCAACGAGGCCGACTCCGGGTCGTATCGCTCGAAGTGTCTCGCTGGCGCGGTCAGGGGATACTGCGGTCGCGAGAACGAGGCACACAGGAGCCAGGGCTGATCGGGGTCCTCGTAGTCGCTGTCGCGCAGGAACGCCACCGATTCCTCGAGGACAGCCCGTTCCTGGCGCTGGCTCTCGGGGACGTCGGAGACGCCCGCGTCAGCCGTGAGGCTCCGCCAGGCGTCGGGCGAGCGCCGGTCCGGCGACTGCGGGTCGTACCGGTGCCCGTACAACCCGCCGGTACCGTCGCCTCGCGCCGCCGCGGGCGATCCGCGTGACTTCGGGTTCGGTACCGGGTCGAACTGGTGGCCGCCGGTGCCGGTGAAGTCGCCGTAGGGCCGTTCGTCGAACCCTGCGAACTGGCGGTCCCCGCCGAGGTGCATCGTTCCGACGAGCGCTGTCGTGTACCCCGCTTCCGAGAACGACTCTGCCAGCGTCGTGACGCCGGGACGGAGTGGACTTCTGTCGTCCCAGACCCGACACCTATCGATGGTCCGGCCGGTCAGCATCGCACCTCGCGCCGGACCGGCCGACGGTGCCGCTGTGTATGCTCGCTCGAAGGTCGTTCCTGTGGCGGCGAGCCTGTCGATCGTCGGCGTCTCGACAGGCGCGCCGGCCCGTCCGACGAACCGCGGGTTGTGCTGCCCGCTCAGGAGCAAGAGCACGTTCGGGCTACCCCGTGACATACCCGTGGCTAGCGCTACCGGCGTACTTATATTCACCCGGCGGACTGCCCAGTCCGAGGCCGATCGGTTCGGGTTCTTCGGTCGCCCGGACCGGAGCGACCGGGCACTCTCCGGTCGCGTCGACTGCGCCAGTCGCGTCGGTCACTCACTCGTCGCCGGGCCAGTCGGCGATCAGTCGTTCGGGCTCGCGAACGAGCACGTCAGGTTTCGTGACTGCCAGGTCGGCGTCGACGTACGTGTCGTCGGTGAGGCAGTATACGTTGCCCGCCGTCCCCGTCGGGACGCCCAGGGAGTGGCGCCGGTAGCGCTCGGCGTCCTCCTCGTACTCGCGCTGTGCGGCCTCGAAATCCAGCGTCTCGTCGACGAGGTCGCGAAGTCGGTCGAGCGCGGCCGCATCGTCGCCGGCGGCGTCCGTCGCGAGGTTCGTCCGCTCCAGCGGGTCGCGTTCGAGGTCTACCAGCACCTCCGGGCGGTCCCGGAAGCGGACGTACTTGTACCGACCGTCCCGGACCATTCGATACTCCGAGCCTTCGCCCCACCTCGGGCGGAGGTTGTCCACGAAGACCGGTCCACGGTCGGGTTCGCCTCCGGCCCGGACCGCCCTCGAGAGGTCGACGCCGTCGACGCTCGCTGGTGCGTCGATCCCGGCCAGTCCGCACAGCGTCGGGTAGAGGTCCACGAGGCTCACCGGCGTCGACACGTCCGTCCCGGAGGTGTCCTCACGGTGCTCGGGGAGTTCCACCAGCAGTGGCACGCGCGTCGACCCCTCGTACCAGATCCCCTTGCGCCACATACCGTGTTCGCCGATCATGTCGCCGTGGTCGCTGGCGTAGACGACGATCGTCTCCTCGAGAAAGCCCTCGTGGTCGAGCAGCGCCAGGAAGTCTCCCAGCATCTCGTCGAGGTAGTCGACGTTGGCGAAGTACGCGGCTCGTGCGCGCTGACGAACCTCGGTCGGTTCCGCTCCGTCGCGTTCGAGATTCGCCCGTGTGACGGGATGGTTCGCGAGGTCACCCTCACCGGGTTCGACCGGCGGGTCGGTGACGTCGTCCGGCCAGTACCGCTCGAAGTGACGCGGCGGCGTCGTATAGGGGTCGTGCGGTCGCGAGAACGAGGCACACAGGAACCACGGCTGGTCGGGATTCGCGTGGCGATGTTCGCGCAGGAAGGCCATCGACTCGCTGACGACGATCCGCTCCTGGTGCTGGCTCTCCGGGTACTCGGTGACGCCGGCGTTCTCGTTGGCGATCGGACCGCTGCCGGTGAAACTCCGCCGCTCGGGCGAGACCGGGTCGAACTGGTGGCCGTTCATCCCCAGCAGGTCGCCGTAGGGCCGTTCGTCGAAGCCGGCGAACTGGCGGTCTCCGCCGAGGTGCATCTTCCCGACGAGGCCGGTCGCGTAGCCCGCCGACGAAAACGACTCGGGCAGCGTCGGTACCTCTGGGCGGAGCCAGCAGCCGTTAGTCCAGGCACCCACGCCGCGGACGCGCTGGCCCGACAGCAGGCACATCCGTGACGGAGTACACAGCGGCATCGGGCAGTAGCTCCGCTGGAACCGGACCCCACGGTCGGCGAGTCTATCGAGCGTCGGCGTCGAGACCGGTTCGCCGGTGTCGTCGTCGCAGTGTCCGACACATCGGTAGTTGTGCTGGTCGCTCAACAGGAAGAGCACGTTCGGCTGTCCGGTCGCCATGTCACGCACGACCACACCCGTCCATTTCAGTCCACCGGTCGGGGGGTCGGTCCACCGATAGTGGACTGTCACGCCCGCGCCCCCGGCCCGGAAAGAAATTTGTCGTTCCGACGGCAAGGGGTGGTATGCCCTGTCCACACGGTGGGGGTTCGGGCGACGCGAGCCTGCGAGCGACGTTCTCCCGGCGCGGGTTTCTCGAATCGGCCCTGGCGGTCGGGGGGTCCGCGGCGCTCGGCGCGTGTCTGGAACGAACCGGGGCGACGGCTGTTCCCCGGGGGACGGCCGACCAGTCGGCGCTGCCGGCACGGCAGTTCGCGTGGAACGAGTGGCTTCCGCGCGGACCTCACGGGAACCCGTTCCTGCCCGGCCACCAGCTCCTCGTCTTCTGGAACTACGCGGGCGACGGGACACCCGACGGCGAAGAACGGGCGCAGGTCGAGCAGGCCTTCCAGACCGTCGACGAGGCCTACCAGCGTGGGACCGGCGACGAGTTCAATCCCGCGAGCACCGACGGACTCCTGTACTTCGTCGGCTACTCGCGGGCGTACTTCGACCGGTACGAAGACGCGTTGCCCGCGGACCTCGACCTGCAGCGACCGGGGACGGTCGTGGACGCACTCGACGAGTCGGCAGCGGTCGACACCTACGACGCGGTCACGGTCCTGATGAGCGACAGTGTCCCCGTCCTGCTCTCGGTCGAGCAGGCGCTCCGTGGCAAACTCGAGACGGTCAACGGCGTCGAGATGACCGCACTCGCGGGGGCGCTCGAGCCCGTGGCCCGGCGGACCGGTTTCCTGGGCCGCGGACGCCCGGCAGAAGAGTTGTCGGTCGACTCTGTCTCCGAGACATCACCGACTGCGATGGGATTCAAATCCTCGTTCCGGGACAACCAGGCTGGTGAGGACGCCGTCGCTATCCCCGACGGTCGCTTCGCGGACGGGTCGACGCTCCAGGTGTCCCGGCTCGTCTTCGACCTCGAAGCCCGGGCGGGAGACAGCGACGGCCACGGGGAGCAAAGCGGTGGCCGTACTGGAGATACTGCCGGTGGGTGGTACGACCGGGACCGGGAAGAGCGGATGGAGTTGATGTTCAGTCCCGAACACGACGAGAAACGCGTCGGGGACATCGGGGAACGACTGGCTGGGAAGAGCCAGATCGAACGCGAGACAGTCGAGAACGTAGACCGGTACGCCCGCCGGGAGGGGCGCGTCGGCCACACGCAAAAGGTGGCGGCGGCACGCGACGAATCGTTCGAGCCCCGGATACTGCGACGCTCGGAGGGTGTCTCGACGGATCTAGCGGAGCCGTCGATGAATTTCCTGTCCCTCCAGCAGGGTATCGAGGACTTCCTTGAGACACGACGGGCGATGAACGGGGACCACGTGGACGCGGAAGTTCCCGAAGAGAACGACGGGATCAGACACTACGTCTCTGTCCGACGACGCGGGACGTTCCTGGTCCCCCCTCGTCGGTTACGAGCCCTGCCGACACCCAGGCGGGACAGCTGACGATGGCATCTCCGACAAGGGCCGGGGCCGAATCGGCCGGACTCTCGCGGACCCTGGGGACTGTCCATCTGTTCCTCGCCAGTACGACGAACGTCGCGAGCGGCGCAGTCCTCGTCTGGCTGGCCGTTTCCGGCCAGCTACTGCCCGTCGCTATCGAACGGGTCGGCCGATACGTGACTCCCGCCACGGCGCTCCGATACGGCGACGTGCTGGCGTTCGCCGCGACTGAGGGGGCCGTCCTCGTCGGGGCCGTGCTCGTCGGACTCGGCGTCTTTGGATGCGCTGGTGCTGACGGGTTCGCTCGGGGGGAGCGTTCCCGACGTCGAGGAATAGCGCTTGCCTGTTGCAACGGGGTGAACCCGATCGCGCTCCCGCTGGCGTTCGTCGCCGCCGCACTGCTCGCGATCCCGCGTGTGGGACCCGCTGTCCGCGACCCGACCGAGGGTGGACCACCTGTCGAGATGGGGGCTGTTCCGGGCGACGAACGCAACGAGGATACAGTCGACGACACGGGCGACCGAGAAGCAGTAGGCACCGCTGGCGTCGAGGAGGCGAAAGACGACGCCGACTACGGCGGCGAACCGACCAGGCGCTCCTGACCACCCCCTGTCGCATTGGCCCCGAGGGCGGTCCGGTCGACGACGCCCGATGGGCGGACAGTGACGCGCTGATCGGCCTGGACGCCGGTGAAGAAGCGTTCGGTTCCGTCGGGCCAGACCACGCGGAGGGTGACCCGCTCGGCGTCGCCGGTGCCGAAGTGGACGACGCCGGCGTCCTGGGACAGGAAGTCGGTGAATCCTCTGACTGACCGCCATTGCGGTGCGGTCCCGTCGGCGCGGAGGTAGACGCGAGCGCCGACGGCGCGGCCACCCGACGCATCCCGAACGCGGACCTGTATTGCGCTCCCGGTCGATCCGGCGTTCTCGTAGAGCAGGTAGCTGTCCGTGGTCGCCACGAGTATATCCATCGAGCCGTCCCGGTCGAAGTCCAGGCGGGCGACGCCGCGCCCGTTCGCGGCTTCGAACCCGGCCGCCGAGCTCGTGACGCGGGTGAAGTTGTCGTTCTCGTGCTCCCAGGCCACAGGCCGGGAATAGTAGGGGAGTTCGCTCGCGTACGCCCGTACGTCCCCCGGGAGCCGTGAACGGGTGTCCCAGTCGATGTCGCGGGTGGCGTGAAACAGGTCCTCGTCGCCGTCGTTGTCGAAGTCGGTCAGTACAGCGGCCCATCCCCAGCCGCCCACGTAGACGCCCAGTTCGTCAGCGCGCTCGGTGAAGGTCCCGTTTCGCTCGTTGACCAGGAGATTGTTTCCCTCGGCTTTCACCGGCAGGACCTGATTGAGTTCTCGCGCGACGTAATCGGGGTAGTAGATGTTCGTGACGAAGACGTCGAGACGGCCGTCACCGTTAACGTCGGCGACTTCCGAAGACATACCGTTCCGGTTGGTCCGCTCGCCGAGTCGCACCTGTTCGAAGGTCCCGTCACCGCGATTGCGGTAGAGGACGTCGTAGTTGAAGTCGTTCGCGACGTGGATGTCGACATCCCCGTCGTCGTCGAAGTCGACCGCACTCGTCGCCAGCGACCACCGGGTCCCGCTGATCCCCGACTCGGTTGCCGGAGTGAACGTCGAGCAGTTTCCGAAATAGAGCCCGTTGGGGTTCCCGGTGTCCCCATCGAACGGCGCCCGGTAGTCGTCGCTGCCCGCCGGATACTCCGCCGACCAGTTGCCGTACTGGATCACGAACAGGTCGAGACAGCCATCGCCGTCGAAGTCGCCAGGCGCCGCCCCGATCGGTTCGGCGAGCGGGCGTTCGAAGCCCGCGTTTACGCGGACGTACCGGTCGCCGCGAAGGTCGAGCAGTACCGGGGGGTGGTCGTTGACGAGCAACAGGAGTTCGGGGTCTCCGCTTCCATCGGCGTCGAAAAACAACGCCGACCGGACCGTTCCGTCGACGGCCGGCAGTGCACCGGACCGGCGAAACTCGCCGCCTCTATTTTCGAACAGGACTGGCTGCTCTCCACCGACTGCGAGGACGTCGGTCCACCCGTCGCCGTCGTAGTCGGCAGCGAAGACGCCTGCGTTCGAGATCATCGCCTGGTTTGCCCGAAACGTGGACCGGTAGTCGTATTCGAAGCCGGTCGCCGCCGAGACTTCCCGAAACCGAAAGGGAGGCCCGTCCTCCGGGCGGGCCGACGACTGCAGGTCCGCTGACCTGCCCTCGGCCCGATCCCCGACCGGTGGCTGGTCGTCGACGGCTACTCCCGCGACCAGTAACGCGCCGTACATCGAGTATCCGACTGCAAGCACGGCGACGACGACCACAGCCTCTCGTCTCATCGCACCCACCGACCGACCGCGCGACCGCTGTCTGAAAGGCATGACGGGCGGTCGCTCGTGGGAACTCCCCGGACATACGCCGTCGTGTCGCCGCCCGTCGACCGGAACGCAGCGTGTCCGTTCATGCGGTGATCGACTCCCTGTTCGGACCCAATAGTTTTTATCTTGTCCCTCTGACGGAACGTTATGGCAACCCAGAACGAACGGCTACAGTCTGGATCGGCGTTCAGCCCCTCGGATCTCCTCGTGCAGTTTCGGTGGTTCGTCCTTCTCGTCGCCGCCAACGTCGTCTTGCTGGTCACGGCGGTTGTCGTCGATTCCGTGCTCGGTTATCCCGTGTTTGGCGGGCTCATCGCCGCCTTTGCGCTCGTGAGCGGGGGGCTGGTGATTGTCGTCGGGCTGGGGCTACTCGCGTACCGCGCCAACTGATCCGGACCGGGACTGCACACGTGCCGCGGCAAGGGAACTGGGCCCGAACTGCTCGTACGTCCCGGCAATCGATCCGTCCTGCGTCTGCTGTCGACTCCCGTGTCAACAACTGGCACAGAAACTAAATACGATCCCGTGTATGCAACGGGTATGGTCTCGTCACGGTATCTGCTAGAGCGAACAGTCCAGTCGATAATCACGATCTTCTCCGTACTGACGCTGTCTTTTTACCTGATCCACCAGTTACCGGGCGGACCCCTGGCTTATCTCAAGGCGCAACTCGCCGCCGCGGGCAGCGTCGAGGACGCACAGCAACTCCAGAAACTCGCCGAAGTCTACACCGGGTTCGAACCCGACAAGCCCCTCTGGCAACAGTATATCGACTACATGTCGGGGGTCATCTTCGAACTGGACCTCGGGCAGTCACTCTGGTACGACGATTCGGTCGCACATCTGTACGCCGAGGCGCTCCCGTGGACCGGATTCGTCATGCTCATGGGCGTCCTGATCAACTTCGCTATCATCGTCATGTTCGGCGCGACCGCCGCCTACAAGGAGGGATCGTATTTCGACTACGTGACGTCTTCGTCATTTCAGATCCTGGGGTCGATCCCCTACTACGTCGCGGCTCTGCTGTTGTTGTACCAGTTCGGCTACCGCTGGCGGTGGTTCCCGACCGGGGGGAAGATGCCGAGTGTCGAACCCGGGGTCACGCCGGAGTTCATCCTCGGCGTGCTCTCCTATGCGACGTTGCCGATACTCTCCATCGTCATCGCTCAACTGGGGCGGATGCTGAATATGCGTGGCAACAGCGTCAGCACGCTCGGAGAGGACTACCTGCGGGTCGCGCGCATCCGCGGGATCCCATCGATGCAGATAACCACGCGATACGTCATCCGGAACTCGATCCTGCCGCTGTATACCGGACTGATCATCACCCTCGGGACGGTGTTCGGCGGGTCGGTGATCCTCGAACAGATCTTCCAGTACGAGGGGGCCGGCCTCGTCCTGTTCGAGGCGGTCGTCCACCGCGACTATATCACGATGATGGGGGGGTTCCTCGTCATCACGGTGGCAGTCACTATCGGGATCTTCATCGCTGACATCACGTATGGAATGATTGACCCGCGTATCCAGGAGGGGACCAAGTAATGGCCGAACGGGAAATGGGGACGGAAGAGAGCTCCGTGTTCAACACAGTCTCCGAAGAGTCGGTGAGTCGGACAAGTGTCCTGACGCGGCGGTACCGGAGTATGCGCCGGACGGTCCGGATCCTGGCTGCGGACCCTCGAACATTGATCTCATCGGTTGTCCTCGGCTTCTATCTCCTGATGGGTACCGTCGGCGTGATTGTCGTCCCGGCGCCTTACGACAGCACGGGGCCGATGCTGTTACCACCCTTCCAATCGCTCGAGTATCCGCTCGGTACCACGGGATTGGGGATCGGTCTCTTTCGGTCGATCGTTCACGCCACGCCGTTCATGCTGAAATTGATGCTGTCGGGTGCGGGGTTTACAGCGGTCGTTGCGCTGGCCGTTGGGCTCACCTCTGGCTACCGGGGAGGGTACGCCGACCGAGTGCTCTCGACGCTGATGGACATCGCTATCGCGATTCCGGGACTCCCGCTGTTCATCGTCCTCGCCACGCTGTTACAGCCGACGTCGCCATACGTGATCGGCGTCATCCTGGCGGTGAACCGCTGGGCCGGGTTGGCGAGACAGGTCCGGTCCGAAGCCCTGAGCATCAGAGAGGAACCGTACGTCGAGGCGTCAGAGGCGATGGGTATGACCGAGCGCCAGTTGCTGCTAGACGACTTCTTACCGAACATCATGCCCTTCGTGATGATCCGATTTGCCAATGCAGCCAAGGGGATCATCTACGCGTCTGTGGCCCTGTACTTCCTCGGACTACTCCCGTCGTCGGGTGCGAACTGGGGCGTCCAGATGAACACCGCGTACAACCTCGGGAACGCACTGAGCCGGCCGGAAGCGATGCATTGGCTGCTGGGCCCGATGCTGACTATCATCATCCTCTCGTGGGCACTGGCGACCTTCGCCCAGGGCGCCGATCGCATCTTCAACCCACGGATCCGCACCCGGGTTGCCGACGACGAGTAGGGAGGTGGACAACGGGAGGGTCCGCGCGTCCCGGGTTCGGCAGCCGCCACGCGGAGGTGGCATCGTGTCCGGGCGACTGCCGGAGTGAGTTCAGAAGTGTTATATGTGTTATAGTAACCGCCAAGCACATAATCCACGACTTCGATACACCGGTCGTGTCATGAGTTGCCACCCCCCGCAGACGAGCGAGGAGGAACCGATATTACAGTCTGACATGACTGGGTCGTGGTCGGTCGACAGTACGGCGTGCCCACGCCGGGGCGGGGGGGTGTAGTCATGTCCCGGACTGTCCAGGCCGAACGGAGCGACGCCGACACGGTCATCGAAGTGCGAGACACCTCGGTCACGTTCGACATGGACCGGGGGAAGTCCCGCGTACTGGACAGCGTAAATCTCGACGTTCGACGGGGCGAGATCCTCGGCGTCATCGGGGAATCCGGTGCGGGGAAGTCGATGTTCGCGTCGGCACTCATCGACGCGGTCGTGGACCCGGGCGTTCTGAACGGTGACATTACCTACTATCCCGCTGACGAGGAACCGGTCGACGTGCTCGAACTCGACGACGAAGGAGTGCGCCAGCTGCGCTGGCGCGACATCTCTTTCGTCTTCCAGGGCGCGCTCAGCTCCTGGAATCCGACGATGACGTTCGAGGCACACTTCAAAGAGACCATTCGTGCCCACGACGTCTCCATGGAAGAGGGGATGAAACGCGGTCGCGAACTCCTCAGGGAGCTCTACCTGGACCCGGATAGAGTGCTCGATTCGTACCCGCACGAACTCTCGGGCGGCATGAAACAGCGGATGCTCATCGCCCTCTCGCTCGTGCTCGACCCCGAAGTACTCGTCCTGGACGAGCCGACCGCGGCACTGGATCTGCTCATGCAGCGGTCGATCATCACCCTTCTGGGAGACCTGCAGGAGGAGTACGACCTCACGATGGTGTTCGTGACCCACGACCTCGAGCTGCTGGCCGACCTGGCGGACCGGCTGGCCGTCATGTACGCCTTCGAGTTCGTCGAGGTCGGCACGCCCCGGGAACTGATCCTCGACTCGAAGCACCCATACACTCGGTCGCTCATCAACTCGACGCCGAACCTCGATACGCCGATCGATAAAATGCATACTATCCCGGGAGAGAGCCCCGACCCGGTCGAGACCCTCCAGGGGTGTTCGTATCACCCCCGATGCCAGCTGGCCGACGACCTCTGTGAAACGTCGGATCCACCGCTCGAAGACGTCGGGGAGGGCCATCGGGCGGCCTGCCACTACTGGGAAGACGTCGACGAGGAGATCCCGCTCAGCATCGAGGGAGGTGCGGAGCCGTGAGTCGTTCCGACGAACCCGTCCTCTCGATGGAAGACGTCGAAGTCCACTTCGAGGAGAGTGAGGGTTTTTTGGGGGGGATGTTCTCCGAACCCGACCTGGTCCGCGCTGTGGACGGCGTCGACCTCGAGATCGGAACCAACGAAGTCGTCGCGCTGATCGGGGAGTCCGGTTGCGGGAAGACCACGCTCGGCAAGGCAGCGATCGGGCTTCAGGAACCGACCGCCGGGAGTGTGAAGTACCGCGGGCAGGACATCTGGGAGGCAAGGCGAAACGAGGAGAAGGCAGACATCCCGTACGGGGAGATCCGCCGCTCTCTCCAGATCATCCATCAGGACCCCGGTAGTTCGCTGAATCCGAACGAACGGGTCATCTCTATCCTCGCCAAGCCGATGAAAATCTGGGAGGACGACCTCAGCGCCGAGGACCGGAAGGCCCGTATCCACGGGATGCTCGAGCGCGTCGGGATGTCCCCGGCTTCGGACTACGCCCAGCGGTACCCTCACCAACTCAGCGGCGGCGAGACACAGCGCGTGGCGCTCGTTCGGGCGCTGTTGATGAACCCGGACGTTATCCTGGCCGACGAGCCGATCTCCGCGCTGGACGTCTCCCTGCGGGTCGATATGATGGAGTTACTTCTGGACCTGCAAGACCAGTTCGATACCTCGTTCCTTTTTATCAGCCACAATCTCTCGAACGCTCGGTATCTCGCCGAGAAGACCGGTGGTACTATCGGGATCATGTACCTCGGCGAGATCGTCGAGAAGGGGTCCGCTGACGAGGTTCTCAACGACCCTCAGCACCCCTACACGAAGGCACTGCGCTGGGCGACGCCGAACATCCACCCCGACTCGGCCGACAACGGCGAATTGCCGGTCCGCGACATCGACATCCCCGACCCGATCGACCCGCCCAGCGGCTGTCGGTTCCACACGCGCTGTCCCGAGGCCCGCGAGGTCTGTCAGGAGGAGACACCGGGACTCGAGCCAGTCACGGCCGAGAGCGACCGTCTATCGGCGTGTTTCCGCCCTCGCGAGGACCACGAGTACTGGTCGAGCCAACCGATCACCGACGAAGAGCGCACGTCGGATAGCGCTTCGAACCGGGGCGCGACAGTCGACTGACCCTGTCGACCTGCCCAGACCGGCGACGACTCACGTCCCTGGGCCGGAGCCTCGAACGGTCACGGCGGCCCCTCTTCGGGCGACTCGACCGACACTCCCGATCCGTCCCCTCATAGTGATTATTGTAGCGATTTACCGGTCCGCGCCGACCCCGGGGTCGGCGCGATCCGGAAATAATCTACAATAAGCACTATCAGTCCAGCGAGTCGAGGACCGACGCGAATGCGTCGAGGCCCGCACGCATTCGATCCGGGTCTCCCCCGAGTGAGATCCTGAACCGCCCCGGACAGTCGAAGAACCGGCCAGGGACGACGAGCACCCCCGCGTCGAGCGCCGCGTCGCTCACCTCGTCGCCGGACCGGGACCGGTGGGAGAGGAAGGCAAACGTCGACTCCGGGAACACGACGCCCTCGAGGTCGTCGCGGGAATTGACGAACGCCGACAGGAGTGTGCTGTTCTCGGTGACGGCATTACGAGAGCGTTCGACGACGGTATCGAGGTTTGCGAGCGCCCGGTGGGCGAGGCGACGGCTCACCTTCGACGTACTGAGAAAGTGTGGTTCCACCGACCGCGCGCGGTCGACGGCTTCGGTCGGCCCGACGAGCCAGCCGGTCCGCAGCGCGTCGAACCCGAGGAACTTGGTGAGCGAGTTCGAGACGAGCGTCCGGTCGAGCCCCGCCCCCGTCACCCCACCCAGGGCCGTCCCCGGCCCGGTCTCCGGGTCCCGCCGAAAAGGCGCGTACACCTCGTCGACGAGGAGATACGCTCCGTGACCGCCCACGACCGACGCGACGGCGTCCAGCCGCTCCCGCGGGGTCGACTGGCCGGAGGGGTTGTGTCGGTTCGTGACCGTCACCAGCCCCGTACGGTCGTCGACGGACGCCGCGACGGCCGCTGGCTCGAGCGCGTATCGAGGTGGCTCCCGGTGGACTCGGTCGATCTCGGCGCCGAGGCCGCGTGGTGTCGCTATCAACGGTTCGTAGCCCGGCGTCTCGACGACGTGTCGATCACCCCACTCCCCGAGGGCGGTGGCGGCCGCGACGAGGTTCGCCTGCGTCGCGCCCGCCGTCACCAGGACGTTGCTCGGGTCGACCGACGGTCCATACACCCCGGCGATGCGCGCCTCCAGACTGACGCCGTCCTCCGGGTCCGGCAGCGCCGCCAGTCGCGGGGGGACGGCACCCTCGAACTCCCGGCCCAGATCGCTCGATCCGAAGTCGTGAGACACCGAAGCCGTCTCCAGCCGTTCCCGGATCCACTCGATATAGGCCAGGCGGGGGAACACGGTGGACAATTACCGGACCGGTGTACTTAGCTCCGGCGTCCGCGGACACCTGATCACGGGAACGGCCGACGCGTCACGTCCGCTCCGCCATCGACGGCGACCCCACAGCCAGCGTCGACGACGTGTCCGACAGGCGAGTGCACGTCGCCTCCGGAGTTCACCGACACCCGGCGACGTACCGATGCCGTTCCGGCCGTCCGTATCAGTCGTCAGTCGCCCAGTTGAGACCGGCCGGTCCCTCGCGGGCGACGGCGTGGAGTTCGTCCTCCGCACGACCACGATGCCTTTCGGCCCACTCGACCATCTCCGTCTCGAGTTCGTCGACAACGTCGGGGTAGTCGTCCGCGACGTTCTCCTGTTCCCAGGGGTCGCCCTGCATGTCGAACAGCTGGCGGTCGGGGAGGTCCCAGAGGCCGTCCTCGTACGTCCGGACGAACTTCCAGCGGTCGGTCCGGACGGCCCGCTGGGCCGTGTAGAGTCCGTGGTCGACGACGATGCGGTCCCGGCCCGGCGCGCCGGTGTCCGCGACGACCGGCCGGATCGAGCGCCCCTGCCACTGTGCCGGCGCGTCCAGGCCGGCGTAATCGGCGAGCGTCGGCGCCATGTCGACGTTGGTGACGAGGTGTTCACGCGGACCGGTCTCGACCGGCTCGTCGGCGGGGGGCTTGACCAGCAGCGGAACGTGTTGGGTCCCCTCGTGGGTCGACCAGTGCTCTCGATAGAGGCCGTGTTCGCCGAACTCCTCGCCGTGGTCTGCGGTGACCACCAGCAACGTCTCGTCGTACAGTCCCTCCCGGCGCAGGTATCCGACCAGCCGACCGAGCTGGTCGTCGACGTAGTTGATCTCCGCGTCGTAACGTGCGAGGATACGCGCCAGGTCCTCCCGGTCGGCGACGCCCTCGGTGCCCGCCGACCGCCAGGTATCCCAGTCCCGATGGTCGTCGATCTGTTCGCTCGTGGGGTAGGGCGGAACGTAGCCGTCGTCGAACGCGTCCACTTCGTCGGACGACCGGTTGTACGGCGTGTGCGGGTCCCAGAACTGCATGTAGAGGAAGAACGGTTCGTCACCGTGCTCCTCGAGGAAAGACAGGCCGCGGTCGACCACCGTCTCGGCGCGCGGCGTCTGGAAGTACTCGCCCTCACCCGTCGGTTCCTGGGGGTGGTGGAACTCGTGCCAGAGCTGGTAGAACCATGGCGACGGGTGACGAGGGAACGACGACACCGCAGCGGTGTGGATCCGTTCGTTGAAAAACAGCTCCGGCAGCGTCCACCAGTCAGTCTCGTCACCGTCGAAGTCGTCCCACATCGCGGGTTCGTTCAACGTGCGGCCGCGGGCGCCGTGCGTCGCGACGCCGTTGTCGACCGCGTAGCGACCGGTCAACAGGCCAGCGCGCGAGGGCATACACGGCGACGCCGCGACGTAAGCGCGTTCGAACACCGCGCTGTCCTCGGCCAGGTCGGCCAGCGTCGGCGTCGTCTCTTTCTCGTAGCCGTACGGGGTGGTGTGGTCGGGTCTGAGCGAGTCGATGTCGACGTAGACGGTCTTCATCGTCTTCGGACCGCCGTTTCCGGCCCCGACGGAATAAAGGTGGAGGTGGATCGAGAGCGTCCACCCGAACGTTTATCGGTGGGCTGGCGGGATACGAATTATGCCACCTGCGGACCGTCCGAACGTCCTGTGGATCACGACAGACCAGCAACACTGGAACACACTCGGCGTCGTCAACGACGAGATCGACACGCCGAACCTCGACCGTCTCGTCGCCGAAGGCACGCTGTTCGACCGCACGTACTGTTCGAACCCGACCTGCACGCCGACGCGGGCGTCGATGATCACGGGCAAGCCCCCGAGCCAGCACGGCGCGTGGTCGCTGGGGACGAAACTTCCCGAAGACGAACACACCGTCGGAGAGGACTTCGCGAATGCCGGTTACGAGACCTCCCTGATCGGCAAGGCGCACTTCCAGCCGCTTGATGACACAGAAGAATATGGATCGATCGAGGCCTACCCGACACTCCAGGACTTCGATTTCTGGCGGGAGTTCGACGGACCCTTCTACGGCTTCGACCACGTCGAACTGGCGCGCAATCACACTGACGAAGCACACGTTGGCCAGCACTACGCGCTCTGGATGGAGGAACAGGGCTTCGAAGACTGGCGGGACTGTTTTCGCCCCCCGACCGGGAACACCGAGGCACAGCACGGCGCCTGGAACATCCCCGAGGAGTACCACTACGACGCGTGGATCGCCGAGCGGACGAACGCGCGACTGGAGCGCCACGCCGAGCGTGAGGAACCGTTCTTCTGCTGGGCGAGCTTCTTCGACCCTCACCCGTCCTACCTCGTCCCCGAGCCCTGGGACGAGTACTACGACCCCGACGAGCTGACGATTCCGAGCAAAGAACCCGGGGAACACGACGACAATCCGCCCCACTTTCAGCTCACCCAGGAGGCGGACCCGGACTTCTCCGAGTGGGCCGAGAGCGGACAGGCCCTCCACGGGTTCCACTCGCACCTGCACGACGAGGACGAACTGGCCGCGGACGTCGCCATCTACTACGCGATGACGACGCTCCTCGACAAATACGTCGGCGAGATTCTGGACCGTCTCGACGAACTCGGTCTCGCCGAGGAGACGCTCGTCGTCTTCGCGAGCGATCACGGCCATCTCTACGGGCAGCACGGCCTGACGGCGAAAGGGCCGTTCCACTACGAGGACCTCCTTCGGGTCCCGTTCGTCGCCCGATATCCCGGCGAGGTGCCGGCCGGTCGGCGGTGTTCCGCGCTCCAGAGTCTGAACGACCTCGCGCCGACAGTCCTGGAGCTGGCGGGAATCGACGTCCCGCGAACGATGACCGGCGTCGACCAGTCGGCCGTCTGGCGCGGAGAGAGCGACGGCGAGCGCGATGGCGTGGTCGTCGAGAACCGCCACGAACCGACGACCGTCCACTGCAAGACCTACGTCGAGGAGCGGTACAAACTCACCGTCTACTACGACCGCGAGTACGGTGAACTGTTCGACCTGGAGGACGACCCGGGCGAACACCGCAATCGCTGGGACGACCCGGACTACCGGGAGACCAAACAGCGACTGATCCGTGACCTGCTGTTCGCCGAGATGGAAAGAGAACCGCTCTGGATGCCGCGTATCGCCGTCGCGTAGGCCGTCTCAAGACTGTTCATACGCCGGTTGCCACCGAAAGCCAGCAGACTGGCTCAGCATACTTGAGAGGTCGGCAGTGGTGCGACGACGCCGGCGGTACGGGGACGGCGGGAGTCTGGTAGCGCCAGCAGATTTATCAGCTGTCCGGCACTGGGACTTCCGTATGCCTGACAGCCCGAACGTGGTGTTGCTACTGACCGACCAGCAACAGGCGAGAGCCCTCGGTGCCGTCGACGACAGCTTCAGAACGCCCCACCTCGACGGGCTGATCGACGACGGCGTGCTCTTCACGGGCTGTCACAGCACGCATCCGCAGTGTTCGCCCGCTCGCTCGTCGATCGTGACCGGGCAGTATCCCCACCAGACGGGGATGTATACGCTTCCCGACTGGGAACCCGGGCCACTCGACCCGGACGCCCCGAGCGTAGCTCGCCCGTTCCGCGAGGCGGGCTACGAGACAGTCTACGTCGGGAAGTGGCACCTGGGAGAGGGGAACATCGGTGACCTCGGCTGGGAGCGAACCGAGAACGTCCACGAAACGGCCAACCCGCCGGAGGGGACGCCGGGCGACACGACGACGCGAGACCGGGCCGTCGAGTACCTCGACGCCCACGACGGCGAGCGGCCCTTCTTCCTCACGGTCTCTTTCAACCTCCCGCACCCGGGGTTCTACGAGGACCCCGGGTTCGACCACTGGTACGACCGTGAGGACGTGGGAGTCCCGGCGAACTTCGACGACGATCTCGCAGACAAGCCCGCGTTCCACGCGAAGCGCGCTCGCGAATGCGGCTCGGGCGAGTTGCTCACCGAGGCGGCGGTCAGGGAGATGCGGTACAAGTATCGGACGATGGTCTCTCGGGTCGACGACCACGTCGGGCGAGTACTCGCCGCGCTGGAGGCTAACGACCTGCGGGAAGACACCGTCGTCGCGTTCGCGAGCGACCACGGCGACATGCAGGGCAGTCACCGGCTATCGGTGAAAGGCGTCGTCGCCTACGACGAACTCCTCCGGGTGCCGCTTGTCGTCGACGTCCCCGACCGCGAGAGCCGCCGGGACCGGGTACCAGATCTCGTCTCACTCAGGGATCTCCCGACGACGCTCCTCGACGCTGCCGACCTCCCCGCAGACGGGATCGATGGAGAGAGTCTCCTCCCGACCTTCGACCGGACGGAACCGCCCTCCGACGAGCGAGTATTCTTCGAACACAAGTACGCCTACTGGGGCGAACACCCCTATCGCGGCGTCCGAACGCGGGAGTGGAAGTTCGTCGAGTACTTCGAGGACGCAACTGACGAGCTCTATCACATGGGCAAGGACCCCGGCGAAACGACGAACCTGACCGGTGAGGCCGAATACGAGCGCCGGGAGTCGCGGCTCCGCGAAGCCGTCAGGGAGTGGTGGGAACGAACCGGCGGAGACGAAAATCGGTGGACCGATCCCGTCGAGCGGTAAGAGGAGTGAACGATATCGCGAGTGAAAGGACGTTCTCGGCCACTCCTGACGGTCCGACCGACCGCTCAAGTGATCGGGACCGGGACCGGTCCGGTCCGCAGGTCGGGCGCTCTGTTGTACTGTTCGAGTCGAGCCGGTATTTTTTATCCGAAACGGTCGTAGCTTCCGTATGGGTCTGTTAAACCGGGTGTACCAGTTTCTCCGGTCGGCGTCCGGGAACGACCAGGGGCCGTCGAAAGGTGAGTATCGATGCATCAAGTGCGGGGTCGAATACGACCGGCCCCACGAGCGCTGTCCGGAGTGCGGTCTCGGGTTCGTCGCGCCCGTTGACCAGGAGGCCTGATCGACGCAGTCGAGCCCGGCTGTTTCGGTCCGGCCCACGAATTTCCGGTAGACGGTCGCTCCCGGACGTATCGAGCCGGTGATGAACCTCCACCGACGGTCCGGTCCCAGGTGATATCCTCGCTCGGACCGTGGGTAACTAATTTGTGATCGTGTAACATACATTGACACCGATGAGCGACGCGAAGGGTTCTGCAACGCGGTTGGCGGAGTCCCTCGAGCGTCACGTCCTGGCACCGATCGAGACTGCGAACGCCATTGCCGAGACGGAATACGGGGAGGTCGAGGCGGAACGCCGGGCGTTCGTCCGGTTCAGAGGGAGGGTTGCCTCCCTCGAATCAGCGTCGAGTCGGAACCTGACACCGAGTCCCAGAACCCAGGTACGGGATCCCCAGTCCAGGCGAATTCAACGTCTCCGAAGCGCATTCCGCGAGACGGTCATGAGTGTCGACCACTACGACGACGTTTACGGGGAATCGCTCGTCGAGCACGTCGCAGCGGAACTGTCCGTGGAAATCGCCGCGGGGCTGGAACGAACTGGGCACCTGCAGTTCACGAACATCTACAAACGGGCGCTGCTGTCTGGGATCGACAGCGCTATCGACCAGCGCGAGACGTTCTGTGCTATCCTCGATGGCGAACGTGAGTCTCTCACCCAGAGCCGGGACACGCTGGTCGCGGTGCTGGACGAACTGGATGGAACGTACGTTTCGGTGGGAACGAGGACCGAGTTCGCTGACGCACTCGACGAACTGGCGTACAGTCGACAGGAGACGTTCGCGAGCCGAACCGCATCGCCGCGAACCGACGGTCACGACCTCTGTGCGTATCTATACACAAACTGTGGTTGGACATACCCTGTGTTGACCGCCGTGGCACGACTTCGCGGCACGGTTAACGGCATGGTGACGTAATACTTCACCCTCAGAATCTCTCGGTTTACAGGCAGATCTGGTCATCAATACGCACCAAGTCTCCAATATTGTATCTAAAATCGGTTAAATTGAATCTATAATGTCTTATTACTAGTCTATCAGTGAGATATTGTAGTTAAAAATTAGTTGATCGTATGTGGGAGCTGTTGTTGAGATATATGGGGTAGATAGGGTTAGAAATGAGTAGAAAGTAACGATAACTGCTCACACCGATCGCAGACACGTTCAGGAGTGCGTTAAATGTGGGCAGTCACGACGTTTGAGAGGGCGATCATGCCTCGAGATCCGTCCGCTGTTTCGAGATGCTTCTCCACTGGATGGTGATGACAGTCAGGGAGACGGGACCGTGGTCTGGTTCGACGACGGGCAATACCGACTCTACGCCGCCGTCGATCTCGATTCGAATACATCAGCGACCGATGCCAGACTCGAACCATTCGCGTTCACGTCGATTCAACTCCTCTGAACGCGACCGTTCAGAAAGCGAAATATGTATATTTTCGCAGGGGTTACCTATAGTTAGTATCCGGGGTCGGTGAGATTCCGTTTCGCCGGTCTCGAGTGCGTCTTTCGAATGAGTACGAGAACACTACAGGCGGACGGTACCGCGTCGACGGAAACGAAATCGACGCGAGCTGAACAGCACGGAGACGAGCGGACCGCAGAGCGGGAGGTGTGCCCGGAGTGTAGCGGTCGGATAGCGCCGGACGCATCGCCCGGCGAGACGGTGTGTACGGACTGTGGACTGGTCGTCGACGAGAGCGCGGTCGACCGCGGCCCGGAGTGGCGCGCGTTCGACGCCGGGGAGTGCAACTCGAAGAGTCGCGTCGGAGCGCCGACGACGAAGTTGCTGCACGACGAGGGGCTGTCGAGCGTCATCGGCTGGCAGGACAGAGACGCCTCGGGGCGCGCTGTCCTCGCGCCAGCGCCGGCGGATGCAGCGACTGCGCACGTGGGACGAGCGCTTTCGCACTCGTAACCACGACGAGCGCAACCTCAAGCAGGCCCTGGGTGAGATCGAAGGCATGGGGAGCGGACTCGGTCTCGCCGACGACGTCCGCGAGACGGCGTCGGTGATCTACCGCCGGGCCCAGGAGGCGGACCTCCTGCCCGGTCGTTCGATCGAGGGCGTCGCCACGGCGGCCCTCTACGCGGCCGCGCGACAGCTGAACCGCCCCCGCAGCATCGGCGAGATGGCGGCCGTGAGTCGCATCGACGAGACGGAGTTCACGCGCGTATCGATACGTCAACCGCGAACTGGGACTCGCCGTTGAGCACGCGGACCAGCTCCAGTTCGTCGAGCGGATCGTCGACGGCGTCGACGCCGACGAGGAGACCCGATATCAGGCCCGCGAACCCCTCCGGGAGGCGGCGGAGACTGGAGTATTCAACGGCAAGAGCCCAGTCGGACTGGCCGCGTCGGCCGTCTACGCCGCGGGGCAACTCGTCGGTCACGGGTCGTCGCAGGTCACGGTCGGCGAGGCCGCCGTCGTCAGCACCGTGACGATCCGCAACCGCTACAAGGAACTGCTGGACGTCGCGGCCGACGAGTGAACCGGGGACTCGCAGTGGTGACCCTGACGACGACCGGGCTAGCCACGTGAGGTCGGCTTCCGTCTGCCGTGTCGTGACCGACCCGGGAAGACGACTGTCTCCGATTCCCACGGATCGATAATGCGCGATGCGGTGAATTCTGTCGGACGCGTAGACCCCGACATGCCCCGACGTATCCTCGTCGCGTACGACGAGTCGCCACAGGCACAGGCCGCCCTGGAACACGCGCTCACCGGCTTTCCGGACGCCGAGCTCGTCGTGTTGCACGTCAACAATCCGAGCGAGTGGGTCTACGGCGACTCGATGGGCGCGTACTACTCCGAGGACGCGTTCGAACAGGCCCGGGAATCGGGTGAGAGACTGCTGGCGGGGGCCGAAGCGACCGCAGGCGAACACGACCGGACCGTCGAGACGGTTCTGGAGACGGGCCAGACCTCCGGGACGATCGTGGACTACGCCGAGGAACACGGCATCGACCACGTCGTCATCGGGAGTCACGGACGGACGGGCCTGTCGCGGTTCCTCCTCGGCAGCGTCGCCGAACGGGTCGCGCGTCGCTCGCCCACCTCGGTGACTATCATCCGTGAAGCGGACGCGACTGAAGAACAAGTGAGCGAGAGTGACACGGCGACGACGTCCTGACCGGCGGGACTGCCGACTGCGGAGACGCGGCCGGGGGGCTCAGCTCACCTCGCTCTCGAGGCGGACTCGAAGCGCCCGGGTCAGTTCCTCGAGCGCGTCGCTCGTCCGAACCTCGTAGGGGGCCGGATCCTCGATCCGGCGTACCGCCTCCGGGAGTTTCCGTCGTTCGCGACGGGCACGGTCCCGGATCGCGTACTCGTCTATGCCCGACGAGATGAACTGGTCCGTCCCGGGGAGTATCTCGTCGACCTGTTTCGAGAGCGCCGCGAGGTCGCCCGAGTCCAGACGCACGCCCCCGAGGTCGACGCCGGTCTCCGCGGCGACGACCGAGAACACCGGATGGTCCGGCGGACTCGCGATCCCGATCCGGTCCGTGTCGT
>ENA-ORCS01000348-ORCS01000348.1-marine-metagenome-genome-assembly--contig:-NODE-348-length-38180-cov-40.074928_pt1 | contig 38180 bp, 43 predicted proteins | sample MGYA00237781_ERZ508513 | MGnify/ENA primary metagenome ERZ508513 (study PRJEB26184, sample SAMN06268793) | marine metagenome | isolation source: Eden Landing Ponds, San Francisco, CA, USA | place...
TTCTCGATCAGCGATGTCCGCCAGGCCGAGAATCCACTGTATAGCGTCGCACAGGGAGCACTCGTCGCAGCGCGGTCGGAAGAGGAGCGCGAAGGGCAGACCGAGCAGCCCGAGGAACCAGACGCCTCCGCTGAGTAACGGGTACTCCCGCACCGACACAATACTCGCCGACATCAGCCAGAATCTGTGCCTGGTCCTCGTTCCAAATAATTCAACCGACGTTTGGCGTTACTCAGTTTCGTCCCCGTTTTCGTCAGCTTCAGTGTCCGCGTTTTGACTGTCCGTATCGTTCTCATCAAAATTGGCTGTACCGTCTCCACTTGATTCACCTTCGCTCTCGTCGATAACGCGGTTCAATTCGTCAGCAGCGTCCTGTCGGAACGTGTTAGCATCAGACCCCAGAGAGATGCCGACCGCAACACCAGCCTGTTCAAGCGAGAACTCTGGTCGGTCTGTGGATTCGTCACTCTCTGGAATCGGGACGCTGGGTGTCCGGCCAGTATTCTCGGGTTTCCCGGGGGTAGAATCAGGATGCTGGTTGAACCGGGCAAAAGCGAATTCCCAAGACTCTGGAGGAGATGCCTCGTTGTGATGGGACGTAGAGAGGTCTGCGAAGCCGCACGATTCACAGACGATCGCTGTCTGGTTGCCGGTCGCAAGCGTGTACGTGCTGAGGTCGGAGTCGCAGCGGGGGCACCGCATACCAGAGTATGCGTGTCTCTGCTATACAATGGTTCCGTCAGTTCGCCCCCTCTAGGGAACGAGTTATGAGTTGGGCGACCGATGTTTGAGGCAATGCCGGAGATCGAGATTACGGACACACAACAGGCGGATTTAACGGCAATTCAAGAGGACCTTGAAGAGGCGTTCATCGAAACGTACGGTCATATTCGTACGCAAGATGTCGTGGACTACCTCCTCGATACATACACACCACCGGACCAGCTCGAAGGCGAGCAAGGCCTGAGCCGTCCCGACTACGAGCGAATCGCCTCAGCTGAGTATCCGGAACTCCAACGCATCGCGTCCGAGGTGTCGGAGGTTCCCGGAAGTGGTATTGACGCCGACGAGATGCGAGGGAAGCTGCTCTCGGCGCTTGGGACAAGTGAACTCGCCACTCGCCTCGCAGATGTCGAGTCCGAGACGAAAGCAGACGAAGGTGATGAAGAAGGGGCAACTGGTCCAGAAAACTCGGCGGATGCGGCCGGCGACGGACACGATAGCACACAAACCGATACGTCGGGACAGGCTGGTCCAGCACCCGATACTGTCGAAACCGGTGACGCAGCCGAGCCCAACAACGCTCCGGGAGACACCCTGTCGGTCGCGAACCGTTTGCTGACTGAACATGACGAAAAGTGGACTCGGTCAGATGAAACCGACGAACCATACGAAGTCACGCTCCCCGACGGTTCAACGGTGAGCGCACGGACGAAAGATGACGTGCGAAAACTGCTGTTCCAGAACTATTGAGCGGGCGCTCATTGCAAAACTACTGTTCCATAGTGACCATCTCTCTGGGGGGTACGTCTCGTCGAAGGCTTAGGACTCGCTGTCCGATGTGTCCTCGAGGTAACCGACTCGACACTGTGGACAGACATCACCGCGAAAGAACGACGATTCATTCACTGGGAGTTCGAACTCACATCTTGGGCACCGATATGTGGGGCCTGAATCGGTTGTCGTACTCTCTAGGTCGTCCGCTGTGTGCAAACTCTCGTCTTGGCCGTTCCCAGTACCTGATCCTTCGGAAGTTTCAGACGACGGGTGTACAGTGTCTGAAGCATCATCAATGATGACTGCATCGTCGCTATTCGGCGGCGTGGAGCCGTCGTCATCTGGTTCTTGTGTCGCTGATTCAGACAGTATCACGGCATCGTCAGTCCGCTCCGGTGGTGTCGATGCGGTCACCGCCGATGACGCATCACTCATTTCCGTATCCGAGGATGGATTTGCGACCGTATCCGAGGCATCCGCAGTCGATTCGGGAGTATCGGTCGATTCCGTTTCCGCCGGCTGACCCGTGTCCGTCGCCTCGGTCTCGTCCTCTGCATACTCTCTCCGTCCCACTTGCCGCTCGGTTTCGGCTCTGTATTCGGCATCGTCCGACCGCTCGTCATTTGCTTTCGATTCCGCTATGGTGGATATCAAGCCTCGATTCTCAGAGATATGGCGGATATGTCCACATCGCTGGCAAGACCTGTATTCCCGAACGGTTAGAACAGTGCCGCGCTCGCCTTCATCGTACGACTCCTCTATTTTCGAATCTCCAAATTCATGTCCAAAGAGTTCACAGCGCATCCCCATACATGGCCATTCACTTCGTGTAGGTAAGAAGGTATTCACACTCAATGACACCTATATCTCAGTCGGCTCAGGGAAGCCATCCATGACTGTCCTCGCGCCATCGCTAGACGCCGTTGCTGATAGTGACGGGGGACTTGCCCTGGTAGACAGCCCGACACCGGTCTTGCTGTTCCCTACTCACAGTCTAGTGAGTGGCGTGGCACCGTCGGAGGCCGTCTCTGGCAAGGTATAGAGCCAGCGTGGACCGGCCCGAGTCGAAACCGAACGAGGGCGGTGTCTTGAAGTCGGTCTGGGCCTTGGCAGAAGTATGTCGATGACTGAGGAGTGGGACGCCGCCAGTGTTCGTGACCTCCACGACGACCTCGTCTCGCTGCACGGCCCGGTCGAACGCACAAGCGACCACGGCGCCGACGCCAGCGCCGACCCTGGCGAAGGAGTTCGACAGTTGGTGACGACGATTCTCTCACAGAACGTAGCCGACGAGAACACACGCCGAGCCTCCGAGGCGCTGTTCACGGCATACAGCGACTTCGCAGCCATTGAATCGGCAGACCACGACGAACTGGCCGACACCATCCGCGTCGCAGGGCTCCCCGACCAGAAGGCCGCCCGCATTCAGCGGGCGCTTGCGGCCATCCGCGAGGAAACCGGTGGGGCCTACTCTCTTGCCTTCCTTGACGCCATGCCAACCGACGAGGCGAAAGGCTGGCTCACCGATATCAAGGGCGTCGGCCCAAAGACCGCCAGCGTCGTCCTGAACTTCCACTTCGGGAAGCCGACAATGGCTGTCGACACCCACGTCGAGCGGGTCTCCAAGCGGTTCGGGCTGGTAACCGAATCAGCAACGAACAAGCGCGCCCACGACGAGCTAGACGCAATCATTCCCGACGAACTGACCTATCCGCTGCACGTCCTGCTGATTACCCACGGCCGGGAGTTCTGCTCAGCGCGCAGTCCCGACTGCGCTAACCCCGTCTGCGAGCGCTACTGCAGTTGCGAGGAGTGCTAGCGACAGCCGACGACAGAACGTCGAAAGGCATTGTCTGAACAGGGCTGATCTCAACGGCGAGTTGGTGACAGGGAGAGTCATCGACTTGTGCTCGGTGGGCAATTTTACCGTCGTTTCAGGCTTGAGTAGTTGAGATTGTCGTGGTCCGTAGTCGTGCGTGACACGGACACCGATTAGACGGCTTCTGGAGAAGGACTGAGTCAGGACAGTCAGACTAGTGCGAACTCAGCCGGTCGCTCCGGCTTCCGTTTCGAACGACGACAGCCAGAGCAACAGTGCCGATGACAGCGATAATCACTCGACCGCCAAGTCCCACTGAGATCCCGGCGAGCGACGCGAGCGTGTTCGTCAACAGGAACAACACGACGACGGGGAGAACCCAGCTAACGGTCAGAAGCCACGGCTTGGCTAGCCATTCGAAACGGTCAGTTCCAGCGCGGAACTCGGCCAGCGCGTCCCCGCGCAGCAGCCAGCCGACGATGACAGTGAATGCGAACAGCCCGACGGTCAACATCAGGTCTGCGAGCGTGCCGGAGACGAACTGGAACACTGAGCTTGTGAGTGCCAGCCCGCTCCCAGTGGCCGCAAGCAGGACCGAGACCAGTACCGTGGCCCGGCGTCGCGGGACGCCAAAGCTATCGACGAGCGTTGCCACCGGCGTTTCGAGCAGGCTGATACCGCTGGTTACCGCAGCCATCAGCACGGTCACAAAGAACGCGGTTGCGACGAGTTCCCCGCCCGGAAGTGTCGCGAATGCCGTCGCGAGCGCGACGAACAGCGCACCGGGGCCGCCCTGCCCTGGGTCGACGCCCTGGGAAAACAGCAGCGGAATGACGACCAGCCCGGCGAGGACACCAATGAACGTGTTCGAGACCGCGATGACAAGTGTATCCCGCGGGAGCGATGCGTTGTCGTCCAGATACGAGGCGTACGTTAGCATCACTCCAGCACCGAGCGAGAGGGTGAACAGCGCCTGGCCTGCCGCTGGCCCGATAACGCTCAGGAAGTTCGCGGCGAGGTATTCGGCGTCAAAACTGAGATAGAACGCGTAGCCGGCGGCCGTCCCCGGCTGGGTGGCTGTCCACACAGCGAGGCCGAGCAAGATAATTACAACACCGGGAAGCATCACCTTCGAGACGCGTTCGATACCGTTGCTTATGCCAAAGAAAACGATGGCGGCAACGATACCGAGGAACAGCAGGTGAAAGGCGACCGCTTCGAGGCCAAAGCTCATTGCCCCGAAGTACTGCTGGGGCTGCCCGAAGTACGTCCCAACCGGTGAGACGAGCGTGTAGCGAAGGATCCACCCGCCGACGACAGAGTAGAACGAGAGGATGACGAGCGTTGTGAGGACGTTAAACGCGCCCAGCCACGACCCCCAGCGGGAGCCGGTGAGCGAGCGCAACGCCGCGGTTGGCGTCTGTCGGCCACAGCGTCCGAGGACGAACTCAGCGAGCAATCCCGGGACGCCGATGCCGACGACAACGAGCAGGTAGACGATGAGGAACGCACTGCCACCGTTTCCGGCGGTCAGCCACGGGAACCGCCAGATGTTCCCCAGACCTGCCGCACCGCCGACGGCAGCAAGCACGAAACCGAGGTTCGATATCCATGAGTCACGATCGGACATTCGTGTACAGGTCTGTTCAGTGGGTACTCAAGTTCCTGTTGATTCGGTTGCTTGCGTGTAATCAGGAAGGAATTAGGTAGCCGACAGTCCACCCGCGTCCGAACCGCCACGCGTCATTCCGCAGGCGACCGTCCGAAGGCGGGTGCCAGCAGCGTGGAACGGCGACGGCAGTCCGTCTCAGACCGCGAGGTACTCCGCAATCGCGTCCTCGTCGGCAATAGTCGACGGGCCGAGTTCGTCAACGACCGTGCCACGCTCCATCGCGTAACAGCGGTCGGCCATCTCGCGGATGACCCCGAGGTTCTGCTCAACGAACAGAATCGTCGTCCCGAGGTCGTCGTTGATTGTCTGCATATCCTGACTGATCTGGTCGACGATAGAGGGCTGGATGCCCTCGGACGGTTCATCGAGCAAGAGCAAGTCAGGATTCGAGACCAGTGCGCGGCCGATGGCGAGCATCTGCTGTTGCCCGCCCGAGAGCGTTCCGGCTTCCTGACTGGCCCGTTCTTCGAGCACGGGGAAGTAATCGTATATCTGGTCGTACAGCGTTTCGTCGCTCTCCGACCGGATGGTCTCGCCCATCTTGATGTTCTGCTCGACGGTTAGCTTGGGGAACACGTCCCGGCCCTGCGGGATGTAGCCGATTCCGGCCCGGGCGCGCTCGTCAGCACTCGCGTGAGTCACGTCCGTGCCGTCGTAGCTGATGGTCCCCTCGCTGGGCTCCAGCAAGCCCATCACCGTCTTCAGCAGCGTCGTCTTGCCGACGCCGTTTTTCCCCATCACCCCGACGATTTCTTCCTCCTCGACGGAGAGGTCCACATCCCGCAGTATCGGCGTTGTGTCGTAGGCTGCAGAAACCTCGTCGAGTTCGAGCATCATGACTCACCTCCCAGATATATCCGCTGGACCTCTGGGTCGGATTCGATTTCTTCAATCGGTCCCTCGCGGAACACCTCACCGTTGTGCAGGACGGTCACTTCTTCGGCGATGCTCGCGACGAAGTCGGTGTCGTGTTCGATAACAATGAAGGCGATCCCTTCCTCCTCGTTGAGCCGCCTGATCCGCTCGGCAATAGCTTCGCGTTCGGCCACGTCGAGGCCGGCGACCGGCTCGTCCAGCAGGAGCAGGTCGGGTTCGAGCGCGGCGGCCATCCCGATTTCCAGTTGCTGCTGTTGGCCGTGTGAGAGTTGCGACGCAGCAACGTCCTCGTAGCCGGTAAGGCCCGCAGCCTCGATAGCCTCGGCGACCAGCCGCCGTCGCTCCTCCCCGTCGGCGAACTGCTGGACGGGGAGCCTGACGTTCTCTCTGACACTCAGGTCACCGTACACGGACGGGACCTGGAATTTCATACTGATACCGCGAGAAACCCGCTCATGTGGGTCGAGGTCAGTGATGTCGTGGCCGTTGTAGTAGATACTGCCGTCGCTGGCCTCGTACGTCCCGGTAATCAGGTTCAGTAACGTTGACTTGCCAGCGCCGTTTGGGCCGATGAGACAGCGTAGTTCCCCCTCGGCGACCGAGAAGTCCACGTCGTCAGTGGCGGTGAACCCGCCGAACTGCTTGACGAGCCCGTCGGTCTGTAGCAGTGTCTCCGTTCTGTCACCCGTTGCCAGTTCCGCAGCGGTTTGCCGGACGTTCGGTCCAAGCGGGTCGATGTCAGATTCGGTTTCAGTATCACTCATTAGTCACTCACCTCACTCGGCGCGTCGGGTGCGTCGGCCCCCCCAGCTTCGCCCGGACCGAGTCGAGTTTCGACAATCCGCTCGTGGAGCCACGGAACGAAGCCGCTCGGAAGGACCAGAATCGTCACCAGCAACAGGGTGCCAAGCAGGACTAGCGCCAGCTCACCCGCCATCGAGATGCGGAGGTATTCGATGGCGAGCGTGGCGACAACGGCCCCGAGCAAGCTCTTTCTGCCGCCGATACTCACCCAGATGACCGGCAGCGTCGCGAACAGCAGCGAAAACACGGTCGGGTCGATGTAGACGTTCCGTGCGGCGTACAGCACACCGGACAGACCCGCAAGCGCGCCCCCCAGCGTGAACACGACGAACTTGATGCGGGTCACGTTGTAACCGAACATCTCGGTGCGGTCCTCATCCTCCCGGACAGCGACCATCACGCGGCCGTAGTCGGAGTTAACGAGGACCCGCAACCCGAGGTACGTCCCGACCAGCAGGAGGAGGACGAGATAGTAGAACGGGCTGATTTCAAAGGATCCGATACCGATAATCCGCATCGGGAACGGGTTGTAGATGAACTGGTAGGAGGCACCTTCGATGCCGAGCGTCAGCAGCGGGATGTCCGGCATCCCGTTGAACCCGCCCAGTGCCGCCTCACCGATGGCCCACTCGGACCCGGCGGTCTGGGCCATGAAGGTGTGCATGACGATCGTCGAGACGAGCGTGATGATGGTCACGTAGACATCCCGCACGCCACCGTAGAACATGAAGTAGCCCAGTATGGCTGCGCTGACACCGCCGCCGACGATACCGGCGACGACAGCGGCCGTGATACCCCCCGGGGTCGCAAAGTTGATCGAGACGACGCCGAACGTGTAGGCCCCGATACCGAAGAAGACGACCTGCCCGAAACTCAGTACGCCCGAGTAGCCCCAGACGACCGACAGCGAAAGCCCCAGCAGGGCCAGCACCATGAACAGCGACAACTGCGAGCCGTCACCGAAGGCCGGGTAGACGACGAGCGCCGCCACAGCGACGGCGAAGCCGACCCAGAACCCACGCGATTCCCCGATAGTGTTTGGCCCCTCGAACCGACTGCGAAGCCGACCCGGGAGCGACCTATTCGCCTCGCCGTTTGCACTGTTTCTCGACATCTAGTCGCTCTCCTGTCTCCGTTTCCGCAGTTGTTCGATGAACCCGGTGATGCCGTCGGGGAGGAACCGGAGGGCGATGAGCGCAGCGACGAGTAGCGCGATACGGCCGATGAACGTCCCGTAGAGGTTCGAGAACGTGGCCAGAATCGCCCCGAGGACGCCCCCCGACAGCGCGGTCCCGAGAACGACGCTCGGCCCGCCGACGACGACGGCGACGAACGCCTCGACCAGGAACTGGTCGCCAAGCGTCGGCTGCATCGAGATGACTGGGGCGAACAGCGCACCGGTCAGCCCGGCCAGCGCCGAGCCGATGCCGAACGTCAGCATGTACATCCGGTCGGTGTTGACGCCCATGGCCTGTGCCGTTTCCTTGTCCTGTATCGTCGCCCGGGCGCGCATCCCGAAGTCGGTCCGGGTGAACAGGTAGTAGGTAGCCAGGAGCAGCCCGATGCTAACGCCGGCCAAGACGATCCGGTACGTTGAGTAGGAGAACGCCCCGTACGAGATCGCGCCGAACGGCGTGGCTATCTGGTCGATTGAGTTGCCAAAGCTGATTCGAGCTCCCTGAGTCAGTATCAGACTGAGCCCAAACGTGGCGACCATGGAATCGGCCAGCCGGTCGTACAGCGGTTCGATGATATCGCGGCCCAGGGTCTGTTGACTGATGTAATTGGGCCAGGCTCCGGAGATAATCACCCGCTCGGTCAGAATCCCGAAGAGGCCGGTAACCAGACCGCCAACGAGCATCGCCACGACGAGCGGGAGGCCGAGTTGCGTCACGGCCAGCGTCGCGGTGTAGGCACCGATGAGGATGAACTCCCCATGTGCCAGATTAATGACGCCCATAATCCCGAAGATGATGGCCAACCCCGCCGCGGCGAGCACGATGAACGCGAAGCTATCGAGGAACTGAAGCGCGAGGTTGATCCCGTTTACCATCCCTACTCGGCCTCCTCGTAGTAGTCCACCGGGGTGTACTGGGTCTGCTCCGGGTTCTCGGGGAGGTTGCAGCCGGCCGTCTCCGAGAGGAACGTCTCGGGTATCTGGCGGTTCTCGACGGCTTCGACGTTGTGGTCGTCGTCGGCGCGCATAATCCACATGTGGTGGTCGACGTGGTGGGTCGCGCCGTCAAGACGGATTGTCTCACCCTCCGGTGCTTCAGGTGCCTCCTCGGTGCCGAGTTCGATGCCCGACTCCAGAGCGTCGATGACTTCCGGCTGTTCGGTGGTCCCGGCCTGCTCGACGGCTTTCTTGTACATATACGTCGAGAAGTAGTTGGTCTCGGCCTCCTCGTTGAGGTACGGGGCATCAGGGTACATCTCGAAGTATCGGTCGACGAAGCCGCCATCGCCGGTGTTGCTGTCGGTCGGCACCTCCTCCATGTAGTTGACGCCCGCGTAGATGTTGGCCATCGCCGGGGCGTCGAGCCGTCGGTGCTCGTATCCCTGTGCCATTGCCGTCGAAGTGCCGATTGGCACGTCGAGGCCGGCCGAGGCCTTCTGTTCGTAGAACGACGTGTGGTTCGCCCCGACAAGCATCGACATGACGAAGTCCGGGTCGGCCTCCTGAATCCGGTTGATCGTCGAACCGAAGGAGGACTCGCTGAGCGGGATAAACTCCTCACCGAGGACGTTCGCGTCGTTTTCGTTGGCCAGCACCTTCACCCAGTCCGCGGAGAGCTGGCCGAAGTTGTAGTCAGCCGCAATGGTGTAGATGTCCGGGCCGAACTCCTCGACCAGATACGGGAGGACGATACCGAGTTGCTGGCGGGCGGTCGGGCCGACCGCGAAGGTGAATTCGTCACAGACGCCGCCCTCGTACTGCGTGGTATAGAAGTAGAGCTGTTCGTTGCGGTCGATTATCGGGCGGATGGCCTCCCGGGTTGCTGAGGAGTAGCCGGCCCACAGGGCGTCGACGTTCTCCTCGTTGATCGCCGTGCGGGTGAGTTCCTGATAGCGCTGATTGTCCGACTGTGGGTCGCGCTGGAACGTCTCGATTTGCTTCCCGTCGATACCGCCGTTGGCGTTGATTTCCTCGATGGCGAGCATCGACGCCTTTGCCTTCGGGTCGCCGACGAGGGCGAAGTTCCCGGACTGGTCCTCCAGCACCCCGATTTTGAGCGTGTCGGTACTGCTCGCGGTGTCCGTCGAGGTCCCGCCTTCACCGGCAGAACAGCCGGCGAGGCCGGTAACGAGTGCGGCCCCACTCGCGCCGAGGAACTGACGGCGGCTGACAGACGAGCGATTCATGCGTCTCCCTCCGATACTAGGTTCTTGTTGGGATTATTATGTCCATTATCTTTGGCTATCTCTCGTTCTTTACTCACAATATCCAAACGTTCGTCCATGATTTCGTTCACAGTGTTGCCGTCTGGGAGGTAGAAAATAAGGTTTACCACTCTTATCTTATATTGTCCACCACATAGTCTTGATAGTATAAGGTCGTCAAAGGATATGACGAATAGTCAGCGAAAGCAGTAGTGCTGCCGATAAAATTTGAACTATTCCGCTATTTTGTGCCGCTGTCGGTCAATGGGACAAAAGAACAAACTGCTGGCGTTGTTCCGGTGCAGTGACCTGTACGGCCGTTGTCAGTCAAATCTGGCTTCTGCGTCCCGAAATCACCCGCTGTATGCTCGCCCGCGATGTAAGTGTCGCCGGTCACCGAAACCACCGGTAGACTGGACGTGAGTCGTGTTGGCTTCGGGAAGTAGGACAGTTCGATAGTCGAACCCCTTTATGTAGGGCCGAAACTTTAGCATTTAATCCGGTTCTCGATATAGAGGCGTCACTTGCGCAGAGAGCAATCATTTTAGTATGTGTATTCAAAGAGAAGGGCAGATGATAGACAAACAGTCAGAAATACTCGGGGCGGTGGCGCGATGAGCGATGGACTCGTGCCCGGTGAGGTCATCCCGGGTGAAGGGACAGTGACGCTGAACGAAGGCCGAGAGACGACGGAAGTGACTGTCGGGAACACCGGCGACAGACCCTCGCAAGTCGGGTCGCACTTCCACTTTTTCGAGGCCAACGCGGCGCTGGAGTTCGACCGCGAAGCGGCCATGGGGATGCGGCTGAACATCCCTGCCGGCACGGCTGTCCGGTTCGAACCTGGTGACGAGCAAACGGTCGAACTCGTCGAAATCGGTGGGAAGCGACGCGCCCACGGGATGAACGGACTTGTCAACGGGAGCGTCGACGGCGAGACGGGCGACGCGGTCGAACGCATGCGTGCGGCAGGATTTGGAGACACAGGCGAGGCGGCACCGGACGACGGCGACACGGAGTCCGACCAATGACACGCGACATTGACCGCGAGAACTACGCCGAACTGTATGGGCCGACGACGGGCGACAAAGTCCGTCTGGGCGATACGGAGCTGTTCGCCAAGGTCGAAGAGGACCTACGCACCCACGGCGACGAGGCAGTGTTCGGTGGCGGGAAAACGCTCCGGGACGGGCTGGGAATGGCTCCCGGCGTCACACAGGCGGAGGGCGCACTCGACTGGGTGCTGACGAACGCGACGATTATCGACCCGATACTCGGCATCGTTGCCGCTGATATCGGCATTCGAAACGGGGAAATCGCCGGCATCGGGAAAGCCGGCAACCCCGACACAATGGACGGCGTCGACATGGTCGTCGGCCCGTCGACGGATGTCTATCCGGCTGAGGGGAAGATAGCAACCGCCGGCGGCCTCGATATCCACATTCACTTCAACTCCGCACAGCTTCACGAACACGCGCTGTCAGGCGGTATCACGACGATGCTCGGCGGGGGGTACGGCGGCGGCGCAACCACCTGTACTACCGGGCCAGAGAATGTCAAGCGCTTCCTGCAGGCCGCCGAGGCGTGGCCGGTCAACGTCGGTTTCTACGGGAAGGGCAACGCCTCCGACCCGGGCCCGCTCCGCGAGCAGGTCGAGGCCGGTGTCTGTGGGCTGAAACTCCACGAAGACTGGGGGTCGACCCCGGAAACCATCAACACCTGCCTCGAAGTCGCCGAAGACGAGGACGTGCAGGTGTGCATGCACACCGATACGCTGAACGAAGCCGGCTTCCTCGAGAACACTTTCGGGGCTGTCGACGGGCGGACGATGCACCTGTTCCACATCGAGGGCGCTGGCGGTGGTCACGCGCCGGACATCATGGAGATGGTCGGCGAGCCGAACATGCTGCCGTCGTCGACGAATCCATCGATGCCGTACACCGACAACACGTTCGACGAGCATCTGGACATGGTGATGGTGTGTCACCACCTCAACCCTGACGTGCCGGAAGACGTGGCCTTCGCCGAATCCCGCGTTCGCGCGGAGACCATCGCCGCCGAGGACGTGCTCCACGACATGGGCGCGATTTCGATGATGACCTCCGACTCCCAGGCGATGGGGCGGATGGCCGAGGTCATTCCGCGGACGTGGCAGACAGCCTCGAAGATGAAATCCCAGCGTGGCCCGCTGCCCGAAGACGAAGGGACGGGCGCGGACAACCACCGTATCAAGCGCTACATCGCCAAGTACACCGTCAATCCTGCTATCAGCGCCGGCATCGAAGAGCACGTCGGGACACTCGAACCCGGCAAGCTTGCCGACATCTGCCTGTGGGACCCCGCGTTCTTCGGCGTCAAGCCGGCGATGACGTTCAAGGGCGGCTTCCCGGTCCATTCGGAGATGGGCGAAGCCAACGGGTCACTGATGACCTGCGAGCCGATTCTCCAGCGCGAACGCGCCGGTGCGGTCGGCAAAGCCAAGCACGCCATTTCGCTGTCGTTCGTCTCTCCGGCGGCCGCCGAGGCCGGCATCGACGAGGAGTACGGGCTCGACTCCCGCGTCGTGCCAATCGAGGGCGCACGGACGCCCGGCAAAGACGACATGGTGTACAACAGCTACTGTCCGGATGACATCGAGGTCGACCCGGAGACCTTCGAGGTCCGGGTCGACGGCGAGCACGTCACCTGTGAACCGTCTTCCGAACTCCCACTTGCGCAGCGATACCTGCTATGAAACTCACAGCCAAAGAACAGGAACGACTCACGGTCTTTACCGCCGCAGAGGTCGCGCGGCGCCGCAAGGAACGCGGTGTCCCGCTGAACCACCCCGAAGCCGTCGCTTACATCAGCGACTGGTGCATCGAACGCGGTCGTGACGGCCAGTCGGTCGCCGAAATCCGGTCCGGTGCGTCGAAACTGCTCGGCCGCGAGGACGTGATGGACGGCGTGCCGGAGATGATAGACATGATTCAGGTCGAACCGGTGTTCCCCGACGGGACGAAACTGGTCACGGTTCACGACCCGATTCGGTCCGACAGTGTTGGGTCCGCTGACGACGAAACGACGGAGTCAGAGGCGGCGACCGATGGCGGGGACTCGGCGAGGACAGACGAATGAGTCTCACACACCGCGACGTGGCGACGGTCGGTATCGGCGGGCCGGTCGGCTCCGGCAAAACCTCGCTACTGACCGCGCTCGTTCCCGAACTGCGCGACCAGGGGCTTGATGTGGGTGTCATCGCCAACGACATCCTCACACAGGAAGACGCAGACGTGCTCCGCGAGCGCTTCGCCGGGGTCGTCCCGGAAGACCTCGTCGCTGGCGTCGAGACAGGCGCGTGCCCGCACACAGGTATCCGTGAAGACCCATCGATGAACCTCCAGCAAATCGATTCCTTCCTGGCAGACCACCCAGAGCTGGACCTGGTGCTGGTCGAGAGCGGCGGCGACAACCTCGCGGCGACGTTCAACCCCGAGCTCGCCGATTACTCGCTGTACGTCATTTCGGTCGCGGAAGGTGAAGACATCCCGCGAAAACGCGGCCCGGGGGTCGTCGACTGTGACCTACTCGTCGTCAACAAGACTGACCTCGCGCCCCACGTCGGCGCCGACCTCGACGTGATGGAGCACGACGCAAACGAGGTTCGGGACGGACCCGTCGTCTTCACCAACTGCAAAGACGAGACGAACATCGACACGGTGCTGTCGCACGTCCGTGACGGGGTGCTGTTCGCCTGATGGCCGCTGACGCGCCCCATCCGGCGTTCGAGGGGTATGCGACCGAGGCCGTGCCACAGGCCGCTGTGGGGTCCCCCGGGAAAGACGGCGTGCTCGAACTGACCTTCGAACGGACAGCCGACGGGACGACCCTTGTCCACGATTACGCGACAGTCCCGTTCCACATCTCGGGAACACTGGGCTACGACCCACTCCCCGAGGCCGATACCGTATTCATCCAGTCACCGACCGGCGGCGTCGCGCAGGGTGACCGCCATGACGTGTCGATAACCGTCGGGGACGAGGCCATCGCACACGTCTCGACCCAGAGTTCGACGAAGGTCCAGACGATGACGTGTAACTACGCCGCCGCCGACACGACGCTTAGCGTCGGCGCTGGCGGTCATCTGGATTACGTGCCCGAGCCGACAATCCTCCACGCTGACTCCCGGTACCTGCAGGAGCTTTCGGTCGATCTGGCCCCCGGCGCGACCGCCGTGGTCAGCGACGTGGTCGTCCCGGGCCGTCTCGCCAGAGGCGAGCGCTTCGAATTCGAACGGTACCTTTCGCGCGTGCGAGCGACCAGACCTGACGGGCACCTGTTCGAGGACGCGACACACCTGACGCCGGGAGACGAGGACCCCACAGCCCCCGGCGTCCTCGGTGAGTTCACCGTCTACGGGACAACGTTCGTCCTCGCGCCGGACCACGACGAGGCCGAACTGAGCGATGCGCTCCACGCGGTCGTCACCGACGGTGATGCTCGGGCCGGTGCGACAGCATTGCCGAACGGTGCCGGGGTCGCAGTCCGTGCCCTCGGCGACCGCGCTGAGACCGTTCAGGCAACGCTCCACGCGGCCTGGGACCTCGCGCGCACTGAGCTACGTGACGCCCCTGCGCCCTCTGGGAGGAAGTACTGATGCTGGTCGCAGACACCTATCTCGGCCATCGCGATGGCGATGCTATCCCTGAAACCGTCGAGGCATCGGCCCACGCTACTGTCGTGCTCTCGGACACCGAACGCCAGCGCTCGCGGGTCCGGACTGAAACGACAGCCGGCCGGGACCTCGGTATCGTGGTTGCCCGTGACCTCGCGGACGGCGACGTACTTGAAGCTGAGGACGGCACTTTCGTCGTTGTCGAACTCGCCGAAATCGAGGCCCTCGTGCTCGATTTCGCCGACAGCGATATCTCACCGGCCGCGGCGCTGGAGCTCGGGCACGCGGTCGGGAACAAACACTGGAACCTCGCGGTCCGCGAGCAGGAGGCCCTATTTCCCGTGACCGACTCGAAGGAACGAATGGAAGACACGGTCGCCGACCTGCTCCCCGGGGACGTACCGATGCGGTACGAGCACGTACCGCCGACGACGTTCGACGATGACGGGGTCGACCACACCCACGGTGACGGGACAGGCCACGAGGGTAGTGGTCACAGTCACAACGGGACCAGTCACGCCCATGACCACGGCGTTCGTACTATTGACGGAGGGGACCAATGAGCGACGTCGCAACGCTTGAATCGTTCCGCCTCGCGGATTCGTTCCTGCCAGTCGGGACCTACACCGTCTCCTACGGGCTGGAACAGTTCATTCAGGACGACCGGGTCGAAGACGCGACAGACCTCGAAGGGCTCCTGTCGACGTACCTCAGACGGCAAATCGGCCCCGCCGAACTCGTCGCGCTCCGGGCAGCACACGCCGCCGCGACTGACGGTGATATCGAGGCGATCTGTCATGCCGACCAACGCCTGTCGGCCGTGACGCTGGCCGCAGAGTTCCGCGAGAGCGCCCAACAGTCCGGCGACCGGTTGCTCTCGCTCCAGACGGAACTACGTGACGAGGCGCTCCTGAACCGCTACGCGGAGCGCGTTGGTGCCGACGACGCACCCGGGAACTACGCCGTCGTACTCGGCGTTGCGACGGGGCTGGCCGACGTGGCTGTCCGGGAGGCCTGCTTGCTGTGCTGTCACGGGTTCGTCACCGGACTGCTGGGCGCGGCTCAGCGTCTCCTCTCACTCGGCCACACGGATGCCCAGCGAATCCTGAACGACCTGCAGCCAGTGATGACGGCTGCAGTCGATGATAGCGCGGACCGAGGAATAGATGAGATGACGCCGTTCGCCCCACTGGTAGACGTATTAGCCGCCGAGCATGAGCGGGCAGAGCGCCGGCTGTTCGCCAGTTAACGCCCAACAGGTTCGAGCGTAACAGTCCGACCAGTCCTGTTCCCGAACCGGCTCTTGGAGGAAAAAATCGGGCGTGTCCGGTGGCCAGTGCCGCCCCGTTAGTCAGCACTAACAACGAGCAGGAACGTTTCCGGTCGCACCGCCTCAAACTCGACCGTGAACCCGTGCTGGCGGAGCGCATCCGTCGCCTCGGCAGCGGAAAACCGCTCATCGACGGGCGGGCCGTTGCGACCGCTTCCAGAAGCCGCCCAATCGGCGATAGCAAACGTCCCCCCAGGCTTGAGCACTCGTGCGACCTCGCGCAGCGCCCCGTCGCTAGCGAACTCGTGGTACGTCATCGTCGAGAACGCCGCGTCGAGACTGCTGGTGTCGAACGGGAGGTCGTCAACCGCACTCGTCACGAGGTCGACGTTGTCGGGGACGCCTTTCTTCCGGTAGTAGTCGTGCATCGCTTCCTGGATATCCACGGCGTACACGTGGTCGACGGCCGGTGCAACATCGTCGGTGTAGAAGCCGGTCCCGCTCCCGAGGTCTGCGACCGTCTCGTCACTACTGGCCGACAGCGCCCAGCAGAGCTCTTCAGCGGAGAGGGAACGGTACCGTTCCTGAGCGTCTTCGAGCTTGTCGGCCCGGCCGGCATCAAAGGTGTGATAGCCCATGTTAGAGGTTCTGGAACGCCTCGTCAACGATGTCACCGGTGTCGGCGACGATATCTGCCATCTCCTCGTTGTCGGGTGCCATCCCGACGAGGCGAGCGATACGCATAATCGAGACGTGATAGACACGCTGTTGCCCGGGCTCTTCTTCCCAGATGACGACGTTACAGGCCATGAGGCCGCCGAGTTTGTTATCCGTCGCATCGAGGGCACGGTCAGCAACTTCGGGGTTACAGGCCCCCAGCACGTAGTATGGGTCACGGTCCGCGTCGATCTTCTCGTTGAGCATTTCGGAGGGCGAGAACTCGACGGGGACACCAAATCCGGCGTCAGTGAACACGTCCCGGACGTGTTCGATCGCGTCCTCGTGGCTCATTTCGAGCGTCGCCTGTTGTTCGCCGATGTCTTCAGGGTCGATCTGGCTCGGGTCGATTGGGAGCGTCATTCGTGTATTGTATTGTGCCTATAGAGCAAAATCTCTTCGGATACACTCTCAGTAGTGTGGCGCGATCTCGCAAATACGGAATCGAACAGAAGGGCGGCTAAGCGTCGAGGATGCGGCTGTAGCCTGTAGGCTGAATATGGATTAGTGTCCAATTCCTCGGGACCGACACGGGTAGAGAGTAGCACGGAAACTGCGCCGGTAGCGAGTGCTTCCATGGGCTCTGAGCAGAGCCCGCCCATGGAACCCCGCACGCCTCCCCGGTGGCTTACATGTGACTGTCCAGCACATTTAGCGTTCGAGGAGTCTCACACTCGGGACGCCGATAGCGGGAGTCCGCGGTCGGAGTCGCTTCACTCTTGGACCCCGTGCTAACCCTCTTAATGTGGGCTAGTAGTGTAAATAGTGTACAAAAATAACTTGTCCGGAAGCAACACCAGAGAGACGGTTACGTGGCTCTGTAGAAACACTCCAGAGTTGATAGGAATAGAGTCGTAAATGCTGGGTATACAGTCACCAATCTCCAGATGCGGTCAGATGAGGATGATGACTGTTCAACATGGAGAGGACAGAGGGAGATCGACGAGAGAAGACAATCATTCAGTCTCGCGTCGAACAAGGTTCCCGAGAAGAGCGTCGCCGAAGACAAGAACGAGAATTGCGCCGACGAGATTGGAGACGAGATCGAGCAGCGTGTCAGTCTTTCCGTAGGAGACGAGTATTGGTTCGAGACCGACTCGGCGCGACGAAGCGTGAATAATGTACTCCATGAATTCCCAGAGGATGCCCATGGTAACGACACCGGTAATGACCCGCTGCTCCGGGTCTACGCCCAACCGCCGCGAGAGTACGTGAATAAGCCCACCAAGAACCGTCGCCGAGTGAATATGGGTCAGATTGTCCCACCACCAGATATCGTCGTACGGGCCGAGCATCCCGACAGCGTGTGTCAGCATCGCTGTCTCTACGTAAATCCGCTGCCACGGCCGAAATTCAACGGAACACCGCCGTTCCAAGATGTCTGGCAGATACGCTCCCCCGAAAGCGATGAGAGCATTCACAACCGCCCCAGGGCTCCGCCTCCGGATTCCCTCGGCGAAGGATACAGCGATACCCGTGCGGATCGCACTCCTGAGTAACCCTGTGACGCCCGGGGAAGGTGTCCGAGATGCAGACCTGCTCATACCTCACTGGGCCGCATGTGTCGCGTGGCTGCCAAAGCAGTGTGATCGTATATCATTTCCGAGGGCCTCGTTTTCTATTTCTGTCAGTGAGGAGGGAGCTACCGCAGAAATACTTTGTGTCTCTCATTCTACAAGTTTGCCGAGACTTCCAGCGAACCGTTCGCTGGCAGCTTTTGCGTGCAGTTGTGCGAACCGTACACAAGTCTTATAACTGCGTAGCGGGTAGAAAAAGGTGATAACGATGCCAGATTCGATGTCTGAACAGCTCCGGCGGGATATGCAGTGTGAGGGCCTATTAGAATGTTTCCACGGACTCAAGGAACTCGACAAGGAGTGCTTTCGGGCGCTTGTCGAGGCTGAGGAACCACTGACCGTCGACGAACTCGCCGATGCAGTCGATCGTGAGCGCTCAACCGCGTACCGCGCCGTCCAGCGGCTTCTCCAGACGGGCTTCATCGAAAAAGATCAGATCAACTACGACCAGGGCGGCTACTACCACGTCTACTCGCCGACAGACCCGTCGCAGATAGCAGACGAGATGCAGCGGATGCTCAACGACTGGTACGCGAAGATGGGCCAGCTCATTCAGGAATTCGAGAACAAGTACGAACAGTCCGAGTCCACAGCCCCGACCGTCGAAAGCTAACGCCGCGTCCTTCTCTCTATCATACTCTGTCGCCCCCGATCCAGGCGGATTTCTCTCTGTGAAGCGGTAACTGACCCACTTCGTCTGGCCGGGCAGCAGTATTCATAGTATTGTGCAATCTGTACAAAGACTTATCTGACGCTGCCGCGTACATTCAGGTGATGGCAACTGATACTGCATCCGACGCTGGAACCACCACGACAAACGAGCCACTTCACATCGACGGAGCAGACCAGCTTGATGATGTCGTTAATAAGTACGACCTCGTCCTCACGGACTTCTATGCCGACTGGTGTGGCCCGTGCCAGATGCTCGAACCCGTCGTCGAGACATTGGCCGCAGAAACTGACGCGGCTGTCGCCAAAGTCGATGTTGACGCCAACCAGCAACTCGCTCAGTCGTACGGCGTCCGGGGCGTGCCGACGCTCATCCTGTTTGCCGGCGGTGAGCAGGTCGAAGAAGTCGTCGGCGTCAAAGGAGAAGATGACCTCCGGGCGCTTATCGAATCCTACGCGGAATAACGAACCGGTGACACACAGGGCTCGTCATCGTTGGCTCTGGAAGCGTGAGAGTTGGTCACCTCGTCCATATGCAGTCGTCACAGCGGGAGACAGGCAGTTTTTGCGGCGCGGAAAGACCAACGAATAGCGTTGAATCCGTGTCGGGCACAGCGGCATCACGGGTTACCTACACCACACTCAACCATTAGTACCGTAGCGAGACGAGAGTCTGTATGACTGACCCGTTCGTGGTCATCGGTGGTGACGCAGCCGGGCTCAGCGCTGCGAGCAAGTTCGCCCGCGAGGCACCGGACCGTGACGTGATTGTCTTCGAAAAAGGCAAGTGGGTGTCCTATGCCCACTGCGGGACACCGTATTACGTGAAGGGGACTGTCGAGCGGCTGACGGACCTCCTCTCGCTGTCGCCCGAACAGGCGGCCGAGCGGGGTATCGACCTCCGCCGGAACCACGAAGTCGTCGGCGTCGACACCGACGCCGAGACGGTTGCCGTCGCCCACGACAGCGAGACGTTTAGCCAGCCATATGGCGACCTGCTGGTCGCGACGGGGGCACGCGCGATGACTGGACCGATACCGGGGACAGAACTCGATGGTGCGTTCACGATGCACGGACTTGATTCGGCTGCTTCGGTTCGTGCCGCGCTGTCCGAGCCGGGGGAATTCGCCGTCGATACGAGTATCGAGTACGTCGACACGGCGCTCGTCGAGAAGTACACCGACTGGGAACCACCGGAGCGAGTCGCCATCGTCGGCGGCGGCTACGTCGGCGTCGAGATGGCCGAGGCGTTCCAGGCTCACAACATCGAGACACATCTCTTCCAGCGGTCGGGCCACCTCCTGCCGCCGTTCGGGGAAGCAGTCGGCGAGCGCGTTGCCCGCCAGCTCCGGGAGCAAGGCGTGATACTGCATCTGGACACCGCCGTTGAGGAGATTGTCGGAAACAGAGACGAGCGCGTCACGGCGGTTGCCCATGACGGTGGCACCACCGATGTGGACCTCGCGCTGGTCGGTATCGGCATCAGGCCGAACACGGCCCTCCTCGCGGACACGCCGGTCGACCTTGGCTATTCAGGCGCGATAGCGGTCGACGAGTACGGGGCGACGAGCGTCAACAGGGTCTACGCCGCCGGGGACTGCGCCGAAGACCGCCACGCCGTGACCGGCGAGCCTGACTGGGTTCCCCTTGGACTGACCGCGAACCGGGCTGGTCGCGCAATCGGGCAGACCGTCGCCGGCGACCCCTCACTTGTCGGCGACATCGCCGGAACAGCTGTCGTGAAGGCGTTCGACCTCGAATGTGGCCGCGTGGGCCTCCTCGACCACGAACAGGCCAGCGCCGCCGGCTTCGACCCGGTGTCGACGACGGTCACGGCTGGGTCCCGGTCAGGGTACTACCCCGGCGGCGACGACACTGACGTGACCCTCGTCGCCGATCGAAATAGTGGTCGCCTGCTGGGCGGCGCACTCGTCGGGGAAGACCGGGCGGCGATACGTATCGACACGCTTGCGACGGCCATCGAGGCAGACATGACTATCGACGAGCTCGAACGGCTAGATCTGGCGTACGCCCCACCGTTCAGCCCCGTCTGGGACCCGGTGCTAGTCGCCGCGAAAGTGCTCAACGGACAGCTGGAGTGAGGGCGGCCCGACCCGTTACAGCCGCTTCACCCCGCTGGCAACCGCGAGATACAGCGGTAAGGCGAGTAAGAGGACGCCACCGATCAGCCCCCAGTCGCCGAGTCCGAGTGGGACCGTCCCGAAGTAGACGTTGAGCGGGGTGTACAGGACGGCAAGCTGCAGGAGTATCGATCCACCGACTGCGGACGCCAGCCAGCGATTTGAGAGGGTCGGTGTCTCTCGGAGCCAGCGGATCACGTACAGCTTTTCGAATTCGAGGAAGACGAAGCCGGTGAATACCATTGTCATCGCGTAGGGCGTGACTGCGGGTGCGCCGGCAAGCGTGACCAGTAGCAGGCCGAGCATTACCAGTGTCGAGATGACCCCTGTGCCCCCGATGAGGGCGAGCATATCGTGGTCAACGATACCGCGATCCGGGTCCCTGGGCGGTCGCTGCATCACGTCACCGCTTTTGGGGTCGGCCCCGAGCGCGAGTGCTGGCAGACCGTCGGTCAGGAGGTTAATCCACAGCAACTGGACTGCCGGCAGGACGAGGTAGCCAAAGAGCGAAGCGATAAACACGATGGCGACCTCGGCCACGTTGGCACTCAACAGGTAGCCGACGAACTTCCAGACGTTGTCGAAGATGGCCCGTCCGCGTTCGATTGCCCGCTCGATTGTCGCGTAGTTATCATCCAGCAAGATAACGTCGCTGGCCTGTTTAGCCACGTCAGTCCCACGGACGCCCATCGCGACACCGATATCGGCGTTTTTCAGCGCGGGTGCGTCGTTGACCCCGTCGCCCGTCATTGCCACAGTGTGACCGTTTGCTTGCAGCGCCTGCAGAATCCGGACCTTGTGCTCCGGGGACGTGCGTGCGAACACGTCCACAGACTCGACACGGTCGCAGAGCGTGTCCTCGGAACAGTTCTCAACATCGCCGCCTTCCATCACGCGCTGGCCCAGACCGAGTTCGCCAGCGATGGCCGCGGCGGTCCGGACGTTGTCGCCGGTCACCATCTTCACGTCGATACCCGCCCGCCTGGTCGTCGCGACGGCCTCGGCCACCTCCGCACGCGGCGGGTCGATCAGTCCCACGAGCCCCACGAACACCACCTCGCCCTCGATGGCGTCGTCGCGGTCGCTCGCCTCCGTTTCGCTCACGTCGACGTAGCCCACGGCCAGCACGCGGAGGGCGTCGTCGGCGAACGTGCCCACCCGGTCGCGGGTCCGCTCGCGTTGCTCGTCGGTCAACTCGACCGGACCGTCGTCGGTCAGGACCTGCGAGGCCATCGAGAGTACCACTTCGGGTGCGCCCTTGACGTACGCGCGTTCCCCGTGGACCGTCCCCATCCACTTGCGCTCCGATGAGAAGGGGACCTCGTCCGTCCGGGGTTCGGCCTCGCGGAGCGCGGCGACGTCCACCCCGCAGTCGGCCGCGGCCGCGACCAGCGCCCGCTCGGTCGGGCCGCCCTCGTCGGCGGTCGCGTCGTTACAGAGCGCCCCGGCCCGCAACAGGAGGTCGAACCGCTCTCCCGATCCGGAGCTCTCGACGTCTACCGCCGCGTCGCCGCCGTTCGCTCTCGAACCCGCCCGTTCGTCTGCTCTCGACTCCGTCTCCTCGCCGCCTGCTCTCGATTCGCCGTCCCGTCCGGCAACCGCCGCGACGTCGACGACGTCGTCGTGGACCCAGGCACGGCTGACGGCCATCCGTCCCTCGGTGAGCGTCCCGGTCTTGTCGGTACAGACCACGTCGACCGACCCCAGCGCCTCGACCGCCGGGAGTCGCCGGACGAGCGCGTTCTCGTCGGCCATCCGCCGGACGCCCAGCGCGAGCGTCAGTGTCACGACGGCGGGGAGCCCCTCCGGGACGGCGGCGACGGCCAGCGATACCGCCGTCAGCCCCGTCTGGAGCAGGGCCGTCCCGCGCAGCCACAGCAGCGGGACGACCAGCGCCGCCAGCACCACCACGCCGACTCCGAGGGTGCGTCCTAACCTGTCGAGTTCGGCCTGTAGCGGCGTGTCGGTCTCCTCGGCGCCCGCGAGCTGGCTGGCGATCCCGCCGACTTCGGTCTTCCCGCCGGTGGCCGTGACCACCGCCACACCCGACCCGCGTGTGACGTTCGTCCCCTTGTAGACCATGGACGTTCGTTCGGCCAGGGGCGTCTCCGACTCGACCGGTTCGACCGACTTCTCGACGGGCAGACTCTCCCCGGTCAGCGCCGCCTCGTCGACCTCCAGTCCCGTGGTCTCGAGGAGGCGGCCGTCCGCCGGGACGACGTCGCCGCCGGCGAGTTCGACGACGTCGCCCGGGACGAGTTCGGTCGCCTCGACTTCGACGGTCTCGCTGTCCCGGCGGACTCGGGCCGTCGGTGCGGTCAGCTCGCGCAGCGATTCGAGGCTCTGCTCGGCGCGGTAGTCCTGGACGAAGCCGAAGACGCCGTTCGCGACGACGATGACCGCGATGAGGACCGCGTCGACGGCGTGGCCCGCCCACACCGAGAGCGCGGCGGCGACCAGCAACACCCAGATGAGGACGCTGTCGAACTGCGCGAGGAAGATCCCCAGTGGCGTGCGCCCGCCGTCGCGTGCGATCTCGTTGGGGCCGTACTCCGAGCGGCGGCGCTCGGCCTCGGTCGTCGAGAGTCCCTCGGTTGTCGACCTCTGGTCGTCGAGGACGGCGGACGCCGGACGACTCGCTGGCGACGATGGCACTGTCTCTCTGTCGAGATGACTCCCGGACGGGTAATGGATGTTTGGTGGATTCCCGGACTGTGGGGTCGCCGGCCCGGACGCTCCGTCGCTCCCGGGCCGGTTCAGAGTCCGTCGCGTACCCGGTCGCGGATGCGACGGGCGTCGTCCTCGGTCAGTGTCTCGCGGTCGAGCGCGAGGTGGACGTCGTCGTCGGCAGAGCGCGGCAGGAGGTGCAGGTGGGCGTGTTCGACGTGGCCGACGAGTCCGCCCGTCGTGTGGAAGACGCTGAACCCGTTCGAGTCGAGCGTCCGGTCCATCGCGACGGCGACCGCCTGTGCGGTCTCGGCCACCGCCGCGGCCGTCGCACCGTCGGCCAGTAGCAGGTCCTGTACGTGTACTTTCGGCACGACGAGCGTGTGCCCGTCGGTCGCCGGGTTGGCGTCGAGAAACGCCAGGGCGTCTTCGCCGTCGTAGAGGACGTGTGCGTCGCGCTCGCCGTCGACGATCGCACAGAACCGGCAGTCGTCCATACCCCTCCGTTCACCCCCCGGATGTTTAGCCCTACTCCCGTCGTCGGGCCGCCCGTCGCCGGCGAACGGCCAGCCACCCGAACGCGGTGAACGTCGTCCCATCGCCGGTGCCGGCGAGCCACGACCGTAGATAGCCGGGGACCCACCCGGTCAGGACGAGATAGTAACTCAGCACGAGCGCGACGCCGGCGACGACGACCCACCCCAGGACCGTGTACGCGCGATCGACCGACCGGAACGCCGAGGCGACGTCGGTCCGGAGTCGTCGCCCGACGGCCAGTTCGAGCACGAGCGGCGGGACGGCACAGACGAACGCCGCGATCAGGGACGGGACGAGGCAGGCACCGCCACCGTTCTGTCCCACGACCGCCGAGAACTGCCAGATGTTCCCCAGCCCGACCGCCGCACCCACCGTCGCCAGCAGGAATCCGACCCGCGAGGACCACCGTTCGGTCGCGATACGCCGGATCCAGCCCTCGCCGTCTTGAACCCGGGTGGGACTTCGCGCTCGGACACTCCCTTCCCGTCGATACCGCGCTCGTCCCGCTGTCACCGCCATCGCTCATCGACATTGCCTGATGCTGGTCGGTACCGTCCGCTGACTGGGCGACTACTTCGGGCCCGACGAACGCACGGACGAGAGTTTCGAGAAACCGGACGAAACCGCGCGAGCACTCAGCGATATCGGTCACGACTGCGAGCAGTCCTGTCCATCACGGTGCCAAGCAAAAACAGTGTGGCCGGTCGGCAGTCGACTCGCTCAGTCGTCGGCTTCGAGAGACACGTCTTCCCAGCCGGCCCTGACGTCCGACGGCGAGACGTTCATGTCGTGCATCTCCCCGGCGTGGTTCCGGACCAGCTCGATCAGTTCGTCGTCGTTCTCCGAGCGGACCTGGAACCCGCAGGCGCTACAGCTGAACTGGTGTGCCATGTGGTAGCTTCCTCTGGGAGATCGTAGTCGCGGAGCGGGATTGACATCCTCCTCCGCGTTCACGCGGAGGAATCCCGAGCGGTGGGAGTTTCAGGTTAGCAGTCCAATCATCGGACTACCAGACCTTTCGGGCGCGGGTAGTCCCACAAGGTCGGGCTGGTGGACTGGTGGCCATGCCACGTGTACCCCTTTCTTCGACCGTGTATGGCGTCCCGGTGTTGTTTTTGCCACGGGGACCCCAGCAGGCGTCAGCAGAGTCTGGGGTATCGTCTGACTTGCTTTGAGCAGTCGGCACAGCCACACTCTTCTGGAATGTGCGTTCACCGACTGATCTTTCGGATACTGTCGTCCGAGAGATGGAGTCTCTCGTGATCACGAGAATCTCCGATTTTCGAACGACCTCGTTACGTGGGCGGACAGGCCGCCTCCGAAGGACGGTTCGGAATCCGCTCCGTTCCGACCGATTCCTACCTCTTGAGAGGAGAGCCTGTCAGTTAAACGTCAGTATTCTGCAACTCAGAGTGCTGTGGAACGTAGAGCCTCTCGCAAGTGACGGCGCGTATCCACGGCGTGAACGCCCTGGAATTGCGCCTGTTCAGCGTATAACGGTTCTTGCGGCCTGGTTCCTCGATTGTTCGGCCGGATAGTCCCCGTCGAGACGCGGCTACGTCGTGTCGACTTCGACGGCGACCTCGTTGCGTCGCAGGACCGGGATCGTCCACGGCGCGTCGTACCCCATGTAGAATGGGTCGCCGGTCGTGGTCACGCTGGCGCGCTCGAGCGTCGAGAGCAGGTCGCCGGTCTCCCGGCGTACTCGTCCGTCAGTTGGCCGACCGGAGAAGCGTCGGACCGCGAGCGTCCGCTCGGGGACAGCGACGAGCTCGACTCGCTCGTCGGTCGGTCGCGGTGCGGACTCGACGTCGAAATCGGTGGGCAGGTAAAACGCCATCCGCATCCCCTCGTCGACCTCGGTCGTCTCGACTGGCGTCGTCATCGGGACCGAACGACTGGACGAGGCGGCGACTGGCCCCGCCTGCGGACTCGTGGGGTCACGTCGACTCATCTCGACCGGCGCGGTCATCGCTACCTCGGTGTCGGTCCCGTTCGCCCCGCTGATGTACCGGAAGAGCCGTCCGAACGCCGCGTTTTCCGACGACGCGACCGTCTCGACGCGGACGGTCGACGGGTAGCGACGCAACTCGACGTCGTCGAGTCGTGCGACGACGGTGTAGGGGACCGTCTCGGTCGTCCGTCGCTGGTAGAGTGTCCAGGCCCCCGCGGCGGCGAGGAGACCACCGGCCGCGCCGAGGACCAGCGTTCGTGTGCGAACCATACAGCGCGTAGGCGTTCGGCCGGGATAACCACGTCGTCAGTTCAGCGACGCTCCGTCCGCGACCGCCCGGTCGGTCCCGTTCAGGGCTGCAGTTTCGGTACCTTACCGCTCGACAGGACGATCGTACCGTCCGAGAGCGGTGCCTCGTACCGTCCGAAAGCGGTGCCGTCCCGCCAGGGCGGGGATTCCGCCACGCATCTCCGCCCTCGTCACCCCTGTCGAACGCGCACGTTCTCGCCAGGTCGCGGGACGCCAACGCCCTGCTTACCGGAAGATAACCGCCGTCTGCTCGCAGTAGCGCGAATATAATTTTGTGGCCCTCGGGCGACCCTCGACGTGAACCATGAGTACGCGCACGAATCCGATGGAGGAACTCGAGCGGTTCTTCGAACGGTGGAGTCAGCGCTTCGGCGACTCGACGGACGACTGGAACGGTGAGTTCGGCTGGAGTGGCTTCCAGTCGATGGCGGTCGACCTCGTCGAACGCGGCGACCAGTTCGTCGTGACTGCGGACCTGCCCGGGTTCGAACGAGACGACGTCGAGGTCACGGTCACAGACCACACGCTCCGTATCGAGGCCGAACGCGAGACTACCGACCGCGAAGAAGACGAGGAGGGCCGCTACCTCCGACAGGAACGCCGCCACCGGGCCGTCGACCGTTCGATACGCCTCCCCGAAGAGGTCGACACCGACGCCGCGAGCGGTTCCATGCGACACGGCGTCCTGACCGTCACACTCCCGAAACTCGTTGTCGAGGACGCACATCTGGTCGAAATCGAGGATTCATCCCACGGCTAAAGCCGTGGGCTTCCTCCTTGCATCTGTGTGAATCGTCCCAGACTGTCCCGACCGATGCCAACCCCGGGCGGGCACTCCTGGCCACTGTCGGCCTCCTCGTGGTCGCTGCGGCCATCTCGTACGTCGTACCGGCCGGCTTCATGACCCTCTCCGTCTCCTTCGCGAGCGCTTCACTGCTGACCGCACTGGGTGGCATCATCGCGACCCTGCTCCTGGGCGTTCTCGGATTCGCGTACCTCCGGTTACACGACGTCGAGATCGGCGTTCGGCGGCCGACCGGACGGGAGTGGGCCTGGATAGCCGGGGGCTTCGTCGTCTCGCTGCTGGGTGCGATCGTGTTTGCGCTCCTCGAAGGCATCTTCGCCGTCGAGGCAGCAGCCACGGCGGGGAGCGTCCTCGCGGCCGAGGCGTCCACGCTCGTGGTCGTTCTCGCAGCCGTGTACTTCCTGCTGGTCGTCGGTCCGATCGAGGAGTTCCTCTTCCGCGGGGTCGTCCAGGGGCGACTCCGCCAGAGTTTCGGGCCCGCCGCGGCCATCGCCCTCGCCTCGGTCGGCTTCGCCCTCGTGCACGTTCCGAACTTCTGGCTCGCTGGCTCGGATCTTCTCTCCCTCGGCGTCGCTGTCGTCTTGACCGGGATGGTCGTCGGTGCAGCGATCCTCGGGGTCGTCTACGAGCGGACCGCGAACCTGACCGTCGTCGTCGTCATCCACGGCCTCCTCAACGCGACGCTCTTCGCGCTCGCGGTCGCTCTGGGGGCCTAATCCACGCCGCCGAGGCCGTGCAATCCAGTTTGTCTCGCTCTGGCATCGCGGTTGGTGTATCTGACGCTACGTTTATGCTCTGACTGGTCGTACGTGATTCATGAATGAACGTTCAGCCGACGTGGAAGGGGTTACGGTTGAGCGCCGGCCCCCACAGGAGGTGTTCTCCCTCCTCGGTGATGACATCCGCGTGGGGATACTGAAGGCGCTCGGTGAGACGCCCGACGAGGCAGTCCCGTTTGCCGAGTCACACCGTCGTGTCGAGATTCGCGACAGCGGCCAGTTCAACTACCATCTCGGGAAGCTCCGTGGCTCGTTCGTCCGGCGCACAGACGACGGCTACGAACTGACCCACGCCGGTCGGCAGGTAGTGGGAGCCATGCACGCAGGGATGTACACAGCCAATGCCACGGTAGACCCAATTCCTGTCGAGGCGGCGTGCCCGCTGTGTGGGGGGAGCGTCGTCGCCACGTATGCCGACGAAGCCGCAAAGATGACCTGCACGTCGTGTGGTGAATGGCGGAACGAGTTCTCATTCCCGCCGGGTACACTGGACCAATTCTCCCGGGAGGAACTTCCCGATGCGTTCGACCGCTGGATGAAGTACGTCGTTCGCGGAATCATCGACGGATTCTGTCACACCTGTGCTGGCCGGATGCGGGGTACTCTCGTCGTTGCAGGGGCCGACGAGGAGTTTGCAGACATGCCTGCTTACGTCGAATACGCGTGTGAACGGTGCGGAAGCTCGGCCAAGACGTCGGCACAACTCCCGGCACACTTTCACCCTGCTGCCCAGGGATTTCTCTTCGAAAACGGGGTAGATACGACTCAGGAGCCCACCTGGTCGCTCTTCGATCTCGGCAACCCGGATCTGGCTCTCGAATCAGCAGATCCCCCCAAATTGCGCATCCGATTCGAAGGGGACGGGGAATCCCTGGAGATGTTTATGCATGAAGACGCCAGTATCAGTGGCATCAGGCGTTGCGGTAGTAACGAGTCACGAACCTGAGACTGAGGGAACACCATCGTGATGGAGTTCAGCGTTCCGAACGTGGATGGACCCACTGCGAACCGAATCGTTGACTGGCAGTACGACCCACCGGACGATTTCTACGACATCGCGGCCGATCCCGACGGTCTCGAATAGGTCACGGCGGGTCATGCAAGATCGAGCCTCTGTCTCTCGCACGCCCTTTCTATCAGTTCCTGCGAGTTTCAACAGAGCCCCGGTTTTTGACGGTGGAAGTACACCAAAGACTGGAGATACGGCCAGCAGAGCAGTTCGATACTTATTCGGATTCGGTAAAGACTTCTAACGGAGCGGGCTGGACAGACAGATGCGTGTTCTTGAATCCGGATTCGAATTTCAGACCGTATCCCACGAGACGGTCCGCTCCGATGTGTGCGGCCCAGATCAGAGCGACGAGGAGAGCCATGCGAATGTCGGCAAAGAAACCGAGGCTGCCGAGGGCGAACGGCAGCGTATACGTGTGGGCGATATTGTAGCTTTGACTGCCCAATCGAGGGCCAGCGAGATACCCGAGCATCGATAGGTCGGGGGCCAGCCCGAGCACGACCAACAACCACACCGGCCCGTCGAGTGTGAAATACCCACCCAGCACAAGCACCAGAACAACCAATCCCTCGACACGCAGGAACGTCCGTGGCTCCATACTGTCTCTACTTCGACCAAACGCTTGAACCCCGGCGTCAGCTGTGATCACGCTCGCTGTGCCCCTGTCCCGTTGTACGACGACAGATAGACTTCGGTGTATCCCTCTGTCGGCGGTCCAGTAGTAGTGGTCTCGGTCACCCGGAAACGTTCGGTCGTCGTTCGCATCCACCGAAATATATGCGTATTCGACGCAATATCGTGGTGATGACCGAGGATTCCCCTGACGGGAGTGAAAGCGCGGGACGACACGTTCGTGATATCTTCTGGAATGACAGCGAACGTCGTCCTCGGATGCCGGTTCGAATCCTCGCCGGCCTCGTCCTCTGGTTCGTCATCGGGGTGACGCTCTCGGCGATACTGAGCGCCGTCGTAACGGGCCCGTCACCCATATTCAGGCTTCGTACCTCGTACATGGGAAACGTCACCGTCCAGGCGATCGACATCGTCGTCGGATCAACGTTCGCCCCGATCGCGATCTATCTCGCTGCCCGCTTCGTCGACCGCCGGTGGTTTCGCGACCTCGGACTCCGGTTCGACCGCCAGTGGTGGATCGACCTCGGTGCCGGGTTCGTGCTCGGTGGAGCCCTGATGACTGGCATCTTTCTCGTCGAGTCGGCCCTGGGGTGGATCTCGATCACGCGATACTTCGTGGTCGGGGGCGTCCCGCAGTGGACCTTCCCGTTCTGGTTCGCGCTGTCGGTGCTGGGGTATGTCGCCGGGTCGGTTGTCGAGGAACTCTTACACCGAGGGTTCCTTCTGACGAACTTCGCCGAGGGGTTCCAGGTCGGGCCGGTCGGTCCGACGGGGGCTGTAGCTATCGGCATCGCGCTGACGAGCGGTGTGTTCGCGGCCGCTCACGCGACGGCGCTGAACGCGACAGTCGTCAGTACGGCTTCGATCGCGCTGGCTGGCGTCTTCCTGGCGCTGGGGTACGTCCTGACGGGAGAGCTCGCGTTCCCGATCGGAGTCCACATCGCGTGGAACTTCTTCGAGGGGAACCTGTACGGGTTCCCGATCAGTGGCTCGACGACGACGAGCATCGTCGGCATCGAACAGGGTGGCCCCGACCTGTTCACCGGCGGCGCGTTCGGCCCGGAAGCCGGACTTCTGGGTGTCGTTGCGATCCTCGTGGGAATCGGCGCGACGGCCGCCTGGGCGCGCTACTCCCGGGACTCTGTCGGTATCCATCCCTCGGTGCCGACCCCGGACCTCCGTCGATAGATGATGGCACTCTCATCGTAGTTGACGTCGTCGAGACGACACACCATCCAGAAGCCGCCGGAAAATAGCTACGTCCGATCCGACCGTTGCGCGGATGACCACACTACCCGCGCTGGAGCCTTCGCAGTGCGACATCGCCGAGTTCGCTGAACACGTGGACGCGCGATCCGCCCGCGTTGAGCTGTCCCGACAGGGAGTCGTCGGTCGACTCCGCGTTCGACAGCGCGAGCGTCGACGTGACGCCGGAGACCGACTCCGCGAGGACGTCGACATCGAGGTCGGTGGCGATTCCCACCGAGACGTCACCCAGTTCCGTCCCGATCTCGACGTCGTCACGGACGCCCCACACCTCGGCTTTCACCTCGCCCAGGTCGGAGCGGGCGCGCCGGAGCCCGGTCGACCCCGACGAGATGACGGTCCCCAGGTCCGACTGCAGGTCGAGATAGCCGTCCACGTCGTTGGCGGTCACGTCGCCCAGCTCCGTCTGGACCGTCGTGTCGCCGCGTGTGTTCAACAGTGTCACGTCGCCCAGTTCGGAGGTGACCGACTCGACCGCCGGCCCGGCCTCACCCGCCGGAACGCTCACCGTCACGTCGGTGCTGGGCGAGGACCGCGTGAACCAGCGCGCGTCGTCGGCGATGCTCGTCTCGACCCGCAACACTCCGTCGTCCAGCGTGACTGTGACGTCGATGTCGTCGAGCCCGCCCTGCCCGTCCGTCGAGCGCTCGACCACGCGCACCCGAACGTCGTCGACACCGGCCGCGGTGACGGTCACGTCGCCGATGTCGTTGACGATCTCGACAGTTTCGACGGAACCTGCCGAGAACGACTCTTCCGTCGTCTGCGTCAACTGATCGCCGCCGAAGATCGTTCGTCCGAGGCAACCCGAAAGCATACCTGCCGCAACGAGACCGCTCGCACCGAGGAACTGCCGTCTGTTCATACGTAGATCATCGCTATAATGATTAATAAAACGACAGTATGCAACGCGCTATCCACGTGCACGGGACACCCAGCGACGGCCGATGAGCGCTCGCTTGGATACGATGAGGCCTGCCGTGATATCACGTTTCACTACTAGTTTACTATCTAACACGTCGTCTAGACGGACGCAATGTCACTGCGCAACACTGCTGAAACAGTCGGAGAATCGGATGTCGAACGAACGACGGAGGGACCGAGCCGGACGGTTGACTGGGCCGTCTCGCTGTTGCTCGTCCTCTCGGGGAGTCTGTTCGCCGCCGGCGGCTTCCTGCTCTACACTACGGCGAACCTCACGCAAGTCACGCGGTGGGTCGCCGAGGGCCGCATCACGTCGGCAACGATGACGAACGCGGAGCTGATCGACGTCATCTACGGGATGTGGTGGGGCGGCGGTATCGGCGTCGCAGTCCTCGGCGCGCTGCTCGTCTTGACTGCCGCGGTGTTCTATGGCCTGCGCACGCGGTCGCGCCGCCGCTTCGAGGCGACCGGTGTTCTGGCACCCAGCGCGACCGGGAACGCGATCATCGGCGGGATCGTCACGATCGGAGCGTCAGTGATCCCGCTCTCCCCGGTGTTGGGCGGTGGGGTCGCTGCGTACCTTCAGGGCGAGGCGTCGGGCATCCGGACCGGTGCGCTGGCCGGCCTGTTCGCGGCAGTTCCGATCGTCGTCCTCTACGCGGTCATCGTCGGGAGCCTCCTCGTGGGCGCGCCCGCGCTGACCGGCGTGGTCGTCTCGGTGCTCCTGATCAGTCTCCTGGTCGCCGTGGTCTACCTGGTCGCCCTGAGCGCCGCCGGTGGCTACATCGGTGCCCGCTTCGCCGACCGCGACGACGCCGACGCGACGGCGTGAGACCGACCGACGACAGATTGTCGAAATAGTCCTGTCTAACGGATTTTCCCGTCGTTCGACCACTGAATCTCGTGATACTCACTGTCAATACTAGTTTATTATATTACACGACAATCTGATCGCATGGACGCGATCACAGTATCGAATCTGACCAAGGACTTCGGAGACGTGCGCGCGCTCGACGGCGTCGACCTCTCCGTCGAAGAAGGCGAAGTGTTCGGCTTCCTCGGCCCGAACGGTGCCGGGAAATCGACGACGATCGACGTTCTGCTCGACTTCGTCCGGCCCACGAGTGGCGACGTTCGGGTTCTCGGGATGGACGCCCGCTCCGACAGCATGGCGATCCGCGAGCGCGTCGGCGTCTTGCCCGACGGCTACCACGTCTACGACCGGCTCACCGGCCGACAGCACGTCGCCTTCGCCGTCCGCTCGAAAGGCACGGGCGAAGACCCGACGGACCTGCTCGAACGAGTCGGCATCGCAGAGGCCGCCGACCGTCCCGCAGGTGGCTACTCAAAGGGTATGAAACAGCGCCTCGTCCTCGCGATGGCGCTCGTCGGTGAGCCCGAACTCCTGATCCTCGACGAACCGTCGACGGGGCTGGACCCCAACGGCGCACGCGAGATGCGCGAGATCATCCGCGGGGAAGTCGAGCGCGGCGCGACCGTGTTCTTCTCCTCGCACGTCCTCGAACAGGTCGAGGCCATCTGCGACCGGGTCGCCATCCTCGACGAGGGCCGGATCGTCACCGTCGACACTATCGACGGACTGCGCACCGGCGCAGGCGCGACGACCGAACTCGCGATCACCGTCGACGCCGTCCCCGATGGGGCGGCGGACGCGCTCCCGGCCGTCCCCGGTATCGAAGACGTCAGCGTGGACGGCCGACTCGTGACCGTCCGGATGGGCGAGGGCAGCAAGTCACAGGTCCTCCACGAACTGGAGCGAACCGGTGCGACCGTCGTCGACTTCGCGACTCGCGAAACTTCTCTCGAAGAACTGTTCGCGGCCTACACCGAGGACGACGACGAGACCGACGGCCCTGATTCCGCCGAGGTCGAGGCGACCACTGCGGTCAACGCGGCCGATGTGACCGCGGATGAGTCGGCCGACCCCGTGGAGGTGGGACGATGAGCTTCACTGCCGTCGCGCGCAAGGACTTCAGCGATGCCCGCCGGTCGCGCTCGCTGTGGGCCCTCTCTGGCCTGTTCGTCCTGTTCACGCTCCTCATGACCTACCTCTACACGGTCATCCCGGAGCTGGAGGGCGGAGACGCTGCCGAACTCTCGGCCATCGGACTGCTCGGGTTCATCGCGGCGCCGGCGACGCTGTTCGTCACGCTCGCGGCGATCGTGGTCTGTTACAAGGCCATCGCGGGCGAGAGCGAGAGCGGGTCGGGCAAGCTCCTGTTGAGTCTGCCCCACTCGCGGTTCGACGTCCTTGCGGGCAAAGTCCTCGGGCGCTGGCTCGTGCTGGTCGTGCCGGTCGTCGGCGGCCTGCTTGTCGCCCTCGGTGCCGTCTTCGCGCTGGGCATCGGCTTCCCCGCTGGAACTCTCGGGGTTGCCGGGTTCGACCTCCCCGCCTGGCCGGTCGTTTACGCGGGCTTCGTCGCGCTGACGGCCCTGTTCGCACTGGTCTACGTGAGTCTCGTCGTCGGCATCTCGGCGACGACGGCCTCGACGTCGAAGGCCGCTGCCCTGGCGCTGGGCGCCTGGGTCGTCTTCGAACTGCTCTGGGATGCCGTCCCGGTCGGACTGGTCTTCGTCGCCAACGGCTTCGCGATCCCCGCGAACCTCGCCGCGCTCCCGAACTGGGTGGCGTTCGTGAGCCTCCTCTCGCCGAGCGTGGCCTACAGTCACGCCGCAACGGGGCTCCTCACGGACGGCACGACCGGCGCGGTGCCGTTCTACCTCCTGGGGTGGTTCGCCGTCCTCATCCTCGCGGTGTGGGTCGTCGTGCCCGCGACGGTCGGCTACCTGCGCTACCGCAACGCTGACCTCTGATAGTGCTTATTGTAGCGATTTACCGGTACGCGCCGACTCCGGGGCCGGCGCGATCCGGAAATAATCTATAATAAGCACTATGAATCGATTTTCGGCCGCGTTTTCACTGCGAGGTGTTCAATTCAGAATTGGTACTGACCTCACATCTGACTGGATACTCAGTGAACTCCCGGAGTGGCTCGGCCACGGTGACTCCGCGTGATGAAGCAGTACGAACGCGAGATACGAGTGAGTCCCGTCGATCGCTGTGAAGGCGGTGCTGTCCCGCATATTTCGACGCAGCATAAGAGACGGAGCCTGCGGGGATCTGAACCGAGTGCGAGACGGTCGTGCTCGCTCACTCCGTTCGCTGTGCGCGCTGCGACTCGCGTGTTCAAATCCCCGCAGTGACGACATTTGCCGCTCGCGAGTTGCTCGCGGCAAAATGAGCGAGCCCGCGGGGAGATCGTAATATCCCGTGACGAAAAGCGGATACGCCTACCTGTACGCACCTCAAATATTGTTCTGCTGACAGTCACTTCATGCCCGTGAGCGTCGTCTCCGATTCACCGCTGTGGGGGACGGCCACGTCGTCTCGGCGACGGCTGCCAGTGGTGGCGTCCTCCAGCGAGTCCGGGTCTCCTGGGTCCCCGACGCGGGACTGAGTTCCCGGACTATGCCCGAACGGTCTCACTCTGGGACCGGGTGACGAGAGCGGTCGCGACCGCTGGGCCGAGGGCCCCTGGCCCGGCGAACACGCTCCAGGACGACTCCAGAGCGGTGACCAGCAGTATCCATACCGTCCCCGAGATGACGAGCGCGAGGACGGGGAACGACACGGCAGAGAATCGATGGGCGGGACCGTGGAATCGCGTCATCACAGGAGTGACTTCGAGCGACTCGGAAGTAAACCCCGCCAGCGTCTCCGCGTCCGAGACGCCGGTAGCGGTCGTTGGTCGCCCGACGGATCCGGGCGTGGTATCCGTCGGCGCCGTCGGAACGAAGTCGAAAAAGTTCTCGCCGGCTCACTGGGGCGGAAGCGTGCCACTGTCGGGAGCGGCGATCCCGCGCTGTGCGTCCCAGGCGACGAAGGTCCTGGCGAGTCGGGCCAGAGCGGCGAAGACACCCTCGGCGGCGTCCTCGGCCTCGACCGCCTCGTGAAAGTCGTCGAGCCAGCCGAGGCGGCCGACCGTCTCCCGCTGGCGTTCGCGGACCGCTGCGAGCTCCTCGGCGGCGTCGCTCGCGTCGGAGAGCAGGGCGCCCTCCCGCTCGCAGAGCGCGCGCATGAACTCCAGTTCGGCGGCGAGGTGGTCGGGAATGGCGTCGCCGCGCTCGGGTTCGAAGCCGACGGCCGCGTGGGACCGCGCGACCGCGGCAGCGGGGTCGCCCAGCAGTTCGCCCGCTGCCCCGACGTCGTGGTACGGCGAGTCGGACTCGAAGTCCTCGCTGGGGTCGTCGGCCCAGGCCGACGCGAACGGGGGGACGTAGTGCGGACCGGGGACGACGAACAGGTTGTCGTAACCGACCCGGAGCCCCTCGGTGTCGAGGTCGGGGCGGTCGAGCGCATCGCCGTCCGCGTCACCCGGGAGCCGGGTGACGAGGTCAGTCAGGAGCCCGTCGCCGAGCGCGGCCGCGAGCGTCTCGTGGTCGCCGTCGAACGCCGCGGCGAGCAGCCCGTACACCGCCGCTCTCGCCCGGGCGGCGTCGGCGTCGCTACCGGATTCACCGCCCATGGCCGTGGTGGTGGCCTCGTCCATCGGGATCACTTCCGTTCGACCTCGACGAAGGCGTCGTACTGTGCGTTGCTCCCGCCGACGAGGTCCGAGAGGCCGGTGTCGCCGAGGTCCTCGTCGAGCGGCTGGAGGTGGTTGATCGCGAACCCGGCGTCGCGGCCCTTCGCCAGCCCGGCCTCCTCGGTCATCGGCTCGTCGAACTGGTAGGGCGTGTGGCCGTCGTCGTCGACCGGCCCGCGAGTCTCGCCGTCGATGGTCTCTCCGACCGCACCGTCGCCGGACCGACCCCAGCCCCACATGGCACCGACGACGCCGGGACGGATACCGTTCGTGACCATCGCGACCCCTTCGACGGTGCGTCGGCCGGCGTCGATGACGACCTCGTCGCCGTTCTCGATGCCGCGATCCTCGGCGTCACGCGGGTTGATCCACAGCGGGTTCTGGGGTCTGGTCTCCCGGAGCCACGGGCTGTTCGTGGTGCGATGCATCCCCTGGGTCCGGGGCTTCCAGTTGATCAGCCGCAGGGGGCGGTCGGGGTCGCCGTCGTCGGTGACCAGCGCCTGGACGCCGCCGTCGTAGTGTTCGACGTCGTCGACCCGCGGGAGCGGGTCGAACCGCTCGCCGGTGTAGGAGTGTTTCCCCTTCGGTACGACCTCGCTGTAGAAGTCCACGCGCGAGCCGAGTTTGTAGCGCATCTGGTCGCCGTCGTAGGCGTTGCTGTCGTCGAAGCGCTCGGCGTAGTCGTACTCGTGGCCGTGCTCGGCGAACCGGTCGGCGTAGTCGTCGACGGGTTCCTCGAAGCGGCCGCCGCGGTTGAGCACGGTGACGACCTTCGCCCACTCCTCGTCGCTGACGGCCCGCTTCCAGCGGTCGAGGTCGAACGAGTCGCCGAGCCCTCGCTCGTGGCTCTCGCGGAAGACCCGCATCCCTTCCTCGCTCGCATCGGGGACGGGTTCGCGGTCGTAGGCGATGTTCGCCGCGAGCTTCAGGTAGAAGTCCTCGGCCCGTTCGAGCGGCCACAGCTCCCCGTCCGCGTGGGGGATCGCGTCCTCGCCGACTCCGGGGAGGTCCAGCTCCGTCCAGAGGTCGATCAGGACTTCTTCGAACGGCCGCGCGTCGGGAACCACCTCGACCGCGGGCTGGCTGATCTTCTCGTCGGCCAGCCGCTTGTTCGGGTACGTGCCGAAGTTCTCCCACCGTTCGAGGTACGTCGGCTCCGGCAGGATGTAGTCGGCGTACTTGCTCGTCTCGCCGATCACCGTGTCGGAGGCGACGACCAGCGGGATCGTGTCGGGGTCGCCGAGGATGTCGGGGATCCGGTCACCGCCGGCGACGGCCATCACGTGGTTGTTCGAGTACGGCCGGATGAACAGCGCCTCGACGCCGTAGGGGTACTCGTCGGCGGCGCTCCCGTACAGCTCCTGGGTGGCCTGGGGCGGCGCGACGGGGAACCAGGGCCGCTTCGCGGGGTAGCCGTCGTCGCGCTCGAACAGCGTGGTGTCCTCGTAGTTGACCCCGCCGCGCAGCAGCGGGATTCCCCACGGCGAGTGGCCGTCGGGGACCTGCCCGAGCTCGTAGCGGCCGGACATCGTACTGTAGCCGGCGTAGGGCGTGATCTGGCCGCCCTTCCAGTCGTAGTTGCCGATGAGGTGCTGGAGCGTCGCGATCGC
>ENA-ORCS01000350-ORCS01000350.1-marine-metagenome-genome-assembly--contig:-NODE-350-length-37937-cov-3.692261_pt1 | contig 37937 bp, 36 predicted proteins | sample MGYA00237781_ERZ508513 | MGnify/ENA primary metagenome ERZ508513 (study PRJEB26184, sample SAMN06268793) | marine metagenome | isolation source: Eden Landing Ponds, San Francisco, CA, USA | place...
CTCCCTGTTACACGGACTCGGCTGTCCGCTATCGTATCCGTGAGACCCGGTTCACACTCGATCGGCCGGTCTACGCTCATTCGGTCGCGACTGCGTCCCATCTCGTCGCTTTGTGTCGGTTGCCACAGCGGTTGCAGACGATGCGCCCCATCGTGTCCATCGCGACGTCGAACGTCTCGCAGTTCGAGCAGAACCACCCGTGCCGGCTCTCCCGGTCCGCAGTCGAGTACGCGGCGAAAAACGGCGCTTCGGAACCGATCTCGCGGTCGCCGTACTCGACGTACAGTGTCTCCCCGTCGGCGGTCTCCCGGGCGTCGACCTGCGGTCGCGACTCGCTCTCGGCAGCGTCGCCCGGTGCGTACACGTTCTCCTCGAGCGATTCGCCGCCGACCTGCGCTGTCCGGGTGTCGACCCGCTGCAGTCCCTGTGCGCGGTAGAACGCGTTCCCCGGTTCGTAGTCGGCAAGTACGAGCGCCTCGAACCCGTCCGCGTCGCGCTCTTCCAGGGCCTCCCGGGTCCGTTCGAAGAGCGTCCGCCCGACGCCGCCGTCCCTGTGGTCGGGGTCGACGTGGAGCCAGTGGAGCTCTCCGGTCGTCCCGGAGGGCGTGTCGACGAGGTGACCCTGTGCGAAAGCCACGACCGAATCACCGCGCTCGGCGACCAGCAGGAGTGTGTCGGGGTCGGCGCGCAGTTCCGCGAACGTCTCGTCGCCGTACCAGTCTTCGACGGCGTCGCTGACCGCGGCCCTGTCGAGCAGACCGCCGTACGACGCCGCCATCGAGCGCTGTGCGACCCGGCGGATCCCACCGGCGTCGGACTCGGTCGCTTCCCTGACGGTCACCTTGTCCTCCCCGGCGGGGGTCGCCTTGACGACGTGGACCGGGAGCACACTCGCGTGGAGGACGCGCTCGGTCACGCTCCCGAGCAGGTACCGGTACTCGTCGGAGCGTCGTTCGGTCCCCATCACTATCAGGTCGGCACCGACCTGTCGGCTTGCGTCGACGATCCCCTCGTGGGGGATGGCACGTTCGACGTGTGTCTGGACGGGAACCGACGCCGCTTCGACGCGTTCCCGCGCGGTCTCCAGTGTCGCCTCGCCGGCCGCTTCGAGTGCTTCCTCGGCGCGTTCGACCGCGTCGATACCCGCGTAGTGGCCGTAGATCCCCTCGTCGACGACGTACACGAGGTGGACTGCCGCGTCGTACCTCTCGGCGAGATCGATACCGTGACGGAGTGCTTCGTCCGAACCGGCGCTTCCATCGACGGGGACGAGTATCGTGTTGTACATACGAGTCAGTTCGCCCGGCGGACACAAAATACCGTACTCGCTCTCTCACGAGGTGGAAACGCTCTTCCGACACCGCGCCAGGAGTCTGGCCTGTCATCCGGCGGGTCGTCGGTCACGCCAGTCCGCGATAGAGGAGTTCGGTTGAGCACGATAAACCGATGTTTCTCGACGAGACGGCAGGGAATCTCGGTGACGATGCAGCCAAAGTAGGCGCTCATCTCCCTTCCTCAGCGAGCGCGTTAGCGCGAGCAGGGCGGGGTAGTTCACGTCCGTCCGGAAACGCATAGTTGTCTACGCACCAACTCCTCACGTACTGATGTACACAATCGCAGATTTACCTATCGATAACCACCTCCAGACCGTCGAATACGATCTCGAGCTTGAATCGGCGCTTCGTCGGATGTCTGAGAACAGCTACACGCAGATCGGTGTTGAGCGGAATGGAGAATTGGTCGGGGTCGTCACCTACGGGTCAGTCGTCCGGACGCTTCTCGCGTTCCACCAGCTGGAGGTGGGGCACAAAACACTGGACAAGATATCGGTCGGGGCAGCAGTTGAAGATGCGCACACGATCAGCGAGGACGAGAACCTTCTCGCGATATTCGACGCACTCGCAGAGTACACGTATGTCGTGGTCAATCGAGACGGTGAGTGGCGTATCCTGACCGACTACGACCTTCTGACGCGGCTGAAACAGATGCTCGAGCCGTTTTTGTTGATCGAGTCGATCGAGATGCAGCTGCGGGAGATTTTCACGCGAGTGTTTGGCGATTCGCTCTCGGAACAGCTGGCCGAGACGTTCGATGACGATCATCCACTGCCAACGCCGGCGTCGGTCGAACATTGTAGCTACGCACACTACGCCCAGTTCATTTCTATTCACTGGGGGGAATTCGAATCGCTCTTCGATGATCAACAGGACGTGATTCGCGAGTTAGTGCTTGAAATCGGTGATATGCGAAATCAGCTCTTCCACTTTCGCGTCGACAGCCCAGACGAATTTGACCGGGACCTGCTCCGTTTCGGCCAGTCGTACTTCTCTTCGGTGTAAGCACCGGACAACCAGGGGCCGTTCGTTCGACCACAGGACTCCAACGTACGGACTATCTGTGCATCGAGAGGACCAGTCCAACTCCTGGGGAGCGACATTTGATATCGCGACATGCGGTTTATCGCTGCCCGAGCGTGTGGTCGTCACTCCAGGCAGCCATCCGTCGAGACGTCGTCTATGTGAGATTTTCGGCGGACCGTTCGTGCGCGGCGGGTCGGACCGACTCTCAGTCGAGGAACTCGCTGACGTCGTCGAGTTCGTCCGCGGCGACGGCGTCGGCCAGCGCGGGGGCGTCGAGCTCGCCGACGTGGGAGGGGTACTTGCGCCTGAAGTAGCCGACGACGTTCTCGACGTCTCGCTCCAGGAACTCGCGGGCGTTCTCGTGGTCGGTCGGCACGGCCTGGGGCCAGTCGAAGACGACGACGCCCTGGTCAGTGACGAAGACGTTGTACTCGCTCATGTCGGCGTGGACCCACCCCTCGGCGTAGGCCGTGGCCATCTCCGCCAGGACGAGTTCCATGACCGGGAGGACCTGCTCGTCGGTGAGTTTCGTGCGCGCGAGTTCGACGCCGTCGATCTTCTCCATGACGATCGCGTGGCGATTGTGGTCGACCGGGCGGGGCACCGAGACGTCCGGATAGAGCGTCTCCAGGGCCTCGTACTCGCGTTCGGCGGCCTTGCGGGCGGTGTACTGCCAGGAGACGTGGTCTCGATCCGAGGTGTAGTCACGTTCTTTCATCACCTCGCGGAACTCGGTGTAGCCCTCGCGGTGGAACTTGAGCGCCATCGGCTCGTAGGAACGCACCTCGTAGACGTCGCTCTCCTTGCCGACGCCCAGGGGCGCGCCCACGCCGTCGATCGTATCCCGCTCGACGAAGGTGTGCAACGCGAGCACGTCGTAGCCCTCGAAAGTCAGGGTGAACCCCTGGTACTGGATAGTCTTGCGTTCGAGGAGCCCGCGGTCCTCACACCGGTCGAGCCGGTAGTCGACGTTCTCGGCGGTCAGCCGGGAGAACTCGGGGAGTTTCTCGCGGTTGACGTACTCCGAAAAGCGCATCCCCTGCTCGACGCCCGAGAGCAGGTAGAAGTCCTCGGGTTCGAGTTCGGCGACCACGCTCGCGACGTTCTCGACCATTAGCGGCCCGTACTCGCCCGATAGGGAAAAGCGCCTCGCGTCGATGCTGTGAGAGTAATAAAGCATATGTCGCTATACGAAATCCGTCGGCGTCGGCCGCAAACAGTTCCGGGCGGTGTCCCCCAGACTCTATACCGTCGTCGGGCGAACCGTCGGGTATGAGCGAGGAGGGGCGGCACGTCGAGTACGAGCCCCGGAGCGTCAAGGAGTTGCTGGGGGAGATGAAAGACACGGCGGAGTTGCTCATCGACCTGTCCTATTCGTCGGTGCTCTTCGAGGACGCGGACCTGGCCGAGGAGGTGCTCGAACTCGAAGCCCGGATGGACGTCCTCCAGTTGCAGGCCCGGATGACGCTGGTGATGGCGGGGCGCAATCCCGCGGACGCCGAGGCGCTGGCGCCGGTCTTCGGGATCGTCGGCGCCGCCGAGAAGATAAGCGACGCCGCGGGCGACGTCGCGAAGGTCGTCCGCGAGGAGGTGGGACTGTTACCGGCCTTCCGTGCTTCCCTGCCCGACGCCGTCGAGGCACTCGCGCGCGCGACGGTCGCGCCCGACTCGACGTACGCCGGCGAGACGCTCGGTGCCCTCAACCTGGAGACCGAGACGGGCGTCCGGGTCGTCGCGGTCCGGCGGGGTGAGGAGTGGATCCACAACCCCGACCGGGACACGGCCCTCGAACCGGGGGACGTCCTCGTCTGTCGTGGCCCCGAGGAGGGCGTCGCGGGCGTCTACGAGACGCTCACCGGCGACCCTTTCGAGGTGCCGACGGCCGACTCCGAACCCGGAACGAGCGAGCGGCCGCGTACCGACGCCGGTTCGGGTGCGGGAGCGCCCGACTGGCCCTCGGCGGCCGGTGACGACATCGAGGGCGTGGGTGCCGACGAGGGGATCGCGGACCTGGACAGGGCCGTCGAGTCGCTCGTCCTGTTGAAGAACGTGAGCGAACTCGCGGTGGACCTGGCCTACAGTAGCGTCCTCTTCGACGACGCGGACCTGGCCGAGGAGGTACGGGAACTCGAAGTCGAAGTCGACGCGCTCAAGTCACGCTTCGAGGCGTGGACATTGCGCGCGGCGGGGTCGGTGTCCGATCCGGTCGCGCTCCGGGGGCTGTTACACGTCGCGACGAGCACCGAGGTGATCAGCGACGCAGCCGTCGAGATAAGCGAGGGGGTGTTGCGCGGGCTCGGAACCCACCCTGTCGTCCAGGCGGCCGTCGAGGAGTCGGACGAGGTGCTCTTCCGGGAGGTCGTGACTGACGGCGGCGACCTCGCTGGCGAGACGGTCGGCGACCTCACGCGAGCGGCGGCAGGACTCCGGGTGCTCGCGGTCCGCCGTGGGCGCGACGGAGCGGGTGCGGGCGGAACCGAGAGTGGCGGTGGGGATGCGAGTGACGGCGAGGACACGGGCGGCGGCGATGGCGACGACGGGGACACCGAGTGGCTCCTCTCGCCGGACGAGGAGACGGCCCTCCGTGCGGGTGATACGCTCATCGCGAAGGGGACTCGCGCCAGTGCCGACCGGTTGGCCGGCCTGGTATGACCGACCCGTGGTCGGTCCGGTCGATCACGCGGACACTCCTCCCGATCCTGGTCGTCCTGACCGGGCTCGAACTGCTCAGCGGGCTCGCACTGGGTGCCTTCGAGGCGACGCTCCTGCGCTATCCCTCGTTGCTCGTCCTCGTTCCAGTGACGATCGGCACCGCGGGCAACCTCGGGAGCGTGCTCTCGGCACGACTCTCGACGGACATCCACCTGGGGTTGCTCGTCTTCTCCGTGGAGAACGACCGGCTCGTGGGCAACGGTCTCGCGTCGGTCCTGCTGGCGCTGACCGTCTTCCCGCTCGTCGGTGCGGGTGCGTGGGTGGTCACGTGGGTGACCGGGACCGCACGACTCACACCTGGAACCGTCGTGGCCGTGGCCTTTGTCAGCGGCCTGGCGCTTGCGGTTCTGGTGGTGGCCGTGACGCTCGTGACGACCTACCTGGCCGTCCGGTACGAACTGGACCCCGACGACGTCGTCATCCCCACCGTGACGAACGTCTCCGACGTGCTCGGCGTGGTCGTGCTGGTCGTCGCGAGTCAACTGGTAGTGTGAGACGAAGGAGTGAGCAATCGCGGTGGCGCGCGCCGTCGAGCGGTGTGAAACGCTCCGCGCCTCGATGCGAACGGGGAGACGACCCGTGAGCAACGGGAGGGGTGAGCGAGCGCCTCCGGGGCTTTCATCCCTCCACGTCGAGTGCGGTGCTGTCTCCGGTCGCCGTTTGCTTCGTGAATACGCAGTCTGCAACCGCCGATAACTTCGCAGGCTCTTGCCTAATCCGGTGAAATAACAGACAGACTGCTGATATTGCTACTAGCTAGCGTGCAAGGTCTAGAGGCTGTGAGCAATACTATGACTGACATGAATCACTGGGGGTGAGGACCAATCACTTACAATTCCGGGGCCGGTATCACGTGGTATGTCAACAGAATACTTCCAGGAGTCGAGTGCCGATTCAATAAGTGACGATCAGATACGCGAGTTCTTGATAGAGCAAGGCGTCGGAATACTCGTACTTCCCGACGAAGAAATCCCATACGCGGTGCCGATGTCGTTCGGATATGATGGGGACTCGGCCCTCTATTTCCTGTTCCTTCTGTTCGGCGCTGAGAGTCATAAAGAAACACTCACTGACGGGGCACAGGGGGCTCGCTTTGTCGTCTATTCTGCCCAGTCCATGTCTGACTGGCAAAGCGTGAGTCTGACTGGCCCGATCAGCGCGGTTCCTGAGGACGAATGGGACGAACTCCAGGCCGCCATGCAGAACGCTTGGCATCCTGATCTGTTCAGTTCGGCCAGTCCAATGCGGGGTGTCCAGGGATATCGACTCCAAATAGAAGAGTGGACAGGCGTCCAACACAGGAAATAGTCTCTATCGACTGAAAGCCGGCTGTGCTTGAGATAGGATAGATACGCGCTGTGTATCTTGTGCACCACGTCCTAACAGAACCAGAGCGGACTGTTTCGCTATCTTCGGTAAGAGCCACTTCCCGATCACAGTGAACGGCCGTTTCGGTTCGATCGATACAGAAAGCACCTCTCGGTACCCGCGACCTCGACAGGTTCGGTGCAGGCTTTATCTCCGTCTCGGCTGAACATCGTCTCGATGTCCGTCAGGAGTGTCGTCGCCGACGCCTACCGGAGTGCCCTGCCGACGCTCGTGGTGAGCGCCGTCGGCGGCCTGCTCGCGGGGGTCGTCCTCGGCGGGATGGACGCCCAGCTCTCGGCCGTCGAGGGGTTACTCGTGCTCGTCCCGGCGTTCCTGGCGATCCGCGGGAGTGTCTACGGGTCGCTGGGCTCGCGGCTGTCCAGCGCGCTCCACCAGGGGCTGATCGACCCTGCCGAGGGACTGGTAGACCCGACGGACCCCGACCCGCGACTCGTGACCGCGGCCGTCGCCGCGCTCCTGAACGGCGTGCTGGCGTCGCTCTTTGCGGCCATCCTCACCGTGGTCGTCCTCTCCGTGCTGGGACGGCCGGTCGCACCACTGCGGCGGTTTCTGGTTATCGCGGTCGTCGGGGGCGTCCTCGCGGGAATCGCACTGACGGCGGTCGTCGTCGGGGTGGTGCTCGTCGGCTATCGCCGCGGGTTGAATCCCGACGACCTCGTCGGGCCGGCAGTCACGACTGCGGGAGACGTTTTCGGACTGCTCGCCTTGCTCGTCGCTGTTCGGGTCGCGCTCGCGCTGTAGGTCTGTAGATCGTCCGGGCGAGACAGAGACTCGACGAGACAGTTATTCGCTGACGACGGCGCCGACTTCGGCGGGGGCTTCGACCTCTTCGACGCCGAGCCAGTCGTCGGCCCAGGACTCGATGGCGTCGAAGACCGGGCACAGTGACTCGCCTTTCCCGGTCAGCGAGTAATAGGTCGCGACGGGCGAGGCCTCCTCCATCCGGCGCTCGACGAAGCCCATCTCCCCGAGGTCGTCGAGTACGCGCGAGAGGGTGCGCGAACTCGCGCCAGTCGAGCGCTTGAGTTCGTTGAACCGCTTTTCGCCCTCCTGTAAGTCGTAGAGAACGACGAGCCGCCACTGCGAGCCGATCTGCTCCAGCGAGTCGACGACCGGACACGCGTCGGGGTTGGCTGCGTCCTCGCGGGACTTGGTTGCCATACTACGACCGAGGACGCCCACCTACTTGAGTGATTCGTTTACGAACCAGGTAGTATCTTATTACCCGGTTCGATGACGAACCGGATCGACTCTCCCGGCCCAGGAGAACGGACTGACTCCGAGACTACCGGGCAACCCCACGGCCACCGGGTAACACGACCGTCTCCCGGTAACACGAATGTCAGATTAAGTATATGTGTGTGGGAGTGCTACGGTGTGATGATGTCAGAGGCACGGTTTACCGGACGGTCGCACAGGGAAGACAGCCAGACGGTCGCGGCGCCAGAGGTGGTCGCCTGATGGTCGTCGAGTCGGCGGTCGGTGAGGTCGCCTTCCTGCTCGGTCGCCTCCTCTTCGGCGGCGTCCTCGCGTTCATGGGGATCAACCACTTCGGGAACGTCGACGAGATGGCGGGCTACGCCGAGCACAAGGGGTTGCCGGCGCCGCGATTGTCGGTGGTCGGGTCGGGCGCGATGCTCGTGCTCGGAGGGGTCGGGATCGCGCTGGGAGTCGTCCCGGTACTGGCGGCGGGCGCACTCGCCGTCTTCCTGCTGGTTTCGGCGGTGACGATGCACGACTTCTGGGCGGTGCCCGAGGACCAGGCTCAGGACGAGATGACCGGCTTTCTCAAGAACGTCTCGCTGGCCGGTGGCGCGCTGACGTTACTCGCGGTCGGCGGGCAGAACTGGCCCTACGCTGTCGGCGCTGGACTCTTTTGACCTGCTGGAGAACCCGGTCGGGTCGCCGTGAAGCAACTCGGTGGGGTCACCGCGAGGTGACGCGGTCGATGATGTCCTCGGTGGTGTCCCAGTACTGCCGGAGTCGGTCGCTGGGCAGGTAGATAGCGCCGTACTCGTCGCCGCTGCGGCGCACGAGGTTCTTCTCGCACAATACGTCGAGGTGGTGTCTGACCGTCTTGTAATCCAGGTCGAGCGCGTCGGCGAGCTGGTTCGCGTTGCGCGGCCGTTCGTCGATCGCCCGGACGATACGCGCTCTGTTGGGGCCGCCTTCCGTCCCTGCGAGCACGTGCCAGAGTGTCCCTTCCATCGTTTGTCGGTCCATATTGGTGGGTCCGGCGGCGGTCATCGTCTCAGGCACACTCCATCGTCGATCTGCCCGTTCGAGGGCCTGTCGCCGCCCTGTCGCCGGTTCTCACGTCTTCTGGATCGGTATCCGGGGGCTGTTGGCTCGTGAGCCCTTTGCGAGGGACCGACACCGGGCACACCGTGACCGGGGGCGGCCGTCCGTCGTGAATCGGTCCGTCGCGAGTCAGTTCGACCAGTCATCGGTCGTCCACCCGGTTGCGTGACCGGCGTTTCTGCCCGATGCCGTAGGCGCCGACCAGGAGCGTCAGCCCGAGGTTGACCAAGCCGACGACCGACCCGGGGTTCCCGAGGAGTCCAGCCGACGACCCCGTGTCGGTAGTGCGTGGGTCTGTCGCTCCCGTACCGGCGGCCCGCCCCTCGGTCGACGGGTCGTCGGGACCCGGGTCGGCGTCGTCGGCTACCGGTTCGTCAGTCGATGACGCACTGACGCGGTCGGCGAGCGTCCGCAGTATCTCCAGGTCCCGTTCCATCCGTTCGGCACCTAGCGCGTCCATGTGTGAGCGGTAGTACGGGAGGAACCGCCCGATCCGCTCGTCGTAGGGCGCGGTCACCTGCAACGGGACCGAGGACTGCTCCCACTGGCTGTCGTACGTTCGGTGTTCGATGGGCTCGGTCACTGCGGGTGCCTCGCCGTCGTCTGTCCGTTCGTGGGCGGCCCAGTTTTGCATCAGCGTCGCGTACTCACTGAGAACCACCGCCTTCCGGACGCCGGTCGTTCCGTAGTAGGGGGCTTCCCGGTCGAGTTCCCCGACCGTACGAGTCACGGTCCGGTCCCCCTCGCCAGGGTTCTCGTAGCTCGCCTGGAACGCCAGCCGAGCGTCGGGCGACTCGCGTTCGACCGCCAGCAGGACGACGCCGCCCTCGGTCCTGTTGTTCTCGCGCCGGGAGGGGAAGAGAGTCTTCACTTCCATCAGCCGGCCGCTCGCGCGGTCGGCCTGTGGCGAGCCGTACACCTGTTCGATCTCGTAGCCCTCGCTCTGGACGGACAGCGAGAGGTTGAACGCCAGTGGCGTCACCATGTAGGAAAAGCCCTCGTCCATGCGCTCCTCGAACTGGGCCGGCGAGTGGACGCTGTAGTAGTTAGCTCCCTTGATCGTCGCGAGCGTCTCGGTCAACCGGGTGTTGAAGTCGACGCCGACGCCGACGAACGACGTGTAGATCTCGTCGTTCGCGTGGTCCTGCAGGCGTTCTTCGAGCGCACTGGCACCCGTCTCGCCGAGATTGGGCATCGCGTCGGTGACGTAGACGACGCGGGTCTCGCGCTCGCCGCTCGTCTCCGAGAGCAGGTCGCGAGCGGTGTCGATCCCCGAATCGAGGTTCGTCCCGCCGCCGGCCGAGAGCTCCCGAACCGTGGCGCGCAACTCCGCTCTCTCGGCCTCGTCGACCCGCGTCAGGTCCTGGACGACGCGGGCGCGGTCGTCGTAGCCCACGACGGCGACGCGGTCCTCGCCGTCGAGGTGGCCGAGCATCGTCACGACCGACTCGCGGGCGGCCTCGATCTTGCGCCCGTTCTCCTCGACTTCTCGCCGCTCGCCGCCGTCGTAGTAGTACTCCGAGAACGACTCGTCCATCGACCCGGAGGTGTCGACGACGACCACCAGGTTCAGCGCGTCGCGTTCGAGGTCGGACTCGGTGAGCCCGGAGTTGAGCCCGACGGTGACGAACCGCTCGGTCGTGTTCGCGACCGGGTCGCGGGTCACTGCCGCGCTGTAGGACGGACAGAAGCGCGCCTCACAGGAACTCGACCCGGTGTCGAAGTAGTAGTCGTGGAACAGTCCCTCGTAGGTCATGTCCGTCGGCTGTGGGACGTGCCCCTCGTGGACGTTCGACCGGAAGGCGCTGGCGTCCTGTGCGCCGCCGACGGAGACGCCGACCTGTTCGGCGCTATCACCGCCGCCGACCCCACCCGCGCCCCCGTCCCCACCAGAAGCCATCGCACCGTCGCCGCCGTCGCCGACGGCCGGTGCCCCGTTCGTGCTGCCGCCGCCGGCACAGCCGGCCAGTATCACCAGGACCACCACGGCCAGTGTCATGTGAACGCGTCGCATACCCCACTATCTGTCACCTGTTCTGTTAATATCGATGGTGTATCAAACGGCTATTTCACACTTTTAGAGCCTCTATCGACGAATTTCGAACGTTCTTTCGACGTTCGTGGAATCCCGAAGGAACGAAGGAATGGCCGTTCCGGACGCGTCCCAGGATAATTGGACGAACCGAGGTCCCGGTAAACGATCTCGCCGTGTTTTCGGGGAAGCGCGAAACGCGTGAATTCGGCCTTTGACCGCTGCGGGTAGATCGCGTCCTCTTGAAATGAGTTGTTGGCGACGCCATACCAACCGAATTCGTGCGGCTTGATCCCTGTTTTGATGTCTTCTGTCCGGAACATTCGTCGAAGCAGCCACCAGCGGTAGCTCTTTTGGTCACCAGGAATAGTCCGATTGACGAGGTTACTATTGACCAACTGCCAGCCGATCCCGGGATCGTATAGAAACACCATCTGACAGTGTATATATAATATTATATGTTTTGGTAATGGACGTACTACTTTTCACTGGATCGACCGTGTAGATCGTACGTTTTGCGTAGTGTTGGCTGGCAACTATCTGATCCGTGCTGGTTGCGTTGATCGTCTGCACGTCGCTGGTGCCGTGCAGCTCCGCCGACAACCGAAGTAAGAAGAATAGATCCGAATTTCTAAACCCTGATCGGGAGACATACGGTCGTAAAGGCGGGATAATAGAACTCACATGGGTCAAGATCGGCGATACTTCAATGCGTTCGTGGATGGGATCGAGCAACCGTCGATACGTGTGCTGCAGGTACTCGTGGAGGCTCTGGCCCGTCACGATTACCCAGTCTGCGTAGCCGCTGGCATCGCTTTGGAACGCTGGACCCGATTCACGGTCGGCGACTCTTTGAGCAGCGACGCAACCCGTTCAGTCAAGCGGGCGAACCCGGATGACACGACTGGCTTTCCTCGCCATAGTTTAATAAATTTTATGATTATCGAGTAATGATGGAATATAGTCATATATTTCGTATTGATCTGATCGCTCGCTTCCGTTTGACACAGCCCCGGGTTTCCTCGGCTGGATCCGTTCCAGAAAGCATCTGGGCGGCGAAACATCCGCGATATTGAGGTCTTCAGCCGCCTGATCGATGTGATCGGGACGCGGTTTGCGGGTCTATCACAGACGACGGCCGACAGATCGCGACTCCGCTCGTGGGCGGTGAACCGACCCGGTGTCCACCATCAACAGGTATATTACTCGTGGCTTGGGTGTTGATAACAATGCGATGCGAAAGCCGCCGCTATACGCTCCACATAGCACTCAACAGGGGGGTGAAACGGCGCCTCGGACGAGTGGAACGGTCGCTGGTGTCGGATCCGAGCCCCCTTCCGTACGCCGGGAGGGACCGAACGCCCCACCGGGAGGGACGCCGGTCGAATCGAAAGTTGAGGGGACGCCTGCGAAATCCGCATCGATGGTAGAGTTTTCCAGGAGCGAACCGTATCAATCAGGGCGACTGGAACGGGACCAGACGTGACGGGGTTTACAGTCATTTTGACGGGAACCGGCCTCGAAGACGTCGTTACAGAAGTCCTGCGGGAGGCGAGACGGGAGAGTCGAACCGAAGGTGTCTCGCTCACCGTAGACAGGGTGACGTTCTCGTGGGAGGGGGGCCGGTCCCCGGACGGGGCGGCACGTCTCAAATTGCGGACGGACGCGGAGTCTGTGGAGCGGGCCGTGGAGTTCCTGCGCGCGCCGGTTTCGGCACGAAACATTCGTATGATCGAACCCGAGGACACCTCCGCTATCGAATAGTCGAACTTCGAACCGGCGAGTCACACGATGTCTAGCTCTCGGCCGAGTTTCTCGTACATCCTGAGTGCCTCGTCGAGGTCGTCCTCGCTGAGACCGACGTTTATCTGGTTTCGGATACGGGCCTCCCCCCGCGGAACCATCGGATACACGATCGATATCGCGAAGACCCCCTCCTCGAACAGTCGCTCAGCCAGCCGTTTGGCTTTGTTGCTGTCCCCGACCATCGCGGGTACGATAGGTGTCTCGCTGTTTCCGGTGTCGAACCCGATGGACTCCAGCTCGGACTTGAAGTAGTCCCGTTTCTCCCACAGTTCGTCGACGCGCGAGGGCTCTTCTTCGATGATCTCCAACGCGCGCTTGTTTGCGGCCGCGACCGCCGGTGGGTATCCGGCACTGAGCAGCCACGTCCGTGACGTGTTGTACGCGAACTCCACCACCTCCTCGTTCCCAGCGAGCATCCCGCCGAATCCGCCACAGGCCTTCGAGAAACTGCCCATCTGGAAGTCGATTTCGTCCTCGAGCCCGAACTCGGCCGTGATCCCGTGTCCGTTCCCCAACACTCCCTCGCCGTGGCAGTCGTCGACGTATGTCATCGCTTCGTATTCCTCGGCGAGCTCGTGGATCTCGTCCAGTTTCGCTACGTCGCCGTCCATCGAGAAGACACCGTCAGTTACGACGACGATCCTGTTGTACTCGTCTCGTACCTCCCGGAGGGTGTCTTCTAGATCGGCCATGTTCGAGTGCTCGTAGACAACCGAGTCGGCGGGTGAGAGTCTGATACCGTCGATGATACTGCCGTGATTTAGTTCGTCGGAGACATAGACGTCACCCTCCTCCAGTAGCTGAGGCAGGAGCCCGGCGTTGACGGCGAAGCCAGTCTGATAGGAGATGCCCGCTTCGGTACCTTTGAACTCCGCGATCGCGTCGTGCAGTTCTGCCTGGAGTTTGGTGTACCCGGCGATAGACCAGTCCGACCCTGCGCCGACGCCGAACTCCGCGATCGCGTCCCTCGCCGCCTCGCGCAATCGCGGGTCGTTCGCCAGATCGAGGTAGTTGTTCGAGGCCAGCATGATGACGTCCCTCCCCTCGACCACCGGGTGTGCCTTCGAGGCGGTTTCGAGCTGGCGGAGCGTCCACGTCTCGCCTCGTTGTTCCATTCGATCGACCTTCTCACCGAGGTGCGCGGTCTTGCTGTCTGTCATGAGTCTGTAATCTCGAGACCGGAACCACCGACGGGCGTGGCGGACCCAGGGCGATCGGCGATACGTGCCCACGGTCCCTCTCGGCTCTCTGTACAGCGCCGGCGGAACTCCGATCCTGCACGGGACAACGGGGTCTGTTCTTATCAAACTACCTCCGGGAAGCGCGGTGGGTGGCCCGACCAGCTACTGCCGGAGGTGCGTGAGCATGTCGTCCGCAACCCGGTCGAGGTCGTACTCCGCGTTCCATCCCCAGTTTTCCCGGGCGGCCGTGTCGTCGAGCGTAGCCGGCCAGGTATCCGCGATCTCCTGGCGCTCGTCCGGCGCGTACCGCGCCTGGAAATCGGGAACGCGTTCCCGGATGCGTGCCGTCAGTTCGCCGGCCGTGAAGCTCAGACCCATGACGTTGTACTCGCAGTGAAACCGCAGGTCCTCCCTGTCGGCTTCGGCGAGCCGGACGAGCGCCCGGACGGCATCGGCCATGTAGATCATCGGGAGTCTGGTGTCTTCACGCACGAAATACGTGTACTCGCCGCGCTCTATCGCGCCGTAGAAGGCGTTCACGGCGTAATCCGTCGTCCCGCCCGAGGGCCTGGTCTCGTGACTGATGATCCCCGGGAACCGGACGCCTCTGACGTCTAACTCCGTCCGCCCCGAGTAGTACCGTCCGAGGTGTTCGGTAACGACCTTCGTGATACCGTACATCGTGGTCGGGAAGAGGAACGCTCGCTCGTCCGGTTTCTGCGGCGTCTCGGGTCCGTACACCGCGATCGAGCTCGGGACGACGATCCGGTCGACGCCCCGTTCCTGTCCGACGGCCAGGAGTGCGTTCAGCCCGCCGACGTTCACGTCGAACGTTCGTGCCGGGTCCCGCTCTCCCTCGGCCGACAGGAGCGCGGCGAGGTGAAAGACCGTGTCCACGCCGTACTCGGCCATCACCCGCGACAGATCCGACCTGTCGGTCACGTCCACTCTCTCGTATGGTCCTTCCAGGCCCGGCTCCGGGTCGACGTCGCTCGCCACGACCGTCCGTGACCCGTATCGGTCCCGGAGCGTCGACGTCAATTCCGTGCCGATCTGACCGGCTGCTCCTGTCACTAGCACTGCGCCCATCTTGACTTTCGAAGGATGAACTTCGACCCATATAATTCTATTCTAGAAAATAGTATATATTCGGCGATACGGTGGCGGCACAGGGTTCTATCGGGCGCCGAGAGGCCCGCAGGCACCGGAGTGCGACCTCGCGACTGCCCTCACCTCCCACCTCGGAAGGTCCCGCCATGCGTTCAGTCACATTGAACAGATGGGTTCGAAACTCGGACTGCACGTCGGTTCGGCCAGCAGAACTTCCGGGACCATCGCCCTGATTGTCGACTATATCGGCGATTCCAACACATTGTGATTACAGTGATAATAGTGTAATCTATGCGTTCGAAACGGGTGACGATCCGTGGCATGTCGGATCCCGGCTACGCCCCTGAACCCGAGGGTACACCGGTCAGACGCGGAAGTGATGGGATCCTAGCATGGACAGGCGTTCAGTCCTGCTGAACGATCGCGAAGCAGACTGTCGAAGTCGTGTGTCAGCAGACCATCGGAAATTATGCGTCGGAGCGTCGAGGCGGCCCCTGGTTCCGAGTAACCGGTGTGACACGGACCGTTCACCAGGTTCGCCGCTTTCGGCTTCGGCCGGGCTATCGACCGTGGCTCAACTTCACTTCGATCATGTTCGTCGTGTTGATCACCCGTCGTGCGAGCTCGTCGACGAGATCCCCGTTGACGTAGCCGTCGGGCCCGCTGATGCTCACTCCGCCGACAGGTGTGTCGTCCCGCGTGATCGCCGCGCCAATACAGGAGATGTCCTCGGACCACTCTTGGGAGTCGACCGCGTACCCCCGCTCGCGAACGCGGTCCAGTTCCTCGAACAGGACACTCTCGTCGGTTATCGTGTTTTCGGTGTACTGTGGGAGTCCGTGATGGTCGACGACTGATTCGACGGCGTCCTTGGACATTTCGGCCAACACCGCTTTGCCGATGGCCGTGGCGTGGATGTTCATCTCCTTGCCCAGCAGGTTCCGGTACTCCCCGGTGTGGTCCATCACGGTCGGGGAATCCGCGTTGAACTCGGTCGAGATAGACTGTGCGGAGGACTCGGCCGCGTCGTCGTCTTTCTCTTTGACGTAGGCCAGTCTGACGCTGTCGCCTTCGAGGACGCCGAGTTTGGCGATCCCCCGGACGTTCGCGACGAGGTCGTCGACCTCGCTGCGGCCCTTGACGTACACCTCGATCCCGTTTCTGACTTTCTCGCCCCACTCGAACAGCTGTAGCGACGGGTAGTACTTGCCCTCGCGTTTGACGACGTAGCCGGTCGCGAGCAGCGACTGCAGGTGGAGGTGTGTCGTGCTCTTGGCCAGCGAGGTCTCGTCGGCGACCTCCGTCACTCCGGCGCCGTCCTTCTCGACGACCTGTTCAAGGACCCGGAACAGCTTCTGTGAGCTTTTGATGACCGGGGTGTCGTCGGATTTCATGTCCGGACGTGGGGGACGCCAGAACATAAACGCCGGGTGCCGGCCGGGTGGACTCAGGTGAGCAGCGGAAATTCGGTAACCCGGAGATTTGTCGCTCCGTAGGGGACCAGCGTAAGTTCTGTCGAGGTGCCCTCGGTTCGCGTCGGACTGTGAGGAATCTCGCCCGCCCAGTTGTCCTCGAGGCGCCAGGCGGAGACGAGTCCCCCCTCGACCGTGAGTTCGACGGGCGGGTCCAGGGGAGAGAACGGCACGTCCCCGACAGACCCCATCTCGACCGCGACCGAGGCCTCCGGCTCCTCCGTGTCGATGTCTAGCCCGTAGTTCCAGGGCTCGGCCGGGTGGTACTCCCAGTCAGCCGCCGGCGGGGTACCCTCGATCACTTGGGCGTCCGCTTCGACGGGATACGAGTAGACGAGCGGGCCGCGCAACACGGCGACGCTCCCGTGGTGGCGACGTTCGGTCGTGACGTCCGGGGACGTCGAGAGGACCACCTCGTCGCCCGGACCCCACTCGCGTTCGACGACGTGGTACTCCCCGGGTGTCGCCTCGTGGACGTCCTCGTCCGGGAGGCTGACACGCGCGTCGTCGGCCCACGACGGTATCCGGAGATGGAGCGGGAACGAGACCTGCTCGTCGGCCTGGACGCGAAAGGTGACCGTGTCCTCGAACGGGTAGTCGGTCTCCTCGACGACCGTGACCTCCGTCCCGTCGTCCAGTTCCACCGTCACCTCACTGGGGCCGTACGCGGTGGCCACCAGGCCGTCGTCGGGCGACCGCATCCACATACTGGCGACGAACTTCGGCCAGCCCTGGTGGAAGTTGGCGTGACAACACCCGAAGTTGGGGCCCTGTCCGAAGACATTGGCGTCCGGACCGTTCGTCCAGGAGCGTTCCGCGACGTTACATAGAACCTGGTTGGCCTGCTGGTCGTACTGGTGGGCCCACATGTCGGGCGTGAACGTCGCCGGGAGCGCGTTGTAGGTGATCCGTTCGAGCCGGTCGCCCAGAGCGACATCGCCCAGCGCCGAGACGAGGTACTCCAGGGAGTACATGTACTCGACGACGGCACACAGCTCCGTCCCCTGGGACGGGTTCTTCCCGGAGAAATGCTCGTCGCCGGTGAACAGACCGGTCACCTGTCCGTGGAACCGGTCGAGATTTCGGATCCCGTCGTAGACAGCCTGTCTGGACGTGGCATCCCCGCGCTGACGGTAGTGAACTGCGGGGGATTTTATCCCCATCGCGTTGTTGACGACGTGCGTGCTCATCTTGGGGTCGTCCAGCTGCTTGCCGTCGAACGTGAAATCGGAGAAGTGGTCGATCCAGTCGAACCCGCGACCGATCAGGAGGTCGACGACGTCAAGAACCCAGTCATCGCCGGTCTCTTCGTAGAGCCAGTGGAGTTCGAGCGCGAGGTCCATCCATCGCATCTCGGCCCAGTCGTTGATCTCCCAGTCGTCGGGGTGTTCGAGCAAGTATTCGGCGAACGAGACGATCGCGTCGAACGCCCGCCGGTCGCCCGTCGCCTCGTAGTGCTGTCGCAGGACCTTGCAGATGACATACCGAGACCACGGGTCGTCGGGGTCGGCTCGCGCCCACACCCGGTCGGGCGTGAACCACCCGTCCTCGTCCTGCGCGTCGAGAAAGCCGTCGACCCACCGCTGGGCCTTCGCCAGGAGGTCCTCGTCGTCAAGCAGGTGCGCGAGCGGCACGAGCCCGTCGGCGTAGTAGGGCCCTCGCTCCCAGCCGTCGTACTCTCCCCCCAGCCACGCGTTGTCGGCGAGGTCCTCCCACGTCTCGTCGATGTGTCCGGTCAGCCCGTCGGCCTGGATCTCCAATTGCCGCCGGAGCCAGCCGCGAGGTTGGACCGCTCCCAGCGGGAGTCGTTCGAAGGACCGTGGTTCTAGACGCTGGCTTTCGCGAAGCATGTGACCCCATTTGCTACCTACTGGTACAAATTCTTTCCTATCACCTGGGGAGTGGGTCTCCGACGATTCCGGTCACCTGGAGGGGTGTCTCCGCCGGTAGCGGCCGGCGTCCGGTCTGCAGGCTGGCAGGCTGTCCACGATCCCCAGATATAAATCACTGGGGTGTGACAGGTTACCACTCATGGCGGGCAAAGAGACCCCGGACCTGGAGAACGTGACGATCGACGACAAGTTTTGGTCGCCGCGCGTGCGGAGGACCGACACGGCGACGGTCGAGGCGGTCTACCAGCGACTCGTCGAGTCGGGACGCTTCGAGAACCTCCGGCGCGCGGCCGAGGGGACTCCGGGCGACCAGCAGGTCGCGCTCGAAAACCGGATGTACCGGGACGAGTCGGACGTGTACAAGTGGCTGGAAGCCGCGAGCTACGCCCTGTCGCGGCGTTCGGACCCCGACCTCGAAGCCAGAGTGGACTACGTTATCTCCCTGCTCGAAGGGGCCCAGTGCGACGACGGGTACCTCAACTCCTACTTCTCGTTGCACGCCCCCGAGGACAGGTGGACGAACCTCACGTACATGCACGAACTCTACAGCGCGGGTCACCTTTTCGAGGCGGCGGTCGCCCACCACGAAGTGACCGGGGGGTCCCGGTTACTGGACGTGGCGACGGCGTTCGCGGACCACGTCGTCGACGTCTTCGCGGAGGGCGGCGGTGCGCCGGGCCATCAGGGGGTGGAACTCGCCCTCGTCAGGCTCTACCGGTGTACCGGCCAGCGGCGGTACCTCGACCTCGCCCGGTCGTTTCTCGACGAACGGGGACGCGAGGACTCATGGTTCGCCCGCGAGATGGGCGACCCCGACGCAAGGCTGTGTACGGACGCGATCTACGAGGAGTACCACGACCTCCTCTTCGACGGGGACGGGACCTACGACGGCAAGCACATTCAGGACCACCTGCCGGTCCGGGAGCAGTCTAAGGCAGTCGGCCACGCGGTGCGGGCGACGTACATGTACGCCGCGATGGCCGACGTGGCGATGGAGACCGGCGACGACGCTCTCGCGGCGGCGGTCGAGCGGATCTGGACGAACGCGGTGAACCGGCGGATGTACGTGACCGGCGGCCTCGGGAACAGCCACGAAAACGAGGGGTTCACCTCGGATTACGACCTGCCGAACGACACGGCCTACGCCGAGACGTGTGCTGCCGCCGGAAGCATCGCGTGGAACCGCAGGATGGCACAGTTGACGGGCGAGGGCAAGTACGGCGACGTCATGGAACGGACGCTGTACAACGCGTTGCTCGCCGGCGTCTCCCTGGACGGGACGCGGTTTTTCTACGCCAACCCGCTAAAGAGCGACGGCGAGAGCCACCCGCTCGAACACGTCTCCGAGGTCCGGTTTCCCCTCCAGCGCCGGGAGTGGTACGACACGCCCTGCTGTCCGCCGAACGCGGCCCGACTCCTCTCCTCGCTGGGCGAGTACCTCTACCTGGTCGACGGGGACGAACTCTCGGTCGAACTCTATGCGGGGAGTTCGGTTCGCACCTCCGTCGGGGGGTCGCCGGTCAGGGTCGACCAGACGACCGAGTACCCCTTGGACGGGACCGTCGAGATCAGCGTGCGGACCGACTCCCCGGTGGAGATGACGCTCCGGCCCCGGATACCGGGGTGGTGTTCGGATCCGTCGATTGCGGTCGACGGTGAGGCGGTCGCGCCCGACGTGGAACGGGGACACGTCGAACTCCGGCGCACGTGGACGGATGGCGACACGGTGACGCTGGACTTCCCGATGCCGGTACGACAGGTCCAGGCCCATCCGGAAGTGACGGCGGCAGCCGGCAGGGTCGCTCTCCAGCGGGGGCCGGTCGTCTACTGTCTCGAAGGCGTCGACAACGACGCCCCGCTGGAGACCGTCTGCCTCCGGGAGGACGCTGCGTTCTCCGCGGAGTACGATCCGGACCTCCTCGACGGGACCGTGGTGGTCCGCGGCGAGGCCACGCTGACGGCGACAGGTGACGACGCCGCTCTCTATCGGTCCCGGACGTCATCCGCAAACGCAACAGTCACGGTCACGGCCGTCCCGTACTACGCCTGGGCCAACAGAGACGAGTCCGAGATGCGGGTGTGGATGCGCGCCTGTGACTGCACGCACTGACGTGTCGCTACGACCGGGTGCCCGAGGCCGCTATAATTTTGCCGGTATAGAAATCATTATATGCCATCCGAATCAGCATAATGCCATGTCGAGGCAACGAGATGTGAATCTTAGCGAGTTGAACAGGCGTGAGTACCTGCTCCTGACCAGCGGGGTGCTCGCGGCGACTGCGGGGTGTTCCCAGCAGTCGGAGGACGGTGGCGATGGGGCCACCGACGACGGGAGCACCACCGATGACGGGTCCAGCGGAAGCACACAGATAACGTACTACGACCGTTACGACTGGTGTGAGGACTACTCCTCGGAATACAACGGCGAGAGCGAGGACTACAGCGTCGAAACGCAGGTGAACCCGACGACTTCCGGTGGGGCCTACCAGTCGGCTATCTCCCAGATAAGCGCGGGCGACGCGCCCGAGGTAATCGGACTCGACGTGGTCCAGATCGCGAACTTCGCCGAACTCGGTGCGCTCCGGGATATCGGGTCGTTCACGTCGGACCTGGAGTACCGCGACGACGTGTTCGAGCCGCTCCGGGAGGACTTCGTCTCGTACAACGACACGACGTACGCGATGCCGTTCTGGATCGACCTGTCGGTGTATTACTACAACAAGGCACACTTCGAGGAGGCGGGACTGGACCCTGAGAACCCGCCGGAGACCTGGGACGAGTTCCTTGCGGCCAACGAACAACTCAGTACCGGAGACAGGACGGGCACCGCGAGTTCGTTCGGCGGGTTCTTCTTCCTGCCGACCGCGTGGTCGAACGGGGCGAACCTGTTCAGCGACGACGGGTCCGAGTGTGTCATCAACTCCGACGCCGGCGTCGAGACGCTGGAGTTCTGGGCCGAACTCAACCAGAGCGGGAACTCGACGGATCTCGTGTCGACCGAGTGGCAGACCGCTCACGACATGTTCGTCTCGGGTGACGCGTCGATCGTCACCAGCGGCGGATACGCGCTCGGGTACGCGAGGGACAACAACCCCGAGATGATCGAGAACGGCAATCTGGGCGTCGGACTGCTCCCCGCCCCGGATTCGGACGCCGAACGTACGTCGTTCCTCGGCGGGAACTCCATCGTCATCACCAAGCAGGCCGAGGGCGACCGACTCGAGGCGGCGCGGGATTTCGTTCGCTGGGCCAACACCGAGGCCGGGATGGGCGTCACGCTCGACAATGGCTACTTCCCGGCCCGGTCGTCCGGGTTCGACCTCGATACCGCCCAGGAGAACGAGGACATCTTCAGTTCGTTCGAGACCGCTCTCGAACAGGGGACGGCCCCGCCGATCAACCCGAACTATCGCGCCGTCTCCTCGGCGCTATACTCGGGGATGGCACCTGCGCTCAACGGCGAGAAGTCCGCACAGTCCGTCCTCGACGACGTCGTCGACCGGATCAACAACAACGTCCTCTAACTCGAACCCAAGAACAGTGCCATCGACCGCTCCTGCTTCGGCGTGTCTCCGCGGCCTGATTCCAGCATGATAGCGACGATACGAGACAGAGTACTCGACGTGTTGACCGATTCGGGACGGATCAGCCTCAAGCTGTATCTGTACGTCGTCCCCGCACTGTTGCTGTACGCTGTCTTCATGCTCTACCCGCTGGTCGAACTGTTTCTGCTCAGTTTCCAGGAGTTCTCACTGGGCGGGTCAAACGAGTGGGTCGGCCTGGCCAACTACCAGAACGTGCTGTCGGACCCCGTGTTCTGGCAGGCAGCACAGAACACCTTCGTTTACGGCGTCGTCGGGATCACCGTCCCAGTCGTCCTCGGACTGGTCATCGCCGCCATACTCAACGTCGACGCGCCGGGTTCGACCACGGTGCGGTCCATCATCTTCACACCCCAGATCGTCCCCATCGTCGTCGCGGGCATCCTCTTCGTCTGGATCTTCAACAACAACGGCATCCTGAACTCGGTGCTCGTCGGAACCGGCGTGGTTGACTCCAAGATCCGGTGGCTGAGTTCGCCCGTGCTCGCGCTGCCGGTCGTGTTACTGATGGTCATCTGGAAGCGCACCGGCTACTACATGGTCATCGTACTGGCGGGCCTCCAGTCCATCCCCGACGAGGTCTACGACGCGGCGAAAGTACAGGGCAAGTCGCGCTGGCAGACCTTCCGGCACGTGACAGTCCCCATGGCCCGGTCTGCGCTCGTAATCGTCGTCGTCCTGGGGATCATCAACGCCGTGAAGTCCTTCGCCTCGGTGTTCGTCATGACCGAGGGCGGTCCCGGGCACGCGACCGAGATCCTCGGGACGTACTTCTACAAGCAGACGTTCGCCTTCTTCAACTACGGCGAGGGTGCCGCGATCGGGTTTATCCAGTTCCTGATCGTCCTCGTCCTGACGACCGCGTTCTTCTACGTCGAGGGGGAGTTCAATGTCAATTAGAGCGTACTTCCCGGGTCGCGACTCGGACACCCCTGAGGACTCGTCCGACCTCACGACGACCGAACGCGGACTCCTGTACGCCGCACTCGGACTGGTGACCCTTCTCGTCGTCTTCCCGTTCTACTGGATGGTCTCGACCTCCCTGAAGACCGGACAGGAGGTGACGCAGTTCCCGCCGACGCTGATCCTGGACAGTCCGTCGCTGGTGCCCTACGTCGACGCGCTCGCGAACGGGATGTGGGTCCGCTGGTTCGTCAATACGGTCATCGTCTCGGCCGGTGCGACGGTACTCGTCGTCGTCGTCGCGACGCCCGCCGCCTACGCCCTGTCCCGTCGCGAGATCCCCGGTGCCCGGCTGTTCCTGATGCTCTTTTTGAGCACGCTGATGGTTCCGACGCAGGCGCTCGTGTTGCCGCTTTTCGTCCTGTTCGCCGACCTCGGAATCGTCAACACGCACGTCGGCCTGATCCTCTGTTACGCGATGCTGTTTACCGGGTTCGCTATCTTCCTGCTGTACGGCTTTTTCAACTCACTCCCGAACAACCTTGAAGAGGCCGCCCGCGTGGGCGGTATCCCGGAGTGGAAGGTGTTCCTGCGCGTCATCCTCCCACTGACGAAACCGGGCATCGCGACCGCCGCGATCTTCGTGTTCGTCTTCTCGTGGAACGAGTTCCTCTTCGCGCTCGTGTTCATGCAGGACTCCCCGATGTACACGATCAGCGTCGGGCTGGCGACGTTCTTCGGGAACCGGGGTAGCGTCGTGTTGAACCAGTTGATGGCGGTCAGCATCCTGGCCGTCATCCCCGTGCTCCTGCTGTTCGCGTTCTCGCAGGACCGGTTCATCAAAGGTATATCCGGCGGATTCGACGACTGATACAATGAAGGTAGAACTCACGGATCTTACGAAGAAGTTCGACGACCTGGTCGCCGTCAACGGGATCTCGTTGACGGTGAAAGACGGCGAGTTCCTCACGCTGGTCGGTCCGAGCGGCTGTGGCAAGAGCACGATCCTCCGCTGTGTCACTGGGCTAGAGGTCCCGACCAGCGGGCGGATCCTCTTCGACGGCAAGGAGGTGACCGACCAGCAGCCCCAGGAGCGAGGGATAGCGATGGTGTTCCAGAACTACGCGTTGTATCCCCACATGACTGCCCGGCGTAACATGTCCTTCGCGCTGGAAGACGGGGGGCTCTCGAAAGCCGAGATAGAGTCCCGGATCTCCGAGACCGCCGAGATGCTGGGTATCGGTGACCACCTGGACCAGACCCCCGAGGAACTCAGCGGCGGACAGAAACAGCGTGTCGCTCTCGGCCGGAGCCTCGTTCGGAACCCGGATATCATCCTCATGGACGAGCCGCTCTCGAACCTCGACGCCAAACTCCGGATCGAACTGCGGGCCGAACTCCAGAAGATCCACCAGGAACTGGAGACGACGACGGTCTACGTCACCCACGACCAGGAGGAGGCGATGACGATGAGCGACCGCATCGTCGTCCTCAACGACGGGGAGATCCAGCAGGTCAGCTCGCCGGAGGCGGCGTACAACCGGCCGAAAAACCGCTTCGTTGCGGATTTCATCGGTAGCCCCGGGATGAACTTTGTGCCCTGTCGCCTGGAGGGGGAGACGATACGCGGGGGACCGTTCAGCTTCGGTCTCCCCGACGCCGCCGAAGGGACGCCTACGGAAATCGGTATCCGTCCCGAGGACATCTCCCTCTCGGACCGGGACGAGAGCGACGGACCCGTCGGTGAGGTCAACGTCTTCGAACACATCGGGCCGTACAACATCGTCTACCTCGAGGTCGCGGACGTCGGCGAGATCGTCGCCCAGATCCCGGCCAGCCGGTACTTCGATATCGGTCAGTCCGTGTCGATATCGGTGCGCAACAACCGCATCCACCTGTTCGACGAGGCCGGCCGCGCGATCTACAACCCCCCGCTCCCGAGCGACGCCGACGCGGAGCGACCGACGACCAGTCGATAACCGTACGTCCCGCGACAGCGACCCGGTTCTTTCGTCGTCACCGGAGCGACGCCAGCGCCTCGCGGAGAATGTCGAGGCCCTCGGCCGTCTGCGAGGGGTCGCGGGACAGGCTCAACCGGAACCGCGAGGGGTCGCCGAAGAACCGGCCCGGCGCGACCCGCACTCCCTCGTCGAGAGCCGCTGCCGCGACCGCGTCGCCGTCGGTCGCATCGCTCGCGAGGTCGCTAGCGGCGAAGTCGTACTGGACCGAGTCCGGCCGGTCCAGCGCCCACTCGATATAGTCGATCCCGTAGCCTGGCTGACTGGGTCGCATAGTCTCCGTTCGGACGGTCGTCCCGCGTCGCCTTCAGTCTACCCTCCGCCGGCCAAGCACGTCCCGGTCCGTCGCGACGGGGCTTCGCCGGACCACGTTTCCAGTCGGCGGCCCCCTCTTACTCGGGATCGGGTCGGTACTTCTCGGGGAGTTCCCGGGTTGCCGACCGGACGATGACTCGGTCGGTTTCCCACCGGTCCCGGTACCAGGTCGTCCGTTCGAACGGGTCGTTCAGTTCGGCCATCCGTTCGTCGACGAACGCCGACAACCGCTCGTAGGCGTCCCGATGGTCGGGGTCATCGACGAGGTTCTCGAGCTGGTAGGGGTCCTCGACGTTGTCGAAGAGCAACTCTGCCCCGTCGATCCACCGGGCGTACGTGTACCGTTCGTCACGGGCCGCCCGCCACTCGTTGCCGTCTTCCCACTGATACGTGTGACCCATCCCTTGCATGAACGCGGCCTCGGGGACCGGACCGTCGATGCCCCGGGCCACGTGACTCAGGTCCGTACCCTCCATCGAGTCCGGGACCGGGAGTCCGAGCAGGCCGAGCAACGTCGGCGCGATGTCGGGCGTGCTCAGGGGCGCGGTCCGGACACCCGGGTCGACGACGTCGGGGAGTCGGAGCAGGAACGGAACGCGGACCGCCTCCTCGTAGAAGACGTTCTTGGCGATCCGACCGTGGGACCCGAACATCTCGCCGTGGTCGGAGGTGAACACGAACGCTGTCTCGTCGCGGACGCCTTGGTCGTCGACCGCGTTCAGGAGCCGTCCGATCTCCCAGTCGAGGCTGGCCGTCTGTGCGGCGTAGACCTGCCGACGCCTGAAGCGGTCGGGCTTCCACTCGGTCTCGTACCACTCCTCGTCCCACTCCGGGTGCCAGTAGCGGGCGTGCCCGTCGTCGAAGTTCGGCGGATCGGGGAACCGCTCGTCGCGAAACAGATGCGCGAACGGCTCGGGACAGTTGTCCCACGTCCACGGGTCGTGTGGCGGACCGTAACTGACGAACAGCGCGAACGGTCGGTCGTCGTCGCTGGCCTGCTCGAGGAACTCTATCGCATGGTCGGTCATCGTGTGTGGGAGATACCCTTCGACCTCTCTCCGGTCGGGTTCGTCCTCGTAGTAGTAGCCGTCGTAGTAGTCGTGGTTCATGTTGTAGGCTTTCCACTCGTCGTCGAACCCGAGACGGTGGGGGCCGGGCGGGACGAACTCGTGTTCGTCGTCGTCGCTGTTCTCGGTCCCGTACAGGTGCCACTTTCCGATGTAGGCGGTGCGGTACCCGTGTTCCGAGAGGACGTGACCGATGGCGTCCGGGTCCGGCATCGTCCTGAGTTCGTTGATTACCATCCCGGTCGAACTCGCGTACTTCCCCGTGAACAGACACGACCGGTACGGCGCACAGACCGGACTCCCCGAGACGGCGTTCCGGAAGTCCGCCGACTCGTCGGCGAGTCCATCGACGTTCGGTGTGTACGGGTCCGGGTCGTCCGCGTACCCCTCGCTGTATCCACACGACTGGAGCCGGAGCTGATCGGCGAACGTAAAGACGAGGTTCGGCTTCTCGGGCATATACATTCCTCGGAGACCGACCAGTTAATAGTGGTTACTACAGGCACCGTCTCGGGACCGAATCTCGTCGGTAGCTCGACCGCTCCGCGTCGGAACCAGCCCGTCGTCGCGTCCGGCGACCGGGACGGCTTGACGTCTGTGAATCCGAGGAGATGCCCGAATACTAACCAATATGGTATATTATAAAAAATATAAGATATTAGTATAAAATATGGAAATGTCACGATTGGGTTTCGGACCGGAGATGGGACACGATCGGACGATCGAGGCGGAGAGTCAATATTTCGCCGGATTGTGTGCGTTCATCCGGGAGAAATGGCTCTTTCCGGGCGTTCAGCCGATGTCGACGGCTGTCACCAGCGGTCGTCGGTGGCAGTTGCCCGCACGAAGCGGACCGCTCCACGTTCTGCTCGAACGGATCGGGGAGTGAAACGCCTTTACAGTCTCTGAAAGGCCGAAGAACGAGTATCTATCCGAATTGAAGTTCTCGGAACATCATTCAGATATCCGCGCGATCACTTCCCGGATCGACCTCTCAATGCAGACGGATACCACGAGCACCCGTCGCCGGCAAAAATATACGTAAAGTTATTTGAAAACACAGACAACAATATTAGTATACTAAATGTATTTTTATATAATTCTGCTGTGGCAGTTGCGGTTGTGCGTCGCGGGGCTCCGGGTATGCCGTCCCGCTTCGGTATCTCGGTCGCTGTCAGCCGGACGTCTCCCTGCGCGGTCAGATCTGGATACAGGTATCGTCGCTGCTGCAGAAGACCGGTCTCCGCGGGACGGGTCCTGCCAGGCAGAAGGCCGCGACCGTTTTTGTTTCGCTGGCCAGTTCACCGGTCGACTTCGCCCATGATCGTGTCGAGGCTCCCGATAGAGGCGATGAGGTCGGCGACGTACTCGCCGCGGGCCATCTCCGGGAGCGTCGCGAGGTTCGAGAAGGAGGGGCCGCGGATCTTGAAGCGGGCGGGCGAGTCCGTCCCGTCCGAACGGATGTAGATGCCGAGTTCGCCCTTGGCGCCCTCGACGGCGCGGTAGATCTCGGTGTCGGGGTCCGGACGCAACGTCCGTGGGACGTTCGACTGGATCGTCCGGTCGTCTTCGGGCCAGTCTTCCAGCAGGTCGACGCACTGTTCGATTATGCGGGCGGACTGTTCGAGTTCCCGGAGTCGGACGAGGACGCGGGCGAAGTTGTCACAGCCGTCCTCGGTGACGACGTCCCAGTCCAGTCGGTCGTAGTATCCGTAGGGGTCGTCGCGGCGAATGTCGTACTCGATGCCCGAGCCACGAGCGACGGGGCCGGTCGCACCGTGGGCTTTCGCCTCTGCGGGCGGGAGGATGCCGGTGTCGACGGTACGGATCTGGAAGATCTCGTTGCTGGTCATGAGGTCGTGATACTCCGCGAGGCGTTTGGGGAAGCCGTCCAGCAACTCGCGGATCTCGTCGAAAAACTCGTCGCGAGGTTCGGGGACGTCCCAGGCGACCCCACCCAGTCGGAAGTAGTTGAACATCAGCCGCTGGCCCGTGAGGTCTTCGAGGACGCTCTGGAGCTTCTCGCGGTCGCGGATGGCGTACATGAACGTCGCGGTGAACTCGCCGACGACGTCCAGTGCGTAGGTGCCGATGGCGAGGAAATGCGAGAGCATTCTGGAGAGTTCGGCGCCCATCGTCCGGATCACCTGGGCGTACTCGGGGACGTCGATGTCGGCCAGGTCCTCGGCGGTGCGGGCGTAGGCCCACTCGTTGCAGAGGCCGGCACCGCCCCAGTCCCAGCGGTCGGGGTAGGGCATGATCTGGTGGCGATACGTGCCGGATTCGCACATCTGTTCCTCACAGCGGTGGATGTAGCCCAGGTCGGGTTCGACGCCGGCGACCTCCTCGCCGTCCAGCGTGACGCCGACGTGGAGCACGCCGTGGGTCGCGGGGTGATGGGGGCCGATGTTGAGAAACATCGTGTCCGTCTCGTCGCCGGTATCGCTGGCCCGGCGGTCGTCTTTTAGGGGGTTGGCGTGCTCGCGCAGCGTGACGATCTGGGGCTGTTCGCCGTCGAAATCCGGTCCGAGGGGGTGTCCCTGCCAGGTCTCGGGGAGCAGGATACGGCGCAGGTCGGGGTGGTCGTCGTAGTGGATGCCGACGAGGTCGTAGATCTCCCGTTCGTGCCAGTTCGCGGTCTCGAAGACGGGCGCGGCGCTCTCGCTCCGAGGGTCGCTCGTCGGGGTGGGGACCACGACCGACAGTTCGCGGGTGGGGTCGTCGTAGGACCGGAGGTGGTAGATCGACTCATAGCGGTCGTCGTAGGCCTGTCCGGTTACACATGCGAGGTGGTCGAAGCCCATCTCGTCGCGGAGCGCTCGCAGAGTCGTCTGGACCTCGTCGGCGCGGACGACGAGAGCCGGCGCGTTCACGTGGGTTTCCGTGTCGGTGACGGCGTCGGCAGGCACGACCGACAGCGCCCCGTCGAGCACGTCCGTGTCTGTGTCGTCGTCGACCTCGGTTGCAACTGGTCGTCCTGTCGTCTCGGCCATATCGACGTTTCGACCGGTCGAATAATCGGAATTCTCCCTCAGCGATGACGGGGGTTTACGTGCGGGGGCCGTCCATCGGCCGGCCATGCGCTATCTCCGGATCGCGGTCCACCAGGACACCGGGGACCGACACCCGATGCACGAGTTCGTCGTCGAACGGGAGGGATACGTTGCGTCGCGGTTGCTCGAATACACGCCCCCTGTGGAGGGGACGCGGTCGTTTCTCTTCCACATCGAGGGACCGGTCGACCCCTACGAGTCGGTGCTCGCCGAGGTCGACAGGGTCGTCGACTACGAACTCTCCCCGTGTCCGGACGACTCGTTCTATCTCTACGTGCGCGAGGAGTTACGGGGGCGAGACCAGCAACTCATCGGGGCGTTCTCCCAGCCGGGGCTCGTGGGCGTGATGCCGGTCGAGTACCGGGCGGACGGGACGATACGGATGACGGTGGTCGGGCCTGCCGAGAAACTCCAGGCCGCCGTCGAGGAGACGCCCGAGGGGATGGACGTCGAGGTGCTCGAAGTGGGTGAGTACGGCGCCCGGGGACTCGGTGTCGGGAGTGACCTGACCGACCGGCAGTACGAGGCTGTCGTCGCTGGGGTGGACGTGGGATACTACGACACACCCCGGGAAGGGACGGTCTCGGACGTGGGAGAGCGACTGGACTGTGCGCCGGGGACGGCCGCGGAACTGTTGCGTCGGGCGGAGCGGTCGGTGATGCGTGGTGTCGTCGATTCGGGCCCGTTCTAGGTGGGATCGCGTCGTTCACCCTGTTGAGTGGCGGTAGCTCTCGGTCCACTCGCAGCCTCTCGTCGCCCTGCCCGCCTTCGTTTCCGGTCGAACCGCGACCCCTGTCGAGCGCAACCCCTTTGCGAGCACCCTGCTAACCACGGCTATGACCCTCGCCGACAGGGAGTGGCGACTCGTGAGCGAGGAGGCCCGCGAGGGGCCGCTGAACATGGCACTCGACGAGGTGGCCGCCGAGACGGCCGCCGAGGGAGTCCCTACCGCCCGCGTCTACCGCTGGGAACCCAGCACACTCTCGCTGGGCTATCACCAGGACCCTGCCACGATCGACTGGGACTACTGCGAGCGCGAGGGGATCACCGTCACCCGCCGACCCACCGGCGGGGGCGCCATCTACCACGACTCGTGGGGCGACATCTCGTACTCTGTCGTCGCGCCCGCCGAGGACCTGCCCGGGGACCTCATGGACTCCTACGAGGTCCTCTGTGAACCGCTGTTCGACGCCCTCGACAGGGTCGGGATCGACGCGGGGTTCGCCGACGAGGAACACCCCGCGATATACGAACCGGCCTGTTATCTGCGGGCGGTCCACCCCGCTCACGACGTGGTCGCCGGCGGTCGCAAACTCTCGGGCAACGCCCAGTACCGCCAGCGCGACGCCGTCGTCCAGCACGGCTCGCTCACCTTCGAGCGGACGACCGACCGACACCTCGCCTGTTTCGCCGACCCCGACGCCACTTCCGTGGCGTTCGACGAGCGCGTCACCTCCGTTCGCGAGGAAGTCGGTGCGACTCGCGAGGAGACTGTCGACGCACTGGAGACCGCACTCGCCGACTGGTCGGGTGCCCACGAAGGCACGTGGCAGGACGACGAACTCGACCGGGCACGCGAGCGGGTCGACGAGAAGTTCGCGACGGAGGCGTGGACCCGGGACGGGGAGGACCCGACCTGAACAGGGGGTTCGTTTCCTGTCGAGCGGGTGCTCCGTTGCAACGACGTGCGCGGTGCTCCTGAACAGGACGACGGGCCCGGCGCTCACCCGAACAGGGCGACGAGCGCGGCGCCCAGCACGATACCGGCGAGGAGGAGCGCGGCTTTCGGGAGGAGTGTTTCGACGCGGCGACGGCTGCTGGGGGTCTGTGCGATCCGGTTCGCGACCCACGAGAACACCCGGCCAGCGAACGCGCTCGCCGTCGCGAGGACCCAGGTGACCGCGGCGACGAGGCGGCCGCTCAGGTAGGTGAGAAACTGGGCGACCTCCCAGGCCGTATCCGCGTCCGGGTCGGCGTTCGCGTGGCTGTTCGCCGTCCCGCTGGTTCCCGCTGTGCTCCCGGTTGCTGTGCCCTGCCCGGTCCGCGAGTCCCCACCGTCGGCTGCCGTATCCGTCGGTTCGGTCGCGGACGCTGTCGACCTGCCGGCCTCTGTCGTCTCGTCGCCCACCTCGCTCTCCAGGTCGTCGTCACCGCCGCGCAACTCGGCGAGCAGGTCGTCGTCGACGGACTTGAGGTCGGGACGCTCCATGTCGTCGAGATCGGGTGTCGCGCCGGCGTCGAAGGTGTGCTTGCGGCGAAAGCGGACGCGGCGGATTTCGCCGTCCCAGTCGGTCTGGACGATAGCGTCGCCGTCGTCCAGGTCCTGGACGTCCGCGGCCGCTTCGTCCCCGAGGATCCGCGAGACGACGGCTGTGTCGTTCTCCCAGGTGAGGCGGTGCCAGACGAGCCAGTCACACTGGGTGATGTAGTCTTTCGAGACGGAAGCGGGGCGCTGGGAGAGCGCACACATACCCAGGCCGCGCTTGCGGCCGCGTTTCGCGACCCGGACCAGCGTCTCGCCGACGTCGTCGAGGCCGCCCTGCTGGGGGACGAACTCGTGGGCCTCCTCGACGACGAGCAGGAACGGTGTCCGGGCCTCCTTCTCGCGGGCGAACAGGCACTCGACGACCGCACCCACGAGGTCGCGACCTTCGTCGGGGTCGTCGAACCCGGAGCTGTCGAGGATGACCGGCACGCCCCTGTCGAGGGCGACTTTCGCGAGGCGGTCGGCGTGGCTCGCGTCGACCTGCAGGTCACAGTGGTCGTCGCCGCCGACGTGGAGGAGTTCGTACCGTTCCTTGAGCCCGTAGTACTCGCCGTCGGTGTCGACGAGCAGCAGGGGGGCGCCCGCTTCGAGGAGTTCCTCGGCGACGACGCTCGCAGTGTTTGACTTTCCCGACCCGGACTTGCCGGTGATAAAGCCGCGTCCGGTCAACACCTCGACGGTCGGCATGGAGAAGCCGTCCGGGGAGAGGGTGATCTGGTCGGGCGTCTCGCTCATTGGTACGCGGTAGGCGTTCAGCCGATAAATGCTTCGTGTCCGGGACGGCTCCCGCGCGTAGCGGCATCGCGACCAGGCCCTTCGACCGACGACCGACTGACAGCACGGCGCCACGACGGTGTCCGTTCGACGAGCGGGGTCGCGGTCGTCGGGTCGTCGCTACTCGGTGTCGGTCGCAAACTCCCGCCAGTGGTGCAAGCCCCACACGCCGACGCCGGTGCAGATGAGCGCGGCGGCGAGGAAGTAGAGGACGAGCTGTGAGGCGACGAGTTCGCCGGAGTTGTCGACGGCGTAGACGACGCCCTCGACGGCGAGGCCGACCAGGACGAACGCGGCGACGGAGACAGCGGTGACGGCACTCAACACGCTGATTCCCTGGCGTTCGCGGTCGTCCAGCCGGAAGACGGCGGCGACGAACACCAGCGCCATGACGAGGACGTAGTAGGGCAGGCGCGACCCGACGGCGGGTGTCTCCGGGCTGGCGAACGCGAGCAGGCCGACGAACGCGCAGGTCAGCAGTATCGTCAGCCCGGCGACGCCGAGGACGGCGCGCGTCCCGAGCACCCGGCCGACTCGCTCGCGGACGCGCTGGGTGAGCGCCATGGTCGTGTTCGAGGCTTCGCCGGCGAGAGAATAAGTCTGGTGGGGGTCGACTGGCACCCACCGGAACGGCCTGGGGACGGCGCTACCCCGTCGCGGGACTCCGATACGACTTTGAGCGGGCCCGCCTACCCCACGGCTATGCTCCGGATCGGCGCACACACGTCCATCGCGGGCGGGGTGCCCAACGCGGTCGACGAACAGCTGGAGATCGGCGGCAACTGCGGACAGATCTTCTCACACTCGCCACAGGTCTGGCAGGATCCATCGATCGGCGACGGGGAGGCAGACGAGTTCCGCTCGGTCGTCGGCGAGCACGACCTTGGGCCGTGGGTCATCCACTCCTCGTATCTGGTGAACCTCTGTACGCCGAAAGACGACCTCCGCGAGAAATCCGTCGACTCGATGCAGAAGGAAGTCGACGCCGCCGACAAACTCGACATCGCCTACGTCAACGTCCACCTCGGTGCGCACACGGGCGCGGGCGTCGAGAACGGTCTCGACAACGCCGCGAGCGCACTCGACGAACTCGATATCCCCGATGGCGTGACCGTCCTGATCGAGTCCGACGCGGGGTCGGGAACGAAACTCGGCGGCGACTTCGAACACCTCGCCGCCGTGCTGGACCGGTCGGCCCAGGACCTGGACGTCTGTCTCGACACGGCCCACATGTTCGCGGCGGGCTACGACCTCTCGACGCCAGAGGCCGTCGACGACGTGGTCGCGGAGTTCGACGACGTCGTCGGGTTGGAGCATCTGGAGTGTATCCACCTCAACGACTCCAAACACGAGTGTGGGACGAACAAGGACGAACACGCCCACGTCGGTGACGGCTACATCGGCGAGGACGGGATGCGCGCCATCGTCAACCACGACGGGTTCCGTGATGTCCCGCTCGTGCTGGAGACACCCACCGAGGACGGGCGCAGTTACGCCTGGAACGTCGAGAAAGTTCGAGAGTTACGGGATTCGGAGTGAGTGACCGAAGGGAACGAACGAGAATCCCGGAAAAACGAACGGTGAGCGAAGCGAGCCGTGAGTTGCGAGACGCGTAACGAGCGGCGTCAGGAGCGAGTTACGGGTCTCGAAAACGCGAGCGGGGAGGACCGACCCGCGAACTTCGCGAAGCGTAAGAACTCGGTGAACTACTCGAGTTCTCGCTCGGGTTCGGCGCCGGCCGCCCCGGCGTCGCTGTCGACGGTCTCGGCATCGCCGACGGACTCGGTTTCGAGCAGGTGCTCGACGCGGCGCTCGAACTCGGTCTCGTCGATCTCGCCGGTCGTGTATCGTTCGCGGAGCCTCGCGAGCGGCGGCTGCTCGTCGTCGCCTTGCTCGCCCGATTCCTCGCCGTCGGAGCGGGACTCGTACCACTCGATACCTTTGAACCCCGCGGGGATGGCGACGAATCCCGCCGCGAGCGCCAGCCAGAATCCCGCTCCCGCGATGTGTGCCACCCCGAGCACGAGAACGGCGAGAGCGCTCGCGACGACCCACTCGACAGCCCACGAGGTGTGGCTGTCTCCCTTCTCGTTCCGGGCTTGGCCGGGTTCGAGGATCGCGTTCTGGAGGTTCGCCCCCGAGAGGGTCGCACCGTCGAGATCAGCGCCGACGAGCGTCGTATTCCGGAGGGTTGCACCACTCAGGTCGGCGTCGCTGAGGTCCGCATCGGTGAGGTCGGCGTCGCTGAGGTTCGCACCGCTCAGGTTCGCACTCGAGAGATCCGCACCCGAGAGGTCCTTCCCCCTGAAGTTCGACCCACTCAGGTTCGCGCCCGAGAGGTTCCGGCCCCGGGCGTTCTCGCCGTCCTGTCCCATCGACGTCAGATCCGACCAGCCCCGACTAAAGACTGCTGGTCGCTCGCAGTCTCCGGATTGCCCCGACGTACAGGCCTTTATCCCATCCCCGAGAAAGCGCCGGCAGTGATCCACGACGCCTTCCCGTCGGTCTCGTTGCACAACGTCGCCGAACTCGGACCACCCGACTGGGCCGACGGTGCGAGTCAACTCCACCGGGTCCCCCGGAGCGTCGGCGAGCAGGTCAACGTCATGGGCCGTGGGCGACTCCGGGACCCGACGGGCTGTGAACTCCGGTTCGTCCCCGAGGGCGAGGACGCGACCGTCGAGGTGACTCTCTCGGCCAAGGGCGGCACGACCGTCCACACCTTCTGGGGGGAGTTCCAATCTGTGAACCCGGTCGACGTGGGTCAGGAACCCACCACACACGAGTTCTCGGTGCCCGAGCGAGTGCGGAAACTGAACGTCCCCGACGACGAGCTCGGCGCCTACGACCCGCGGGTGTGTCGCCTGCGCTTCGACGCCTGGGGCCCGGTCGCCATCCACGACGTCTCGGGACCGGCGCGTCCGCCCGAAGCCGGTGAGATCCCCGACCGGCGCTATCTCGCCTACGGGACCTCCATCACTGAGGGCGCAGTTTCGGACCCACACCTGGGCTACGTCTCCCGGGCCGCAGGGCATCTCGGCGTCGACCCGCTGAACCTCGGGATGGCCGGCTCCGCCTACTGCGAGCCAGCGATGGCTGACTACCTGGCCGGTCGCGACGACTGGGACCTGGCGACCATAGCTATCTCGGTCAACATGGCCAACCGCGGGTTTACCGTCGACCAGTTCCGCGAGCGTGCCGAGCACCTCCTCGATACCGTCGCCGGCGCCCACCCGACGAAGCCGGTTGTCGCTGTCACCCTCTTTCCATACCACATGGACCTGGTCGCGGGCGACGACGCCGAACGCGCCGTGGCCTACCGCCGGGAGGTGCGCGAGGCGGTCGCCGCCCTGCCCCACGACAACCTCTCGCTAGTCGAGGGCGGCGACCTGCTCGACACGACCGGGTTGATGGACGACATCCTGCATCCGGGTGACGACGGCATGATCCAGATCGGACGGCGACTCGCCGACGACCTCGCGGACGTGCTGGACGACTGACTGTTCCCAACGGTTGTCCCGATCGGTTGAATTGTTTTCGATGCAATGTCCGAGAACGATTCGGCGGCGGATCCGACCGGTGGGAACTCCGTCGACGCCGACGACCTCGACCGGACGGTCGAGCGCGGGTTCACGTGCAACCTGTGTGGGTTCGTGATGACCCACGAGGTTGGGCTGTTGCAGGCGGAGGTCCAGGGGGTGTGTTTCAATTGCGGCGACTGGACGAACCAGGTGGCCGACCGTGCGGAACTCGTCGCGGCGGCCGAGGAGGTTGCGGGGGTGCTCGCGGGTCCTGTACTCACCGAGCGCCAGGCACTGGCGTACTTGCTCCGGGAGGTGATGGACGCCGACCGCGAGATCGCCGCCGGGGCGATGGACAGTACGCCCTCGAACGTGGACAACCTCCAGCGTCGGGCGGTTGAGAAAGTCGCCGATGCCGAGCACGTCGTCGCGGCGCTGGATGCGCTCCAGTCGGCGGAGGCTGTGAGGGAAGCGTCCGACGAGTCGGGTGCGGACGAGTCCGTCGGCGACCCGGACGTCGAGTAGTCGATTCGGCTCTGACGTGGTGTCTCAGGTCCGGACCTCGATCCGCGCGCCGCCCGATTCACTTTCGGTCGCGGCGACCGACCAGCTGTGAGCGGCGGCGAGTTCGGCGACGATGGCCGGCCCGTAGCCAGTACCGTCGACTGTCGAGTACCCACGCTCGAAGACCACTTCGCGGTCCCGCTCGGGGATGCCGGGGCCGTCATCGGCGACGAAGAAGCCGTCCGCGAACTCGCCGACAGTCACCGTCACGTCGGTCTGTTGGTCGTCGTCAGTTGCCGGGTCGCACCCGGTCACCGACTCGCCGTTGGTCGAACCGTGTTCGACAGCGTTCACGAACAGGTTCTCGAACAGGCGCCGGAGTCGCCGCTCGTCGGCAGCGACCGTCGCACCGGTTTCGACTCGAAGCGTCGCCCCGCGGGTATCGACGGTGCGCCAGGCCTCGCGGGCGACGGTGTCGAGCGGGACGGACTCGATATCGGCGTCGCCGACCGGGCGGCCGGCGTCGATGAGCGCGTCGAGCTCGTCGAGGAGGGCGCCCAGTCGCTCGTGGGTGGCGGCGAGTTCCGCGACCTGGCTGTCGTCGAGGTCGACATCCCGACGCAGGCGGGCGAGCGAGACGTTCGCCGCGCGGAGCGGGTTGCGCAGGTCGTGAACGACGCCGGCGAGACGGTCGCGCCGGCTGACCCGCGCGGCGACGCACCGCTCGCCCCACTCGGCGAGGGCTGTCTCGGCGTCGCCGTCGCCTTTCCGGACGCAGGCTGTCGCTCCGACGAGCGCCGTCTGGTCGAAGTCAGCCGGGTCGGCGTCGGTGTAGACGACGACCGGCAGTGTCGGGTCGCGCTCGCGGAGGGTATCGAGGAGTTCGGCACCGGCGAGGCCGCTGTTCCCACTGGAAGGACTCTCCGGTCCCGCTCTCTCGGCGCGGAATCGGAGCTCGGTGACGACGCAGTCGACCCCCCGGCCGTCGAGCGCCGAGAGCGCATCGTCGGAGTCGGTAGTCGCGACGGTCGTCACCGACAGCGACCGTTCGAGCGCCGCTGCGACCTCGTCGGCCGCGGGGTGGACGACGAGGACGCGTGCGTCGCTGGCCATCGCCGGACCGGTCACAGGGGTCAGGTAATTCTATTTCGATCGCCGACAGGTTCGGTCGCCCGGTGGCCCGCCGGACCGACCGGTTTTTGACCGTCGACGGCCATCCTCCGGGCGTGCGCCGCTTCGACGCCGACTACCTGGAGGCGACACGTCGGGGGATGTGGGCCGACTCCCGCGAGGCGCTCGCGGATCTCGACCTGGAGCGCCGCGAGCGGATCCTGGACGTCGGCTGTGGCACCGGCGAGTTGACGCGGGTGCTTCGCGAGGAGAGCGGCGCCGAAGTGGTCGGCGCCGACGTCGACCCCGCGCTCCTGTCGGCGGCCCGGGCGGTCGCCCCTGTGGTTCAGGCCGACGCCACCGAGTCACCCTTCCGCGCGGACGCCTTCGACCTCGTGGTCTGTCAGGCGCTCCTGATCAACCTGCCCGACCCCGTCGCGGCGGTCCGGGAGTTCGGGCGAGTCTCGGACGACCTCGTCGCCGCCGTGGAACCCGACAACAGCGCGGTGGCGGTCGACTCGACGGTCGAGGCGGAGGCGGGACTGGCTC
>ENA-ORCS01000353-ORCS01000353.1-marine-metagenome-genome-assembly--contig:-NODE-353-length-37707-cov-4.267606_pt1 | contig 37707 bp, 26 predicted proteins | sample MGYA00237781_ERZ508513 | MGnify/ENA primary metagenome ERZ508513 (study PRJEB26184, sample SAMN06268793) | marine metagenome | isolation source: Eden Landing Ponds, San Francisco, CA, USA | place...
ACTCGCGAAGACCGGAACGCAAGCGCGCGCACAACTCAGGTCGCTACCGCTGCTAGCGCAGTTCGAACTAAACACCATCGCACACCCTGCGATCTACGACAATGGTTTGCGACTGGTCGAGTACGACCTGATAGCAAACGAGACGTTGCAGGACAACGGCATCGATGACGTTTCTTTCCCGCTCGTCCATTACGTCAGCCAGCAGATGCTGGACGGTGAGTGGTGGGAAGAAACGCGTGCCTACGACGACCAAGACATCGTCCGGCAACTACTGCGGGCCCGGCCCGACGGCGCCCCTTATGTACTCGTCAGCGACACGAATACGCCCGAGATGCCGAGAATCACGAAGAAACGGGGCAAGTCGTTCGTCGACGAGTTCGAGTGTACCGTCGCAGACTACAAGCCGCTGTTGAAACGCTACTTGCAGTACAACGTCGACTCGGGTCTCTCGATATCGGCGACCCAGAACCTGTACTTCCACCAACTCTCGGCACATCATAGGGCCGCCGGACGCGAGGCCGGAACCATCCCCGAGTTGTTCGATTACACGCAACTCCCCGCAGACAGCCCCGCCTGGGAGCCACTGTACTATCTGATCCGTGAGGACGTCGAGAACGTCCTCGAAGCGTACTCCGAGCGAATCAGGGAAGCACTCCGGTCATGGACCGAGCGCGGGCCGACTCAGGAGATCGCCAACCGCATGCTCGACATGCTAGAGCGGGTGGAGTTCGAGGAAGCACGACTCGACGCCTATCGGAACCGCCATCACGAGGATATATGAATATGACAGACACGTACACGCCGGCGAGCAGCAAGCCAGACAAGTTACTCACCGGGTTCATCTCGGTGCGAGCACCGGAACTCAAACACGTCTACCGCTCTCTACGGGGACCGACCAATGTCTCCGAAGTCACAGGCAAGTTCGGACGTCCGACGGCGAGTGGACCGAAGACGGATCACGTCGAAGACACGATCCGATTCCTCAACGCCGTCGACCTCGTCGAGAGCCCGAACGGCGACATCAGGGACACTGTCGAACGGATCAACGGAAACCTCTTCGAGGGACTCCCGTTCGAGACGCGCCTGCTCTACCACTGTAACCAGCAGTCGGATCGCCAGCGACACTTCGCGGACGTCCATCGCGCCCTGATGGCAGAGGGAACCAGGACCGTCAGTGCCGACCGCGAGGACGTTCGCACCGTCCTGAAACGCGAGACGGACTACGACTTCAGCTGGACGGACGAGAAGATAGACATGTGGTTGACGCTGTGTGAACAGGTGGGGCTCGTCTCCGAAACCGAAGACGGCATCGTCCTGAGCCCCTGTCGGGCCCTCCTGTACGACGCACTCGTCCTCGCTCCACCGAGTTCCGGAGTCGACCCCGCGTACGACTCTCCGGTCGAGACTGGCGAGTTCCGTCGTATCCTCGACTGGATCCAGGAGAACCTCTTCACCGTCTATCTGAACCGGGCCGGGACAGCCCGGGTACATCCCGCGGTCGCCGACGTCCTCCGGAACGCGGAGGCCGACGAGGTCATCTCCATGTCCGCGCCCGGTGACGCGAAAAACGAAGTCAAACTCCCACAGGAGAACCTCGAAGAGGATTCGCGCGGTTCCCGGCGGAGCGTCACACACGTTTCAGTCCACTCTCGCCCGACTGAAACGGCGTACCAGTACCCCCTCGAGCAACTCCTTGTCCACCAATGAGTCAGCAAACCCCCGAATCACCGACCCCTGCATCGATGCCGCGATACTGGGATGACGACCAGGTCGACCACTACATCACCTCGGAAGCCCACACGAAGAAGAAGACCCCCGAGCAGTTCAGGGAAACCCACGTGGACATCGACCGGATCCACGCCGACACCCTGACCCCACTGGGCATCGCGAACGAGTTCGTCTCACAGGAGCAGGTCCTCGACGCTATCACGCGCTCGAACCTGGACGACCCCAACCGCATTTTCATCCTGCGGGGCGAGCCCGGTTCGGGCAAGAGCCAACTCTGCGAGTGGACGAAGTACCAGATAAACGGCTACGGAAACGACGACACGGGTGTCGAGGACTACGCGGCGTTGCACGTCTCCCGGAGTCAGACGCGGATGGACGATATCGTCGACGTCCTGACCGAACCCCTCGACGTCGACCCCGACGTCGGGAACATCGAAGACCTGGATCCCGAAGACGCTGCGAGCGCCATCGTCGAGTATATGCGGGGGATCTGGTCCACTGAGCATCTCACCGACGACGAGAAGCAAGAACTGACGGCGGCCCGCGGGGACGAGAGCGACCTGCGGACGATCTTCGCGAAGAATATCGAAGAGTACCAGCAGGCGCTCGACTCACGCGACGAGAACCCGGACTTCAATCTCCTGACGCGCAGCGACTTCCGGGACCTGCGACTCGCGCTGAGTTTCGGGAGGAAACTCACCGAGAACAGGGACCTCATGTACCCGGTGCTCAAGAACGAGGCCCACGAGTACCTCTCGCGCAACCTCGTCGGCGACTTCAAGGAGCAACTCCAGGAGTACTCAGAACTGTACCAGGACAAGGGGATCCGTCCGGTGCTCATCTGTGAGGACCTCACGACGTTCAGCGTCCTGAAAGAACAGCTCCTGGACCACATCTTCGAACTCAGCAGCAGCAACTACGACATCGTGCTGGGCTGGACGGTCGGCTGGGAACAGGACAACATCGACGACGCACTCGCCCGGAGCGACGCGGCGACGTACATGAAGGGGCGTGCGGAGGGGTACCTGACGATGACCGACGAGGACGGCGAAGCGTTCTTCCTCGACGAGGACGCCTCCGTCGCACTCGCCAGGTCGTACATGGACGCGATCAAGCGAAACTCCACCGGGAGTGGCGTCCCCGAAGACGTCGAAGCAGCGTTCGACGACCTCTATCCGTTCACCGACCGCTTCGTACAGACGGCGTACCTGCAACTGCACGACGAAGGGAGCAGCCGAAAGACGCCTCGCCTCCTGCTATTGCGGGTGGTGAAACACTGTCTCAAGTCGACGCTACCACCCTACGAGGCGATGAAGTCGAACTCGTTCGTGGACACACCGGCCCCCAACATCGCGATGCGGTACGACGAACTGTACCTCGACATCGCCCGCTGGTACGGCGTCCCCGTCGACGGAGACGGTAATGTCGTCCGCTCCGGGGAAATCCCGCCGGACGGTGGGATCGGCGTCCGGACACGGGTCCTGGAGACGTTCGGCGTCGAACCGCCGGAAGACGCCCCCCAGCGCGGAGGATACGTCGTCTTCCAGGAAGGCGAGGCCTCCAAGATCATCTCTACGATCGTCCAGCGAGGCGGCGGCCGTGGCACCAAGAAATCTGCCGAGAAGGACGACGAGACCGGTAATGACGAGACCGGCGACGACGGGACCGGTGACGACGGCGGGGAGGCTGGCGACGACGATGACGACGACGATGACGACGACGACGGTGATATCCGAGCCACCGAGACGACCGAAGAGGAGAAGAAGATCCAGGAGTTCCTCGATTGGATCAAAAGCGGTGACGAGTACCCCAGCGCCGACACGCTGCACACGGGAGCGCTGGCCACGCTCAACCGGTGGCACGAACCGACACGACTGGCGAACCCCAACGCGTCGACGAGCGGTGCCGGGGCGATCTACTACGCTCGTGGCGACGAGATCCCGGTGAGCATCCAAGGCGCTCTGGAACGCCAGGCGAGCATCGACGTCACCGTCGAGTGGGGAGAGGACAACGTCTCGCTCTACCGCCCGATGGTCGAGTACGGGTTGCTGGGCGAGTTCACCCCTCAGACGACCAACTTCGACCAGCTCCGGGCGTGGGCCGACACCACCGTCGCCCAGTTCAAACAAGAGATGCGTGGGGCCATCGAGGACTGTTTCCCTCCAGGAGATCCGCAACTCACCATCGAGAAGACGCTCGTACTGGCACAGTTCTTCCTGGTAAACGCCGCTCGCGGATACGAGATTGAGGACGAACGGATCCCGGCGGAGGTCGTCTTCGAGGACTACGACAGCGACCAACCGTACGGGAAACCCCTCGCCGAGAACTTCGAGGAGGACAGTGCGTTCGGAGAGGCGTTCAACGACCTGGCGATGTCTTCGAGCGACATCGACGACCTCGTAGAGGGCTTTTTCCTCCTCAAGTCGAACGTCGTGGACTACGAGCGTCTCTCGGATGCCCGCCGGGCGATAGCCGAGGACTTGGAAGGCCACATCGACGCCGCGATGGCGATCGACACGGGCGAACTTGCCGAGGCCTTCAAAGTGGGAACGACCCGGAGCAGGGCGAGCATGTCGGTGGCGGCCCTGTTCGACCGGATCGCCGACTACGCAACTGAACTCCAGAGACTCACCACCGAGGAGGACGCCGCCCACGTTCAGGAGAAACTCGAGCCGGTCGATCGGTGGTACGACAGCACCCACACCGCCGCCGATCTAGCAGACTGGTTCGAGACACTGGAAGCCTGCCGCGGCGTGATGGACGTAAGCGACAGGAACAGCTACGAACGGGCACGAGAGCTTCTCGGCCTCGACGAGGAAGACGGTTCTCCGACTGACCTCGGCCTCGACTCGTTCCGGTCGGACATCGAGCTGTTCCGGAACATGGACGACGCGACCGGGGTGACGCTGGTCGCTAGACTCCACGACTTCGCCCGGAGTCGCCACGAGCAGGACGCCTGGCAGGTCTACGAAGCGTTCGACGAACTCATCGGAGACCTTCAGGCCGAAGACCACGCCACCGGGGCCGACCTCGAACACCGCATCAGGCAACTCGACGAGTACAGTGACTACGAGGAGAAACACCAGGAGATCCACTCCATTACGGAGGACCTCTAATATGTCCAGTTCACAATCGTTACCGACGGTCGTCGACGCACTCGAGGGAAAGGCGAGGGAACACAAGCAGGCACAGAACACGCAGTACCATGTCTCGGTCGCGGAACACAACATCCGCGAGTTGAACGGCGAACTCGACGACCTCGCCGACAGCCTCCGCGAGCTGCGATACTACAAGACGGTCCTGGAGGACGCATTCGGCGGAACGGCGCCGACGGCGATCGTAGACGCGGTCCAACTGGCCGAGAACGCCGCTGACGTGTCACAGGAGCAACTCCTGGCAAACGTCCAGAGCGACGACGTGGGTCGGGAAGCAGTCGACCTCGAGGGAGGGAATACCGAGAGCGGTGGTCGAGTGGCAGTAGAACTGACCGACGAGGTCGAAACGCAGATATCCCAGATCCAGGCGGCGAAAGCTCAGGTCGAACGGGCGACCGAGAAGACCCAGGCCCTGATCGAATCGGGTGGTAAGGGCTGGCAGGGTAGCGACGAGTGGCAAGAGAAGATCCAGGCTGCCGAAGAACTCCAGTCGATCCTCGGTAGTCAGAGCACGGAGTTCAACAGAGCGCTCAACCAGATCAGGCGGTTGCTCAACCGCGAGTTGATGGAGTCGCACACGGGTGCGACGAACTTCGTCGGCGAGTGGAAGCGAGCGACCAGCGACTGGGAGAAACACCAGTCGCTCCAGAGCTTCGACGCCTTCCAGGAGAAACACGACCTCTCCGACTCGACGGTCGAAGATATCAAGAAACTCAGCAAGTCGGAACAACTCACACTGGCCGACGTCTCGCTCGACTCGCTCGAGGAGTTGAAAAGCGTGGACGAACTTGCGTCTGCGGTCAAGCTCAGCCTCTGACCATGGACGACCCCGTCACCCGGGCGGAGGAGATGCAGGCGGCCTACCGCGACTACTTCGTCGGTCGGGGCGGGCGTGCCGCCCGAAGCGTCGAATCCCGACTCGCCGACGGCGAAAACGGCGTCACGGGGATGCGTGGCCCGTACCTTCAGGCGCTCGACGTCCCGAACTGGAGCGACCGGTCGTGGGACACGTTCGCCCGAGCGGCCCAACTGGAGCCACACATTCGGCGCGCGTTCTCGAAGATCGGCTTCGAGCGACTGTACGACTTCCAGGAGCGCAGCATCGAAGCCATCCTCGACGGCGACGACACCGTCATCACCGCCGCGACGGGACGAGGGAAGACCGAGGCATGGCTCATCCCGATCCTCGACCGAATTCTCGAGGCGAAGCGTCGCGGGGACGGTGAAGAGAAAGACACCACCGTCAAAGCCACCCTCATCTACCCGACGAAGGCACTGGCACAGGACCAGTTGAAGCGACTCCTGCAGTATCTCTACCTCATCAACAGACAACTGAAGTCCAAACACCAGATCACCGTCGGCATCTACGACGGCGACACGCCGCGAAACGTCGGCGAGTCTGGGGCCGAGGGGTACCTCAACGCCACGTTCCGGCACTTCGAGTGTCCCGGGTACAACGATGACTTGGCGAAGTGCCAGGACTGCCGTGGTGGAGTTCGGATCCGGAACCTGGGAAGTCGCTTCAAACTGATCCCCGAAAAGGCCGATTGTGAGGACGACACGCCGAACGACGTCCCGCTGGACTTCCTCCAGTTGACGAAACACGAGATCCTCGAGAACGGAGTCGACATCCTGCTCACCAACCCCGACACGATCAACTACCGACTGATCAACACCAACGCTGAGGACGAACACGAACGGTTCATCTATGAACCCGAGTTCCTCGTGTTCGACGAGGTCCACACCTACGACGGCCTGTTCGGGAGTTACACGTCGATGCTGATGAAACGCGTCCAGGAATTGCGTGAGGACAGGGGAGTCGACGACCTGCAACTCGTCGCGAGTAGCGCCACCGTGGAAAACGACGTCGAGTTGTTCCAGAAGGTGAGCGGCGCCGTCGACGTCACACAGGTGAGCGAATCGCCACGGGAACTCCCCGGGGGGACGCCCTCGACCGTTCCAGATCCGTTGCGAACCGGTACGCTGACTGTCGACCGGATCCTCAAAGCGGCGGCCGACCCCGAGGACGGAATTCCGGGCCTGAGGGCGTTCGACTACACGCTACCGGACGCGTCGCGATACGACCGTGCACGGCGAGAAACGCTTGTGGCAGACGCACTCTTCGACCACCTCACTGAGGAAAGCGACGACCCTGGCGTACAGGTAGTCCAGTACGTCCACCAGTTACTGTACGAGGAGCCACGGACCCGGCAGGAACTCCACGACGAACTGGCGTCCACACTGAGACTCGAAGATTCCGAGACGGAGACGCTGGTCGCCAACGTCCGCAGGCTCGGGGAGTTCTCGGGGATCCTGGAGAACCGGAGTCACGTCTTCTCCTGGCCGGTAGACGGCTTCTACGCTTGTCCGGCCTGTGAAGCCGTCTACCGGACCCCACAGGACGACTGTCGGGAGTGTGGGTTCGGTTTCGTCACCCGGTCGACCTACTGCCGGCACTGTAGCGACGAACACCTCGTCGCGTGGTACTGTCCGGCCTGTGACCAACTCGAACCGTACACGCCCACCGAGCACGGGTCGGTCAGACGCGACGAAGTACACGTCTGCCAGCGCTGTGAGACCGTCCGCGAAGAGGAGGTAGAGATGGTCCGGACGACGTTCCAGCCGTCCCTCCGGTGTCGCGACTGTGGTCAGGTGACCGAACGGACCACGACCCGGGAATGTGACGACTGCGAGGCACGGACAGTCAGGACGGATCCGGAGACGTTCACCTGCGTCAACCCCGTGTGTGAATCGACCCATCGTGCCGACCGGATCTGTCAGTCCTGTGCCGGCAGTGACTTCGAGGTCCTCACCTGTGACGGACGTTTCGACTGTCCCGACTGTGGGACGACCTACGAGCGGTCTGACGAGACGTACGACCGGTGTGTCCAGTGTGGGTCGGTCTCCGGATCGACGCGATACGTCCCTTGGGTCTGTACGAAAGACAGTTGTGACCGAGTCCACTTCAAGGGCGAACCCGAGCGATGTGATTGCGGTGCGACTACGTTCGTGAAACGCGGGCTGTTCGAGATCCGTCGGGACCAGCACTGCCAGTCCTGTGACACCGCGTTCCTTGGTTCGGAAGGCTGTGACTGCGACGACCCGGAAATCCACCTCCGGACCGGTTCTCACCAGGCCTACAAGACGCTTGATACGCGGGGATGGGTCCACACGATGAGCCACCAACCGTCGGCCGTTCCCTGTCCCCACCCGTACGCGAGATACGAGCTCGACCGACGGTTCGATGAACTGATGCGGAGTCCAAACAACTTGGCGGCGACGACCTCGCAGTACCTGTTGCGGGCGGTTGCCGACGACGAGGGCCAGCAGGCGGCCAAACTCCTCTCGTTCGCGGACTCGCACCGCGACATGAAGGAGCTCAGTCGGGACTTCTCGGAACCGGAGGTTGAGACGTTACTGGACCAGTTGCTGGTCCGTGGCGCAGCGACGGGCGACGATCAGTGGGTGACCTTTGATGAGGTCCTCGAGTACGCCGAGAACACGGTTGGGGAGCTGAACGAGACGCTCGAACCGCCCCGGGTGGCACAGAACGTCGAGTTCGACCTCATGTCGCGGCTGAAGAATCAGCCACGGAAGCGGTGGGACGACGACGACGCGCTGCGAGACCGACTCGCCCGGCGTGCACTCTCGTACGTATACAGCCAGCGATTGGGCGAGCGTGACAACCCGCTGTCGGCGGTCGGCCTCCTCGACGTTCAGTTCGCGCCCGGACTCGAGGAACTCTCGGCAGACGAACGGGCGATCGTTCGCGAACTCGTCGACCGGGGCAACGACTATCGCGTCGAGAACTTCGACGACCCGAGCGCGGAGAGACCCGCGGGAGCCGTGGTCGAGGAACTCGTCGACCGCGACGTCCTCGCCTACGGCCACTCCGAGGACTACGTCTCCTTCGACCCCGCAGCGCTCTCGGTCACTGTCGCCGGGAAGGCCGACGGGGTAGGGTTCGACCCCGACACCGAACGATACTACACGACACTCCAACAGCAGTTTGGACTGGATAGCGCGGCGACAGTCTCGTCGAACGCGTCGCTCTCGGAGCGTGCTTCACCGTCCCACCCACGCTTCACACAGCGCGCTCACCGGGTCGAGTACTCCGGGACGCGGATCCTCATCTCCGAGGAGTACCTCGGAACGACCAACAAGCGAAAGCGCCGGGAACTGGAGTTCCTCTTCCGGGAAGAGAACTACCCACACCACCTCTCCTCAGGACCGACGATGGAACTGGGCGTCGACATCGGGGCGCTCGACGCACTCTTGCTGTACGGGACGCCGCCGAACATGAACGCCTATCTCCAGCGGGTCGGTCGGGCAGGTCGGAGTTCGCACTCGTCGCTGGTCCACTCGGTCAGTCAGCGCAACCCCATCGACTACTACTACTACGACCACCCCGACGAACTCGTCGACACCGAACCGACACCGGTGCCCCTGAACGAACACAACGAGGAAGTCCTGCGCGTCTCGCTCTCGTGGGCCGTCTTCGACTACGTGGCGGCCAACTTCTCGATCCCCTGGGACGTCAGTCACCACGGCCAGGCGCGGTCGATCGAGGGTGGCGACACCTACCATAGACGCAGTGCCCGCGACGCCACCGACCGCGAGAACGCGAGCAAGTTGACACACGTCATGTCCCTCTCGGCCGACACACTCTCACTGGGCAACGACGAATCGAAGTTGGCTGTCCTGGGCGAGGTTGTTGACGACCACCGGGCGGACGTCGACGACCATCTGGACGCACTGCTCGACTACCGGTATTGCGAGGACTGCGAGCGCCGGTACGTGGCCGACAAAGACCGGTCGATCTGCGAACGTGACGATTGCGACGGCCGAGTCCTGCACGCCGGCGACCGGTTCGGGCATCTCGTCGAGGACGTCCTCGATCACTTCGAGGGGCGCTACGTCACCCACTTCGGGGAGTACGAGCAGTCACTGGAGGCCGAACTGGCCGACCTGCGGCGCCGCAACAGGCAACTCCGGCGCGAGATGCAGCGTGCCGGCAGTGACAACCGTGGTCGGGTCATGCGTGAGCGACGCGGCCTCCAAGACCGGATCGACGTCCTCGACGACTATCTCTCGGAGCTCGGGGAGTCGAGTTACTTCGACTTCCTCCGGGAATCCAGGGAATCGAAGTACGATTTCTCGATGCGTAGCGTCGCGACGACGGCCGGCCTGACGCTCGTCGACGAAGGGTACGACCGCCGGACGATCGGTGACCAGAGCAGCGGTCGAGCGATGCGGATGGCCCTCTCCGAACTCCACCCGGGCGCGGCCTATCTCGACGGTGGGGAAACCTACACCGTCGCCCGCGTCCGCTTCGACGAAAAGTCGGGGTCGGACCTCCGGGAGACAGTGGACGCGACGGGAGATGACCAAGAGCAGATAGCCGAGGAACTGGTCTGTCCCGCCTGTCACGCTACTTTCGGCCTCGACGCGGCGGGCTGTGGCTGCGAAGCAGACGTCCCGCTGAAATCTCGCCGACTCGCCGTGCTGGACTCGGTTGACGCCTATCACGACAACCTGCAGTTGACCTCGGAAGGCGACGAGGCACGGTATCTGCACGAGGAACCGAACCAGGAAGTCCAGAACACCTACGCCGAACGCGAGACGTCGATCCTCGAGTTCGATGCCAGTCGGACGTTTGAACTGCGAACCGACGACGGCGATCTCCTCGGAACCCTGGAATATGGCGACTACTCGGTGCTTATCCACACGGAGGGCTACCGGACGAAGTACAAGTCCGGCGAAGTCGACGCCCGGGAGACGCTCTTCGAGGTCTGCGGCGAGGAGAACTGTCCCGGTGTAATCTACTGGGACGGTGACGACGAACGACGGTGCAGTGCCGACCCCGAACACTTCCCGGACGGCCGGGGAGCGGACTCGGAGTTCGTCCGACTGGGGTACCGGTACGACACGCAGGGCGTCCGGATCGACCTGGAGGATCGTGACCTCTCGCACACACTGGCCCACGGACTCCGTGTCGCACTCCAGTACCTCGGTGGCGTCACCATCCGCGAACTCGCCGAACACGTCGGCGAGGATCGGGTTGACGTCTTCGAGTCACAGGAAGGCGGGTCCGACGTAGCCCGACTCCCCTTCGAGCGAACCGACGGAGCGTACCGGGCCTTCAACCGCGGGGTCGAACTCATGCGAAGACAGTTCGACTGCGACTGCGAGGACGGTTGTCCATCCTGTCTCTACCAGTACGGTTGTGACGTCAGGAACGACCAGCGGTCGTTCGACCGTGACGGGCTCGGGGAACTCCTAGAACAGCGAGATCTCTCGCTCCGGCCGGTCGAGGACCCCACTGCAGGCGAACAGTTCACAGACTAACGACATCCCAAACATCCCACAGTACCACCGATGGAATTCGACCCACTCGAACTCGCGGACACGATGCAAGAATCGTACGCCGAACACTACGCCAGTTCGCCGTCCCAGCGGGCCGTCAAGGAACTCATCTCCCGCTATCATGCGGGGACCGGCGAGTCGCTATCGACGGACCTGCCGGAGTTCATCCGGACGAAGGGGCCCTACCTCCAGGTGCTCGACCTGGCCCGGATGAGCGACACACCCTGGGAGACGTTCGCCGCAAACCACGGTCTTCACGAGGACGTCACCGGGACGTTCACAGAAGCGGGCTTCCGGTCTCTCTTCGAGTTCCAAGAAGAGGCAGTCGAGGCGGTTCTCGACGACCACCACACTCTCCTGACAGCGGGGACGGGCCGGGGGAAGACCGAGGGGTGGCTCATCCCGATCCTCCAATTCATCTGCGAGGCGAAGGCCGGCCAGCACGAGGCCCACCCACCGGACAGTGTCAAGTGCGTCCTCACCTACCCCACGAAGGCACTCGCACAGGACCAGCTCAAACGCCTGATCGAGTACCTCTTCACGCTCAATCGCGGGCGTTCGCCCAGGGAGACGATCACTGTCGGCATCTACGACGGCGACACCAAGCGCCGCGACCCGGACGAGTTGTCGTACCTGCAGACCACGTTCCAGTACTTCGACTGTCCCTGCGGCGAGTGTGACTCGTCGCTGACCGTTCGGCGGCGCGAGGACGACTCGTTCGTCGTCGAACCGCTGGTCGACCACGAGGAGGACCTCACCTTCGAGTTCATCAAGGTCACCCGGGATGCGATCGTCGAAGCCCCGGCGGACATCCTCCTGACCAACCCCGACACGATCAATTACCGTCTGTTCAACGTCAACGAACACGAAGAACAACAACGCTTCGTCGCTGAACCGAAGTACTTCGTCTTCGACGAGATCCACGAGTACTCAGAACTGTTTGGGTCGTTCACCTCGGCACTGATGCGCCGGTACGTCCGGGAGCGACAAGAACTCAACGGCTACGAGAATGAGGCTGACGACGACCTCACGATTGTCGGGGCAAGCGCTACCGTCGAGAACAAACGTACCGTATTCCAGCGCATCAACCCGTTCGTCGATCCCGACGTCGCCGTCGTCGAGGAAGACGAGCGCACACTCGACGCTCCTTTCCCCGAAACAGTTCCGTCGGTCTTCACTGCAGCGGAGTTGACCGAGGATGAGTTGCTGGCAGGAGAAACGGAAGCCGCGGGGCGGGTTCTGTCGGCTGCTGAGGTGGAACATGAGTCCGACGAAGAGAGCGTCAGCGACGCGCTGTACGACCACCTCGTGGAAGACGACGGTGGGCCGCTCGAGTTCGTCCGGGGCATATACGCCACGTTGCACGAGACACCGCTTCGACCCGACGAACTCCAGGAACGACTGATGGAAACCGCAAGGTGCACCGAACGAGAGGCTGAGACAGTGGTGGAAAACTTCGTGACTATCGGCGAGATATCGGGGATCCTAGAGCGACGGGCCCACCTATTCAGTTGGCCCCTAGACGGGTACTACTCGTGTCTCAATTGCGGAACTGTCTACGACACGCCGCAATCGTCCTGTAGCGAATGCGACCACCACTTCGTCACGAAACTCTCACTGTGCAACCAGTGTGGCGAGGAGTCGCTCGAATCATGGTTCTGCCCGAACTGCGAGCGACTCGCGCCCCACACCGTCACATCCGAGGAAGGACGGTTCGAGTACTTCCAGCGAAAGGAGTGCCACTGTGAGACCGAAGCGGGCGAAACCCCCGAGATGGTACGGGTCTATTGGCGCCCGTTCTACGAGTGTACAGACTGTGGCGAACGCCAAAAGATCGACCGACAGCAGGAGTGTCCGTCCTGTGAGGCCCCCATGGTTCTCGACGACCCGATGGAGGCCCACGTCTGTTCGAATCCCGAGTGTACTGAGCGAGTGCTGGTCAAGGACGCCCGGGATCCGACCTGCGACGCCTGTGATTCCACCGACTTGGAACCGCTGGCCGACGAGCACGTCCAGTACTGTGCCGAATGTGGGGAATACTACGAAGATCCGGATGGACAGGAGTGCACTGCTGCAGATTGCGACGGCGGCTTACAACCAAAGCGATTCCTCGGATGGACCTGCAGCGACCAGGACTGTGACGAGGTGTACTTCGGTCGCCCCCCGTCGACCTGCGGGTGTGGCAAACAGCGGTTCGTTCGGTCTGCGTTGTTCGACGTGCAGATGGTCGACGAGTGCCAGTCCTGCGAGCAGGTCTTCCTGCCGAACGGTGAGTACGACTGCAACTGCGACGACACCGACCTCGCCCGGCGAGCGAAGGGTTACAGCAACTTCCGCCTGGTCGACGACAACGGCCGACTGCGCGGGGCAAGCAACTTCCCCGGCGGTCTCCCGTGCTACCACGAAAATCGACGGGAAACCTACTCGAAGAGCGGCCGATACGACTCGATGCTCCGTGGGCCGGCCAACGCAGCCGTGACGACGGCGCGATACCTACTCCGATCGCTGGCTGACCGTGACGATCCGTCGACGTTTGGCGAGTCGAAGATGCTCTCGTTCGCGGACAGTCAGTCCGACATGAAGGAACTGGAGCGGAACTTCCGCGAACCCGAGGAGTCGTTTTTCTTCGACCAGTTGTTCGTCGACACCATCAGGTCCGTCGCGGACAGCAGCGGGTGGGCCACGCTCGTCGATGTCGTGGAAGCCGGGAAGAGCGACGCCCAGACCTACGAAGCGGACCTAGAAGGTGAGACCGGGAAGCATCCGGAAGTCTTCGAGAAACTGACCGCGTACGACCAGTCCGTCGAGGAATACCTGACCGAAGAGTTCGTCTCGAGGGTCCTACCCGGGAAGTACAGCACGCGCTATCGCAGCACGCAACTCTCCGGCGAGGGCCTGATAGACGTTCGGTTAGCTGCGGAGGCCGATGACCTCGCGCCCGAGGAGCGGGAACTCCTAACCGAGTGCGTCGGGCAGAACCACCGTTACGAACCAAACCTGGTAGACGAAGTCGAGGCCGGTCACGATCACCTAGAGTCTCTGATCGATCGGGGACTGCTTCGTCGCGTCGAGGAGGACGGGAGTCGGTACGTACTGGTCGAGGAGTCGGCGGTCGAGTGTGCAGTCGTCGACGACAGGACTCCGGTGCACTACGACCCCAGGCGGGAGGAGTTCTTCACCTCGCTGATGGCGGACCTGGGAGAAGCCCCCGACGACGCCGTGGCCTTCACCGCGACTCTCGAGGACCGCGCCGACTTCTCGCACTGCCACTTCTCGCTGACCGCCCAGCAGGTCGCCGCCTCGGATCCGATGCTGTTGCTCGCTCGAGCGTACTATGGACAGACTGACCGGAACGAGCGCCGGAAACTCGAATATCAGTTCCGCCAGGGCCGGTACCCTCACTTCCTCTCGTCGGGCCCGGCGATGGAGCTCGGCGTCGACATTGGCGACCTCAACACGCTCTTACTGTACGGGACGCCACCGAATGCGAACTCGTACCTCCAGCGGGTCGGGCGCGCCGGACGGGCGTCCGGGAACTCGCTCGTCCACTCAGTGAGCCAGCGCAACCCCATCGACTACTACTATCACGAACACCCCGAGGAACTCATCGCCTCGGACCCACAGCAGGTCCCGCTCAACGAAGTGAACCGGGAAGTTCTCCACCAGTCGCTCACGTGGGCTGTCCTCGACTGGGCCGCGACGACCCACTGGATCCCGTGGCGTCACGACCCCAGCGGCCTCGACGACTTCGTCGTCTGTCAAGCAGATCCGACCCCCCGGACCGAACCGCGACCGAACGACGTTCTCAGGTTCACCGGACTGCTCTCGTCGTCGAACCTGGCGGTCCAGTTCGAAGGCGACGACGCGCCGCTCGAAGTGTTGCGTTCGCTGGTCGAAGAGCACGAGGACGAGGTTCGAGCATGGCTCGAGGATGTGCTCTCGTTCGGCGTCTGTTCGGCCTGTGGTCGAAAGCACGCCGAAGGCTACGAAGGCACATGCCACAGAGACGAGTGTGACGGAACAGTCGAGTCGGTAATGGAGCAACACCCCGAGGCGATAGACGGTGTACTCCGTGGAACCGAAGACCACCAGGACTTCCAGGAAACCATCGTCGACCTCTACAACGACCAGTGGCGCGAGATCGACGGGGAACTCGAAGAGATCGACGAGGAACTGGCCGACATTCGCCGTGAAGAGCGGCGGACGAGAGACCGGGAGCGCAAGCAAGAACTCCGGGAGCGCAAGCAACAGGTCCGACGCCGCTCCGACCAATTAGACGACTATCTCCGCCGTCTGGAAGAGATGGACTTCGGCCAGTACCTGAAGCGAGAGAGTCCGTCAGCGTTTGGACTCCGGTCGGTCGGGGCATCTATCGATTACCAGCTCGTCGGCGAGGACTTCGAGAACGTCAGTGACGGGTCCCGCGCCCGACGGATCGCGCTCTCGGAACTGCACCCCGGTGCGGCCTACTTGCACGACGGTGAGTCGTACGTCGTGACCCGAGTCTCCTGGGAACCCCTCGAGACGGCACGCATTAGCGAGCAGTTCGAAGACGCCGCTATCTGCACGACCTGTGGGAGCGAATTCGACACGGACACGACCAACTGCGAGTCCTGTGGGACCCGACTGAAGAGACTCGTGACGAAGGTCCCCGAGCGGGTGACGGCCTACCGGCACGACCTCCCCCTGAGTTCAACGCCGAACGCACAGCAACTTCGGCCGTCGAGCGTCTACCAGGCCGACGAGGAGATACAGAGCACGTACGCCCCGGTCGATACGGACTCTGGCGGCACGTTCGAACCGGAGGTGTCCTACGACATCGTCGACGAGGACGGAACCGTCCACGGTCGGTTCGAATACGGCGACGTGACTCTCGTCGCGTCGACCAAACAGTTCTGGGCTACCTACAAGAACGGTGGCTCGGACCCCCTGCCAAACGTCTTCGAACTGTGTGGTGTCGACGGATGTAACGGCGTCGTCGCGAGCGTCGGCGACTCGGCGTACTGCACGAACAACGTCGAACATCCGGTCGACGAGAGCATCGCAGTGCGACCCGCGACGAAGTTCTCGACGAAGGCTGCCAGGGTCCGGTTCGACAGCGAAGAACTCGAACACGGCTTCGCACACGGACTACGGGTCGCGCTCCAGTACATCGGTGGGGTCAGCGTCCGGCAGGTCCCGGAGACGGTCGAAGACGACGGAACGCTGGTGTACGACTCCGACGAGGGTGGGAGCGGGATCACCGTCCTCCTCAGCCAGGACGACGGTGAAAAGTTCGAACGTGCGACGCGGATTATGCGCGAGACGTTCTCCCCTGACGAGTCCAAGTGCAACTGCGAGAACGGCTGTCCGTTCTGCATCTACCAGTACGGTTGTGTCGAACAGAACGATCCCGACTCGTTCGACAAAGACGAGTTGCTCGAACTGCTGAGCCACGAGCTCACCCTCGAGGCGAGAGACGATGACTGACCGAAACCTCACGAGTATCGCCGAACGCCTGCACACTCGGTCCCCAGAGCGGCTCTGGGGGCTCTCTCCGGGGAGCGTCTACACCGCGCTGGCGGCACGGTCAGCGAACGACTCACTCACCGGGCGACTCTCACCGCACGTCAGGGCAGAACTCCTCCGGACGAACGACGAACGCGACCGAGCGGACGTCCCCGCGGTCCACGACTGGATACTGGAGGAGTTCACCCTCGTAACAGCCGACGACCCGACGCTGCTCGGGACGGTCGTCCTCACGGCCGACGAACCGAGACCGCTTGTGCGAGCGATAGCCGTGTCACGTCTCCGAATGGCCGAGACGGTACTTCGGTCCTGCACCGAAATCGAGGGATCGCTTCCGCGACGGGAGTTCGACAGTCTCCTCGCCGACGACTGGGATGAGACAGTCCTGGGGCCGTTACTCGGGTCCCTGGGCTTCGTGACAATCTACCCCGACAGCGTCGAACCGCATCCCCAGCGGATCGAATCGGCACTGAAAGCACAGCACGAGATTGCCGAGGACACCGCGACTACCGAGGCCTACAAACGGGTCCTACCTCACCTCGTAGACGTAGAAACGGAGCGGTCTCTCGAAGACGTCCTCGAACGCATTACCGGAACCACGCCAGACGAGGCAATCAGTGGGGCCGAAGTCGTCGCGACGCTCGCTACTACATCCCCGGTAACCGTCGATCCGGACGAACTCGCCGACGCGATCGATGAGCAGCGGGAGGAATACGAATGGGAGTTCCAAGTTCTCCGGTCACTTCTCGCTCCGGCAACCGAGTCCACGCTCAGCCGCGTCGATACGCCCGAGTCAATAGATGCGACAGCCCTTCCGAACGATGAACTCGACGACGGGATCGAGTTCCTCGTCAACGTCCTCACTACGGTTTCCGCACATCCTGAGTTCGCGAGGTTCGATGTCCAGTTCGTCGCCGAACGGCTCTCGACGACACCCTACGCGACCTACCAAGCGCTCTCTGCGATTCCCGGCGTCGACTGCGAAGTACGAGACCATGGAGTGATTGAGTTCGACTCTATACCGGCGACGGTCGACGGTGACGACCTCCGGGAGGAGTACATGGCTCACCTCATCGAACGGTGTTCGATCGCACGGCGTCGGATCGATGCGCTCTCCGACGTTTCAGTGTCGGTAGCTCCCGAAGCGGTCGCTTCGGATCGGATCGTCGCCGAGGACTACGAATCACTGGAGGACGGCGATGTCGCTCCGACGTACTTCACCTACACGCTCGTTGATCCAGACGCTCTCGGGGAGAAGAAAATGGACGCCTACGTCGGCGACTCCCGCCCATTAGGTCGCGAGCGAGCGAGACTCCGCCGCTGGCACGAGAACCGATCGTCCGGGTTGCGCTCTTATACGGCGATGACCGACCGGTTGTTCAGTCTCGGACTCGAACGGGAACTCAACCACAAAGTCCTGCGGATCATGACCCCGTTCGACGACGACACCTTCAACGCGTACGTCTCCCAGGTCCGGCGCCTCCTCGAACGGGGCTTCGAACTACGACTACTCACGCGTCACACGAAGGAGCCGTGGGAGTGGCAACGACTGCAGGAAAACCTCTTCAGCGAGATCAAAGACCACCGTGATAGTGTCACCGTCCGCACCTACTCGCGGTTCAAAGAACACCAGCAGGTGCGGCCCGGGATGAACTTTCGGGACCTCGAAGAGTTCGGTATTCACGGGAAGCTACAGACGATCGGCCGGCCAGGAGAGGGGGCCGCGCTGCTCGGGTCGGCGAACTTCCTGGAGAACAGCTACGACTGGAACCCGGAGTGTGGCATCTACACCGAACGAACCCAGTTAGTCGAGGCCGCAGTCGAATTCTTCGACATCGTCTGGGATGTCTCCAAGGCCGACGAACTCTCAATCGAACGCCTCCAGGAGATCCCGGATCGTCAGTTAGTACCGACGTATTACAGTTGATCCGAGAGGACTGTTCGGCCGTAGTTTCTAAGCTGAATCTCTATCGGGTACAGAAAGGGAGGACTCGATTACCACCGATGGAGGATGGCAACTCCCAAGCCCCCCAATGTGGACGACGAAATCGATCGGGACACGTCACGCATCCCACTACGTGACGAGTCCGCCGTCCACTCCTTGGTAGAGAATGATGGTATAAAGGTATTCAGTCCCTGGCCCAGGGTGGTGCAGTAACGATTGGTTGAGCTTCAAACCTTCTTCACTCTGACCGTGTCGCGGATTTACGCCGCCACCGTTGCTGCCATTCCAGGCAAGTTCGGGCCAGTCGGTTCCGACTGGCCCATCACATCCTCGTAGCTGAAGTCGCTGACACGGTGAGCGAAACTCGTCTCTGGACCACCGTTCCGGAAGACATACATCGAATCTTGGAGCGCTACCAGAGCCGTACGCGCGAGTGCCCCCTGGCACCGCGCGTACGGCGTCCGGAGCTCGTGTTTCAGCCGCCAGTTCCCTCCTTCGATGGCGTTCGTACTTACTGGACCGGTGAAAGTCTCCGACTCCTCATCCCAAAACGCGGGATACTGTTCACCAAGAGTCGCAGTTCGAGCCGCCCACTCATTCTGATACAACTCTTCGAGATATCGACTCAATCCGTCAAGATCACCGCTCTCTCTGAGGGCCGCGACATGCTCGTCCGAACGGACGAGCTGTCGCAGCTCATGCACCAGACACGCTTCCTTGTTAGGAACCGTCCCGTTGTAACTGGGCTCACCGTCAGCGATCCAGTAATCAACACCTGAAAGTGGTCTGACGAGCGTGGCTGCAAGCAGCCACGCGAAGTCCGTGTTTCGGCACTGAAGGCTCCCGAAGCAACCCAGCTGAGGCAGGTACGCACTGGCGAGACAGAAACCCTCCGGGTACGGTTTCTTGGCTTCTGCAGCCGCTTTCCGGCGGGCGTTTTCCTCACGGAGTGCTTTCTTTGCGCCTTTCTTAGCGGGGTAGGTCTCGTCGGCGACTCCGACGAGACCGGCGATGTTCTCGTCGTTCAGTTCGTCGGTGTACTCTTCGCGGAACTCCTGAACGGTCTTGGTCCCAAACAGTGCTGAAAGGAAATTCACCGAAAGCGGTTCACCGGCGACCGTCACGCCGTGACGGTCTTGGATGCGATCGGCGAACAACTCGGCGTACCGCTGGATAGTGTCACGATCGACCTGAATCCCGTAGTGGGTGTGAAGAATCCGTTCGACGCGGTTGAACGGATTCTGGGCGGCATGATACAGACACAGGTCGACGATGGGCTTGCCGTAGAGACAGTCGTCGTAGAACAGCTCAGACATGTCGGCGTCAACCGGTTTCTCGCAGTGTTTGCACCAATACCGTTGGACGGTGACCGGAACCTCTTCGAAGCCGTCCTCAGTGATAAGGACGGCGAAAACACGCCTGCGCGTATCGTGTTTGTGGTAGTCGCTGTTTCCGCAGGTGGGACAGGGACGCGGCTTGTCGAGCCGCGTCCCTTCGTAACTCCGCAATCCATCGTGAATCGAATGGATGAACGGTAACGGCACCAGAGCGTCCAGTTCTTTCTCCGATGTGTTCTTCATACTCACCAGAGGGCGTCAGAGAATATCCCCGTTTCCACCAACAGTGCAGACAGCACCCTGGCCCAGCAGTCTAAAGAAGAGGAGAAAGAACGCCAATCCCGAGTGTTCTCAGACGTAACTCGGTCGTTCCGCATACTCTATTGGATCGCGATTTCCGACCTCCTGAAACGCATTAAGACGGAAAGCGCATGCATCACACGTCCCGCAAGCGGGTGCCTCGTCACGATAGCAACTCCACGTCGACTCGTAGGGTACCTCAAGTTCTAACCCTCGACGTGCAATGTCGGTCTTCGACCACTCGACGAATGGCGCCTCAATACTGATCGATGTCTCGTCTTTCGTCCCGACGTCGACGACCTGTTGAAATGCCTCGAAAAACTGAGGCCGGCAGTCAGGATACCCCGAGAAGTCCTCGGAGTGGGCGCCGATGTATACTGTCCCGCAGTCGTTGGCCTCGGCGTAGGAGACGGCCATCGAGAGGAGGTTCGAGTTCCGGAAGGGGACGTACGAACTCGGTACCTCGTCGCTGTCAAGGTCGGCATCAGCGACGTCCATCTCCTCGTCGGTCAAACTCGACGCGCCGATCTTCGAGAGGTGATCGGTCGTCAGGTGCAGGAAATCCGCCGCGTCGTAGTGTTCTGCCTGCGCCCGAGCGCATTCCAGTTCCTTCGACTCCGTCCGCTGACCGTAGGACGTGTGGAGCATATAAAGGTCGTTTCCGGCGTGCTGTGCAACTGCTGCTGCGGTCGCGCTGTCCATCCCGCCCGACGCGAGGACGACAGCTTGTGAATCGTCAGTCATGAGTTCGAATTCGTTCATTGAATCGCCCGCGTTCGCTCTCGGTCAGGTTGCCGACGGTCGCTCTCGTCGTCGTCTCGGTGGCTGTCTCGACACCACGCATCGCCTCACAGAGATGTGTCGCCGATACCTCGACAGCGACTGCTTCCGCGCCGATTTCGTCCGCCAACCCGTGGGCAATGTCCGCCGTCAGTTGCTCTTGCATCGTGAGACGCCGTGATTGCCAGCGGACGTACCGCGGGAGTTTGGAGAGACCCACCACCTCACCGTCCGGTCGGTAGGCGACGTGAGCAGTCCCGTGATACGGGAGCAGATGGTGTTCACACAGACTGTAGATTGGAATCCCGGTCTTGATCACCAGGTCGTCACCGGTCGCCTCGAACGTCCGGAGTGTCGGTTTCTCCTCGGCGCGGGTACCCGCTGTCAGCGTCTCGAACGCCTCCGGGACGCGACGCTCCCACGTCTCCCTGAGTCCGTCGGCGTCCGGATCCTCTCCGACGGCTTCCAGCAGGAGGTGAACGCCCTCCTGTGCTTTCGACCGGTCGATCGCGTGATCGTCGGGGTCAATACTGTCGACGTGCTCGACTGCGTCTGTTCGTACGTCATCGGTCATGGTCAGGTTCCAGAGGCGTCGTTCCAGAGGTCGACGTGCAAGCGTGGCGTGTACCGAAAGCCGTGCTCCATCGCCAACTCGGCGGTTACTTCACGTGTCTCGTTCAATCGTTCGCGCGTCGCGCCCTCCGGCATCAACAGCACGTCGTCGTTTCGAATCGTCGCGCCCGTCACGGGGCGCAACTGTTCGAGAAGTGCCTCGATCTCGTCAACGTCCGACCGGTCGGTGACGACGAACTTCAACTGAAAGTCGTATGCCTCGACGAGGTCAGCGAGTGCGTCGATATCGAGCCGTCGCTGTTCGTGTTTCCCTTCCCACTCGCCGTCACCCTTCGGATCTCTCTCAGGAGTAGGTGTACTGCTAGCGAGTTTTGGACTGATGCTGGCGAGGTTGATGGGGGCGTCACGATAGATGGTTCCGTTCGTTTCGACCGTGGTGTGATAGCCCGCATCCGAGAGTCCGGTCAGCAGGTGCTCGACCTCGTCGTGGATCATCGGTTCACCGCCAGTCACGACGACGTGCTCACACTGGTCGTGGGAGGCGACGCTGTCGACGATCTCGTCGATGTCCATCCAGGCGTGAGTCGGTTCCCACGAAGTGTGATACGAGTCGCAGAACCAACATCGGAGGTTACACCCGCTGGTCCGGACGAACACCGACGGGACTCCGGCTAACGTTCCCTCCCCCTGTATGGAGTAGAACAGTTCGTTGATCGGGAGGTCACCCTCGGCGTCGAAGTCACCGTGGTCCGTGACCTCTGCGTTGACCGGCATAGTCTACGGAGCAGCGCAGAGTTCACTGGTTTCTCGAACGGAGACGGATACATCCGAAACAGTGTCGGGGAGCTCGTCGAGCATTCGCTCTTCGAGTAGCACGGCCATCACCTCTGCTGTGGGCGGGTGATCGAGTACGACGACCGCGTCACTGTCACCGCTCTGTTCGAATGCTTCTATAAGTGGGTCACCCTCTTCGAGGAGGAATCGGTGATCCCATTCAGATATTACTGAGGTAATATCACTTTTGTCGACGACCCACCCCTCCTCAGTAAGTTCGCCGATAACACTGACGGAGACCTCGTAGTTGTGGCCGTGGGGGCGACTACACTTGCCGTCGTGGTGGAGAATCCGGTGACCTGAACTGATTCGCATCGGTCGGTCGTCGCCGACTTTGAGCTCTCTTTCACCCGCATCAGAGAGGGTACTGTCTCTGGCTCCCTCTACTGGTACTCCCATAGTCATATCCGAAGAATACCCGGATATGTCTTATAGATGTGCCTCTCGGCGAAACTAAAACCGACTACTCACACCAGCAGCGGACGGGTCCCTCGTTGTTCTCCTCACCGTCGGCAGGAATCTCGCACGTGAAAACTGTTTCCGGTCGAATTTCGAAACGATCCTCGTCGACGTTCACGACACTATCGACGTCTTCGACCTCCCAGTCGGCGTCTTCTCGTCCGTTCCACGTGTAGTACCCGTTCTCCCCCTCGACGGCAAAATCGAGCGTTCCCGTTCCGCTCCCGAGAATATGTTCGACGCGGTCCAAGACGATTTTCTCGGTGACGAGTGGCATACTGTTGGTAGGTGCTTCCGAGCTTAAGTACTTGACTTCGCACGTTAGACGAACATTCCCTCGACCTGGTGCATTAGCTCGTCGGTGCTTCGGTTGGGGCTGTTGAGAGCCCAGGAAAGGAGATTCTGGACGCTTTCGCGGAAGGACCGTTTGATATCGTTCCGAAGCGATGTTGCTCGGGCGAGGATCGTTCCAAGAGCGCTGGTTGCAGCACCGAGCTTGAGGAGACTGTAGGCCAGCATCAGCAGGTGCCAGTGCCGACTGGCACCTGCGGCGTGCCGGAGCTCGCAGTCTCCAAAACCGAGGTCCTGCTTGGTGTCTCTGAAGAACGTCTCTACCCGCCATCTCATCGCGTACAGCGTGATGAGATGGCTCGCCGTGGCGTCGATTTTGTTCGAAACGATGTACTTCACGCTCGGGTCATCATCGTCCTCGCTCGATTCTTTCTCCGTGATCAGCAGCTTGACCTCGCCGAGTCGGTTGACCTCACGCTTCTGGGTCCAGATGTGGTAGGTTTCGTTATCGATCGTTCGAGGGGCCGTGTCGATGCGCTCGGCCAGCGCATCGACACGGATGCGTTCGCCACCGTACGTGACGCTAGCGTCGCTTTTGACCGCTGAGACCCACTCTTTGCCGTATCCTTCGAGGAGTGTGACGAACTCCTCAGAACAGTAGCCCATGTCGAAGAGATAGGTGTCCGCCGGGACACCTATCTCGATGAGTTCCTCGACGAGGTCACTGGCGAGTTCGATGCGCGTTTTGGCGTCTTTCTCGTAGAGTCGGAACCCAAGCGGGTAGGTGGTCTTCTCGTCGGCGTAGAGTGCGTAGATGAGATTCTGTCCGAAGATGTAGCCAGGAACAGTGTGGTCATAGAATTTCCCTGCATTAGGGATCTGTGCACCGGTTTTGTGCGTGAAGGTGTCGTCAATGATGACGACACCGTCACTGCTCCAGCGCGTCTCATTGGTTTGCTGGAGAAGGTCCAGTCGTTCCCTGTTCAGTTGCTGTTCATCCCACTCATACTCGGTGAGAAACTTGTTGAGAGCGCGTTCGCTCTTGGCCGGAAGCACGTGCGTCGAGATGCCTTCGACGGTCTTGTTGCTGGCCGCAACAAGACCTGTCACGTAGGTCTTGGCGTGGTGTTTCTGCCGCGTCGAAAAGCACCGCAAGTCGTCGATTGGTTCAGTACACGATAGAAACGAAGTGATTGGGAGCATCGCATCTTCACACTCTCTTTACGCGCTCTACCAGCATAAGGTGCGAAGTCAAGTAAGTAAGTACGGACACTCGGTGAGACTGTTGTAGATCGCTACTCCGCTTGGGTTTCGAGAGCCCAGATATCCGTGGACGGGTCAAGTTCCGATTTGGTCCCGGTTCCACGCTCGGTCAGGAGTCCGACGTGATAGAGCATCGCCTTGTACTGGAACGTCGTGTGTGTCGAGTAGACCTGCCCGATGTCGAACGCCGAGGAATCGACGACTTCGTCGTCGCTATCGCTCAACACGCGTTCCCGGTCTTCCGACCGCGTACTGACGAACAGGTCCAGCGCGAAGTTCGGGTGTTCGGATGCGACTGCCCTCGCCACCTCGGCTAGACTCGGTCTCATGTTCCCCGCGCTTGCCAACTCACCCAGCGTATCGATCAGTTCCTGCGTCGGTGGGTACGACAGGAGCACCTGCCGGACGACGGTGCCCATTACGGGACAGGCGTCGATAAACCGGCGTCCGCTCCCGGTGAGGTCGTCGATCCGTTCTAGTGCCGGTTCGATCCCATCGTGGTGATATCTCACTGTTCGGACCGCTTCCCGACCGGAGGGCGTGAGTTGCGGACCGTTGCCTGACTTCGAAACCAGGCCCAGAGCCATGGCGTCCAGTCGGGCGTCGTCGACCGAATCGATCACGTAGTTCCTGAATACGTCTTCCGTGGTCCCTGGATGCTGTAGGGTGAGCGCGTAACCGAGTGCGTTCTTCGGGTGGTTCTTCTTCAGACTCTCGACCGCGGTGCCACCGAGTCGTGCGTGAAAGCGGACGGTCTTCGCTGACGGAGTCGTCTCCGTCCCGACGAGGCGTGATCTCTCGACAACCTCGATGCCCGTCTCGTCGATAGCCAGCAGGCCGATGTTGAGTTCCCTTGCGAGCGAACGGTCGTTCTCCGAGATGTAGTCGCTCGGAACTGCAGCGAACCCGACGTTGGCCTCGGGCAAGTGGCCGTGGGCCTGTGTGATCGCGACGCGAGTCGTGTTTTGATTGTTGTGTTCGGTTTCCCCTTTGGCTTCGATGACGGCCAGTGGGAGTGCAGTGACGGCATCCTCGATATCGCCGCGATAGGTTCCGGGTTTCGGTGGTGCGAGTACCGCATCTGGGTGGCCACCGGAGAGTCGGAGCGAATTGATGGGTTCCAGACGAGCGCGGATCGATGATTCGATCGGTTGGCCACCCCAAGTGTTCGCTTTGAACTGGGCGTCGACCACGGCGAAACCGTATTCTGAGTCAGCCGGGAGGAGAAAGTCCTTCGCGTCGGCAAGTACGTTCGGCTCGATCAGTGCACCCATCGGTCACAGGAGGGACGATCTCCACGCTGATAAACTCTCGTCTCAATCAGAGGTGAAACTCCGCTCGCGTTCGATGGAGTCAACACTATAAACGAGAGCGCGATACACCGGTATGGTGACCGTCTAACTGTGAGGTTCTACGTGCCGGAGTGGGACGACGCCGTGGACGCAGGCTACGATTTCGAGCACGACGAGTTGTCGACACTCGACCGGCAGGAGCGCGCCTTAGACTATATCTGGGACATCTTCGAGAAAGACGAGACGCCTATCGACGGCGTCCTCATCTCTCGGGAACAGGTCGAATCGACCCAGAGTAAAGCGGAGCGACTCGCAGAGTACGGCGTCTACGAAGATCCGATCCTCTCTATCCCCGACTGGCTGCCGACGATCAGCGACTGTGGCGCCTGGGGCTACAAATCGCTCCCTTTTCCCCCGTACGGCAACGCCGAGATGCTCGATTTCTACGAGACGCTCGAAGTATCCGTTGGCGTCACTATCGACCACCTCGTCCTCGGGTCGGGTAAAGAGAAGGGGCGCCTCTATCTCGACGAACGCGCCTTCGAGGACGGCTTCAAGAAGTCCGACATCCCTTCGGATGTTACGGACGCCGTCGATCTGATGATCGACGATTGGCCCTCCGAGTGGCCGCCGTACGTCGAGGAGTACGAATCGTCAATCTGTGACATTGGTGGGGAGGACGTGCGTCCGTTCACTGACGCCGATTTCGAGGGCGGTGTAGAAAGCGTTCTGGAGAGACTCAACGACGACAGCAGAGTGGTCTATCGACAGGACGACAAGCAGTTCCGGTACGAACTGACCCTCCAGAACGCTCGGGAGATCCGTGAACTGTACGAACAGGGTGACTACCCGTTCCGGTTGATGGTAGCGATCCAGGGGTGGGACTCGGAGTCCTATACCAGCGCCGCCGCGGAGGTGCTCGAACTGGGCTACGATTACGTCGGTATCGGTGGGGTAGCCGGCAGTCCCATCCACGACGTCCGCAAGATCGTCAAGGACGTCGGCAAGACGATCAAAGGATACGAACGCGAGCACAATACCCGGGTCGACACTCACGTCTTCGGCTTCGCAAAGTCCGAAGCATTCGAGACGATCGGTCGCTCCGGGATGGCGAGTTTCGATAGCGCCAGTATGCTCCGCTCGGCGTGGACCGGCGGCGAAAACTATCGCCTCGACGCCGACGAGCGCTACGACGCTATTCGCGTCCGCTATCCGAGCCACGGAGCTGCGGTCGAAGACGCGGTCGAAACCGCACTTCGGGGACGCGAAACCCTCGAAGCGCTCCGGGCCTACGCCTCGGGCGAGTCGATCGTCGACGCACTCCAGGAGTGGGTTTCGGTGGCCGAAACGACGCTGAGCGAGACCGGTGAGTATCTACGCGAGCACCGGCACGACGAGCAGTTCGACGCGTCTCGACTCCAGGTGGTCGAATCGAGTCTCCGGGAGGACTTCCAGTACGCACGAAAACTGCGTGCCTACTTCAGCGAAGACCTGCGTGACCAGATCGTCAAACTGCTCCGTGAAGACAATCCCGAGAACCCACTCCCGTTCGAGAAGTACGCGACACTCCTGCAGACCGCACGTGAGACGTTCGAGCGGTTCCCTAGGATGGCGGACGTACTCGCCGCCGAGAGGGCGAAGTCCGACGGGATGGACCAATTCGAACAGATCTGGTTCGTCGTTCAGGACTACGCTATCTGGGCGGGGGACGAGGGCCTCTTGGAGGCGTATCGAGAAACACTGGCCAACGAACCGTGGAAACGATGTGAGTGTCCGATCTGTGAGGAACACGGCGTGGAAGTCTGCATCTTCCGCGGAAACGACCGCAACCGGAGACGCGGATTCCACAACACCGACCGATTCTACGACGAGTTCGACGATGCACTCCCGAAAACACTGGTCGTGACGAAAGGCGGTGCCTCGCTCAGTAACTACGACACCGTCGAAGCGTATCTCGCTGACGAACTTCCTGATTTCTGGGAGTCGGTTCACGACTTGCCAGTCGCCGAAGTCGGCGTCGTTGATGCCAATGGTATCCACGAGTGGTGGGAGGAAACGCCCGATACCGTCTCTTTCGCGCCAGGGAAGATGGCGGACACGCTCACAGACCAACTGAGTCGATACGACCGTCTCTACGTGTACGACTCCGGTACGCTGTCTGCAGGCGTCGAGGAGTCGGTTCGAGACGTCGTGGAAGAGGTCTCTGTTTCAGAGCAGGGGGACGGGTTGCGTGAAACCCTCCTCGAGGACCTCGGTGGGAGTTACTCGGTCGGTCGTGACTTCCTCCCGCACGCTCCAGTGCTCGAAACCGGTGAGGGACTGGACATCCTCGTTATCGACCAGTGTTCGGGTTCGAAGTACGTCCCCGACGGGATGCGTGTCTTCGAGGCAGACGAGATCGATGGCCGTTCCCGGGAGGAACTCTTGCGTCGTGACGGAGTCCGTGGGATCGCGGCATCCGACCTCTACACCGGTCGACAACAGGAATTCGTGGGTGAGGCGGTTCGACAGCTCAGAGACGAGGGGCACGAGGTCCAGCGGTACTTCATCAGCGCAGGTTTTGGCCTGGTCGAAGAATCCGAACCGCTCCCGCCGTACGAAGTGACGTTCAGCAGTATGCGGGTGGCCGAGATCAGAGACCGCTCCGAACGACTGCGTATCAAACAGGACGTTTCACGACTTCTCAGTCAGGCCGAGTACGATATCGTGTTCTTTGCGCTGGGGAAAGACTACTACACCAGCATTGACATCGACCAGACCGTTCAACTGGTCCAGCCCGGCAGAATTGGCGTGGTCTTCAACCGTGACCTCGTCGACGAGCAGTTCGAGAACGTCGTCTCCGTTCCGGCACGGACTGAAGACGCCAAAAGACACGGGACGATCGTCGTTGGGCTCAAGGGACTCTATCTGAAGCATTTCGCCCGAAACCTCCCACAGGCGGAGAAAATCGATCCGGAGACGATCGAAACTCTGTGCAGATACGTCGAAGACGATCCCGTCCAGGCAGCCTTCGAACAGTTCTAGACGTCTTCTGAGAGGATAGCTTCGAGTGTTCGTGCCTCTTCGAGGAATCGTCTGCCCTTCTCGGTGATTCGATACCGAACGTCCTTCTTGCTGACTTCGTTCCGTTGGAGCAGTCCGTGACTTCTTAGCACAGAGAGCGACTCCGAGATGGTATCGGTGGATGTCTCGACCTCGGCTTCGACCTCGGAGTAATTTCGGACGCTACCGTCCGAAAGATACTCCAATATCTCCAGTGTGCGCTTTCTCCCGAGAATCTCGCGCACGCCGTTGGAACTCATCTACAGACACTACTGATACCCCGAACAAATTGTCTGTGGTCCCGTCATCGAAATGGCTTTGCTTGGACAAAGTTTTAAACCGGAGCCGAGCTAATCACAGCGCGTCACGATGCTGTACAGACAACGAACGCTCGACACACCCCACGGACGGTTACAGACCCCCGTGCTCTTCCCGGTGAGCAACATCGGGAAACGTTCGAGCGACAATACACCAGAATACACCGACAGCATACCAGACCTGTCGACGGCCATGGTCAATGCGCGGGCCATTCGGAATCGGGAACCGCAGTGGAACCGATTACTGGCCGATGCCACACTCCGCGGGGAGATGAACGTATCGCCGGAGACTATCGTCTTCGCGGACAGTGGGGGGTTCGATTTTCAGGACGAAGAGGTTGATACCACCCCGGAAGATACGCTCGAAACGCAACGACAGATAGAGGCAGATATCTTCGGGACCGTCGACGTCCCCCTCTCCAGAGATAACCGACAGGCGGAGAATCAACGCCGTATCAGTCGAAGCATCGATCTGGCTTTGGAGGCCAGTGACCGCCATGAAGGCGATGAACTCCTGTTCGGGAGTGTCCACGGATACGACCCCGAGACGGTCCGAAACACCATTCGACACCTGGAACGAAACGGAGACTTCGACGGGTACGCCCTAGGGAGTCTCGTTCCAGTCCGAACCGACTACGAAAAGGTAACAAAAATTATACTATCGGCGAGGCGTGCGACAGACAAACATCTGCACGTATACGGATTGGGCGGTGTGACGTACCAGCCGCTGTTGCTGTATCTCGGTGTCGATAGCTTCGATTCCTCGGCGTTCATCCGGAGTGCGGGGAACCGGAATTATCTCATCCCGGGCTTCGGTGGTGAGCCGATGAAGAATATCGAGGAGTTGTCTCACCTCCCGTGTGCATGTCCAGTCTGCAGCGACCGGACGTTCGAGGAAGTCCGATCGGACCGGGACTTGCTCGTCCAGCACAACCTCTGGGCACTCGCACTCGAACTCAGGCGGTTCCGGTACATGGCTGCAGCAGACGAGGATTTAGAGGGGTATCTGGACCTTCGATTCCGCGGGAATGACGTCACAAAACGGGCCTTTCGGCTTGCGAAACAGCAGGTTCGGAGGCTGACATGAGTGACGAGCGACCAACTGTTAGACCAGTGACCCTCGCTCGCCTCGTGGAAGTCGCTCACCTCTGTGGTGGGCGCGAAAGAACGACCGAGGATGTAGAGGCGGAACTCGACGTCAGCCATCGCCGTGCTCGGTCGACAATACTGGAGGCGGTACGGATCGCACTTATCGAGGAAGTCGACGACGACCTGTACGACAGCACCGCTATCGGTGATTCGTTCGTCGAGGCTGTAAAAGAGCAACACTGGTCCGAAGTCAGTGACATCCTGGAAGTTCGGAGTCCACACTACGGAGCTTTCGTCGACGTCGTCCAGTCGTCCGGCCCGCTCACACTCGAAGCCACGCTGGACGAGCTCGCAGAGCAGGCCGAGTTCACACCCTACACCTACAACCAAGCCAGTGTCGAGGTACTCGGCGATTGGGCTGGAAGATTGGGTGTCGTTCAGCGGAACGCGTTCTCGGGTGAGTATTATGTGCCCGAACGGGAGAGTGTACCACCAGGTTTCGAACACGCGCTCTTGGACGTCTACGACGACCTCGAAGAGACTGCCGGTGTCGGGATGCGACAGCGATACCTCTCGATTCCGGAAGTCCGCGAGGAGTTGTGCAGTCGTCTTAGAGTGACTCGGGATGCCTTCGATACAGCTCTCGACGAGCTCGCCCAGCAGAACGTCGGACGGTTGGAACTTTCGGGCGCCCCTGTCGATACAGGCGCGAAAGAGGCGGCCTTCGGCATCAAGGAGATGGAACTCGCCGACCACGACGGCCTAGTATCCACATCACAGTCGACAGATCGAGTGATGGCCGGCATCGAACAGTTTGGAAAGCAGTACTACTACCTCACGGTACACGACCGCGACTTGACCTACACATAATCATGAGCAGTAACTTCACCATCACGGACGAACAGCGCGACTACTCGGAATTCGGTCTGGACAGCAACCCGTTCCCTTACAGTCCAGTTCCCAGTGACGACCCCCTGATCTACTGTGGACAGGAACACGTCACCGATCAGATCAGTAATACCGTATCGTCAGTCCTCAGTACGGGAAAGTCGAAACATCTGGTCGTAACTGGAAAGTACGGGAACGGGAAGTCCCACACGCTGAAATACACTCGATCACTCGTCCGCGACCGGGACGATGTCTTCGTCGGGTACGTAGCGCAACCGGGCGAAGGCTTCCTCGACATCTATCACGAGTTCATCTATGACGTCGGATTCGACCGTTTCCAGGAGTTGAGCTACGAATACCTGGCAGAGGTCACCCGCAACGAGACAGACAGGAACCCGATGAATGCGTCAGCGATGAAAGACCTCATCGACAACGGTGAAGTGCTTCTATCTGAGCTTGTCCCGACCGCAGTCCAGCAATTGAGCGACGTGACCAAGTTCGCCGATTTCGCGCGTGCAATCGTCCACCTCGTCTACGAGGATACGAATCTCTACGCGTGGCAGTGGTTGACCGCCGAGGGCCTGCGATACGAACAACGAAAAGAGATGGAGATCCATAGCGCTATCGATGACGACACGACTGCAGTGCGAGCGTTCACCGCGCTGAAAAACATGCTTCGTGACCTGGGATATACAGGCGTCTTCGTGTTCGTCGACGAGTTCGAGCGCATCGCTCGACTTTCGCCGAAAGACGAGCAAGCGACGTTGAACAGTATTCGTCATCTGATGGACCAGAATAGTGATGGACTCTGTGTACTCTTCGGTTGTGCCCCCGAGGTCTGGCAGGACGTGATGAGCGAATACCATGCGTTTTCGGAGCGAATCGGTCAGGAGGTTGCTTTGCGCCCGATGACCGAGGAACAGATCCATTATCTTGTAGAGGAGTATCTCGACCTCGCTCGAGTTAAGTCATCAAATGGGATCCAACCATTCACCGAGGAGGGCTTGCAGTATATCCTCCAGCGCTCCCAAGGGAACGTCAGGCAAATATTGAGCCTGTGCAGTCGCGTGTTGGATGCGACTGTTGATGATGGTACTCCCACCGCACCTATCGATCAAGAATGTGTGGCTGAAATAGTCGAGTAAACGGCTCTGAAAACCGGGTACCAAAGGACAAGTGACGTTCACTTCTATTTTGAATTGAACTGGTTACATGGCCCGGTAAGGATCTCTACATAGAATAGTACCATCGCTCTTGTGTAGCACATTGTTGACGGCTTGCTGTCTTGCGATTTCGTTCTGTCTCGGGTAAACTCTATTCGGCTTATAGAGGGGTTCAGATCAGTGGTTGTGGATACTGGTGAGAATACCGCGACCGTATCAACAATCTCCTACGTAAGAGCGTAGTACCATAGTTGTCACTCACAAATCATTGGAGTGTGTTACGTTGCATGCACTTTTGGAGGAGCGCAAGCACGCCATCGGACTCCAAGCGGACCTCGTACACGCCACCCTGCTGAAGGAGGGCAATATCCATCTCTTCTGACTGAGGTCGCTGTTCTCGTTTGATCGAGTTGCTATCGAGATAGGAGGAATCCGGTTGACCCAGTGAGGTTCGTGTTGTTGCCATACTTGTGAAAACGCGAAGGTATCAACCACTTGCCTTCCATCGTTCAAGGGAAAACTCCCCCTCGCGTTTCCGGGGGCGACAAATATAGATAGACTCAAATCCCCCCAAAACCCGCCACGTGAAGAGCAAGCGTGTGGATTTTCTGGGGAATATCACCAGCACCAGGAGTTCACTATATCTCCCTATCACACGTAAGGAGATCAGAAGTCTAGATCGAGGGGATCAGACTGTTATCATGCCGTACCTTGCAATGCGTCCCGATGGAAAGCAAATCCTCCCGCTTGACGTCGAGGCAGATGAGACAGTCCGTTGTCCGCTGTGCGAGGACCGCCTTCGTCTCCGACGCTCTCACTACAATCGAGGGAGCTTCGTCTCGAGACATTTCGTCCATCCAGCAGGGTCGTCTTGTTCTGGAGAATCGAATCTCCATGCAAAGTTGAAGACGATCGCAGCGATGAAGCTCCGAGAGCTGTTCACGACCGCGACGGTTGAGCACGAAAAGAAGATCCCGGGAACGAACAGAATTGCAGATGTCGTCGCCACCTTCGACGAGCCAATCTTCCCGTTTGGAAAAGGAATCGTCGTCGAGGTACAGCACAAGAACCACGAAAAGGAAATCGGAGCAATCTCGGGAGAGGTTCTCTCATCAGGGTACTCGGTCTACTGGGCGTATCAGTCCGATTTCGACGGTCACGACATGACCTTCGCGGAACACCGAGTCAGAACGACGTGGCCCGACGCAATCCCCCTCACTGAGGGAACAGATGGCTACGCTGACTGCGTGCAACAATTACTTGACCCCGAACCAGTCGAGTCTGTGGAGTTGGAGATCCCGATTCCGGCGGAGTATTTCAGAGCGCACGCTCTCGAAGTGATACCACCGCTTCGGGGATATTACCGCGAAGGGCAATCTCCCGAGGGGTGGGAGAAGTCCGACTCGGTTTCGATACACGGGAAAGGCCGCGAACGAGCGTGGGTGAACGTTCTTCGGTCCCCCTCGAACCACATCTTCCTCGAGTTCTGGAAGAAGGATACCAAGACGAGCAAATCGGAGTATCTCATCGTCCACATCGGCAGTGAATTCCCCCAGCGGTTCGAGGAATTCATGGGATCCACCCATCGATGGTTCGAAGCAGACGAGGCCAGTCAACAGGAAGACCACTGGATCCCCGGTGGGTCCCTGAGTTTCCGAGGGACAACCCTGTGTGAGAGTTGGATGTCAATTGCGAAGGTTCCAAGCGGCCCGGTGAAGATTATCGTCGGCCGACGGGACAAGAAAGGGAATACGCGGACATGGTCGGTCGACTATCGAAAGGGCGACCTCGGAAGACTGGCTGCATTACGACAGCCGATTCAGCGTATATTTGGACCTCTACCGTCTGACGAGATGGGTGTTCCTGACCCCGGTTCAGAGTTGGTCAAAACGGGAGAGAACCTCAATAAGACCAAGCGGGAAGAGGTCTAACATTTGTCCCATTCCGGAGGGGCTACTCGATGGTTCGATCCATCTGGACAAAGTGCGTGAATGGCCTCGAGAAGTGCTTTATCGAGATCTGTCCCAGCAGGTTCGCCGAGGCGACTCCCCGTCGCTTCCTCGGTCGTCTCTGAATTTCCTTCATCGCCAAGCGGCCGCTGTCCATCTTGCTCCTGTAATTCGGAGATGCGATCAGAGATGTATCGGACAATCCCCGGTCGGTCCATCGACTTGCGCTCATGGTCGAGATATAGTTCGAGGGTTTCCACCTGCCCCATCATCCGGAGTGCCGGTTTGATTACACTAGGTGCTGTCGCATTCAGGAGTTTCTCAGGCGGGAGTTCCTCTAGAAGGGAGTCATCATATCCCATCACAAGTCAGAAGGCAGAGTCGGAGTCGCGAGTCTATCGGGACCAATACGCCCCCACTCCTCGAGATAGACACACGCCTCGTCGACGATCGTTTGAATCGCAGCCTTCGTCGAACAATCGGTTGGAGGGGCGATGAGCTGGACGAGTTCGAGGCCATCCTCTAACCCGATAGCCGGGTGAACCCGGTATAGTTCGACAACGACATCACACACGAGCGTCTCGCGATTGGGATCTGGACCGAGAGATTCCCGGACGATCGCGCTCAAGTGCTCCACGCGTCGAGCTGAAGCGACGCCGGCGTCGACATTCGTTCTGGTAGCTGGCTCAATCCCATCTGAACCTGCGGTGTCGGTGGGCATGGTGAAATCGCCTCGCTGCCCCGGGGGGAGACAAACTTCTGTGGTTTCATCAGTTCCTACGCTACTACTATGGAACTCCGGTTCACATTGTAGCGTAGGAATAGCAATGCCCACTGAGGACTCGGGCTCCGAGGATGACACGCCACCAGAGCCACCGGAGGGCCTCGCCAACTGGGTCGTAGAACCCCTTCAGGCGCAGGACGTCGAAGCATTGGAACAGATCGTCGGGTACTGTGAGGAGTTGATCGAACACAAGACGAGACCTATCGCCAGCCAACGAGACGACAATGAGGGGACTGTTGTGGAGGAGAAGCCCCAGAAAGAACAATCTCCGGAAGAACGACGCGCAGCACAAGAGGAGATCGAGGAAAAGTCGAAAGAGGAACTGAAGGAACTCTCAAAAGAAGAGTTACGGAGATTCGGGGCAGTTGAGGTTCGGAAAATCCCGTGTGGCCCGGGATGTGATGGTTGCTTGCATGGACCATACATTTATGTGAAATATCGGAACAGTAAGGGAACGGTGACCTCAAAATACGCTGGAAAGGCATAGGAGAATTCAGCGGTCTTGATCCTCATCCTCACTTCGCCGGCGCCGTTTGTCGAACATGAATCGGGCATTCGCCTGTTCGCCATCAAGCGTGCGCTGGTCGACAGCAGTATCGGCGAAGAGCGTTCCCTGGTACCCCGAACCGTCGATTCCGAGTTCATCATCTCCTAGGCGAGCACGAATCGCGGAAGGCGGCCGGTCGTCGATGAACTCGTCACTTCCGCCAGATTCGATACGAGCGGTTGGTGTTCGCTTATCGCCGTCGACGCCATGGTCGAAGAGAGTCGTCTCGAAGGGGGTGTCGTTGAGTGCGAGAAGGCCCTCGTCGTCGACGGTGGTCTGTTCGTCCTGGTCGCTGCTTGGTTCGACATCATCCCCGGTAAAAACCGCTTGATGATGAACGGTGAACGACCGGTCGTTACTGGATTCTGTGGGATCAGTTTCATCAGTCGACATAGAAATCAGAGTTTGATTGTTGAGGGGAGACATTACTCCCCCGCGCCGCTTCGGGGACGAAAAACAGATCCAACAGAAAACGAGACGCCAGAGAGTGGCGCTACGATAACGACTTTTCGATCCTGATTGTCCAGGATTATGAGGTAGTTCTCGCATTCCGGTGCGAGTTACTAAAAGACGAAAGACGAGTAAACAGATCCAGGTCGGAAATTCACGGTTGTCAATTCGTGCCGTCCGTTCGGGAGTGATGGCTGATCGAGACCTCCGGACTCACGAACCGCCGCGCGCGATGTGGTACCTCGACTCCCCGGTCAAGAGGGAGGAAGATACTGTCGATGCTCCCGCAGACGATGCTCGCGAACAGTTCGTGTTTGCACAGTACGTGGAACGGCTTGCCGTGTTTGTATGGACACGAGCAAGTGAGGGCGTCTCCCCACGGGATGAACGGGTACTGACCGCCGCTGGCGTACTCACCGACGACGATGGGTGCTGGAAAGGGGATCCCGTACTCCTCGAGGGAGGGGGAATTATCATGGGAGCCTGAGCTGAGTTCGCTCTCCCTGCAGACGTACGTCGCGTCGAGACCATGGTCCCGAGCGAAGTCGCTCGGTGAGCTGTCGTCGTCGACGAGCACCATTCCGATGAGCGCGTTTTCTCTCGTCAGTGAATCCCCATCGACTATCGACCCAGACACCGTCTCGACGAGTGAGCCGAACGAGGAGTTCTTGAGGACCTGATACAGATTGGCAGGGATCAGTTTCCTGTACCAGGTTTCCCGTCGGTCTCGCTCTTCCTCGATTGCTAGCTCCGGATCGTCCGTTGCACGGGCGATACGGATTCGTTCCGCCAGGAACGCCGGCGCATCAGCAAGGTTCGCATCGCCGTCAGAGAATTCGTAATACCGCTCTTCTTCCCGTATTCGATGCGCACAGCTGGCCTCTGCATACTCCAGTCCCGTCGGTTTCTGCTTCACACCTGTCCACGGGTCCGTCGTCGGATCGTCGGGATCGTACCCCCAGAAATTGAAGTCGCCGAGGAGTTGGTCGCGACGGATCGATCCGCCCCGCATGAAATCAAGCCGGATGCGGTGTTCTATCGGCTCGATATTTGGCGGATCAGTCTCGACGTCGTACTCGTATTCCCGATCCGTGTGTGACAGGGCACCAGGTGGAAGTGAAAGCCGAGGTACCCGCTCGTCGGTAGCATCAATTGGTCTCAAAGTCATGTTGTCGGAGTTCTCCCTTCCTCGCCGATCAGGAAGAGACAAAGCGAGTGCTATCATGAGTTCCTACGCTACATACTTGAATAATTGATTCAGTCGTAGCGTAGGAGAGCACGCGCCCCCATTCGCCTCGAGTGGTAGTCAGAGTCCAGCCAGAAGACTCGCGAACTGATCGAGGCGATCGTCGAGTCGATCGGGAGAGTAGACTGTCTCCTCCCGCTCGTAGTAGCGAGCGAGTTCAGAGGGATCACCAGAGAGAGACCCCGGTACACAATCAGTCGCGATGGTAAGTGAACAGACTGGCGCGAAAGACGCCGTGATCTGGGATTTCACGTCCTCGACTGAGCGGGGTTTCCCGTCGGTCACGGTGATGATCATGGGTTCGTCGCGTTGTGTTTCGAGCAGATTCCGTGCTAGTCCGAGCGCGTCAGCGAGAGGGGTCCCTCCAGCGACTGCATCATCCAGGAGTGCCGCCTGAACGT
>ENA-ORCS01000355-ORCS01000355.1-marine-metagenome-genome-assembly--contig:-NODE-355-length-37566-cov-3.947371_pt1 | contig 37566 bp, 34 predicted proteins | sample MGYA00237781_ERZ508513 | MGnify/ENA primary metagenome ERZ508513 (study PRJEB26184, sample SAMN06268793) | marine metagenome | isolation source: Eden Landing Ponds, San Francisco, CA, USA | place...
TGCTGGCGGCCGAACTCTCGGGACTCCCGGGTGTCGTCGAGCACGGCCTGTTCGTCGACGCCGCCGTAGGGGTAACAGAAGTGGTGTGCACCCTCGGTGTACCCGCGCTCGACCAGCCACTGTTTCGCCTCGGCGACCTGACGTCTGATCGCGTCTGTATCGCTCAGTGCGCTCAGATTCTCGTGGCTGGCCGTGTGAGACCCGATCAACCACCCACCGCTCGCGAGGTCGGCCAGTTGGTCCTCGCTGAGTCTGCCCTCGTCGTTGATGATGTCCGTGTTCACGTACGTGATAGCGGGGTAATCGTACTGGGAGAGATACGGGAACGCTTCGGTGTAGTCTGTCTCGTTCCCGTCGTCGAACATGAATACCACCGACGGTGTGTCCGGTACCTCGACACGCGTCGGATAGTCCAAGTACGCGTTCTGCACGCCGGATTCGTCGGTCGAACCGATACGGAACGAGACCTGGTCGATCCGGTTCAGATCAGCAGGGCTGTCGGCGTCCCGATGACCCAGGACACCAAAATCGGTCCGAATCAGTCTTTCGTCGCTTCGAACGACCCCCCGTAGTAGAAACGCGTTCCCGTCGATATCCCAGAGGAAGACGTATGGTAAATTCGTGGCACCCGGACCGTCCGTCGCCAGGTAGCACGACAGACGGGCGTTCGCGAAGTCGACTGGTTCACGGAGCGGGACGTGGAGCCACGCGCCGTCCGAGGTCGGGTCGTGAAACTCGACGCACTGTGTCCCCGTGACGTTGCGACTGTCGTTCAGCTGCATTTCACCATCCACGACTTCGATCCCTTCCAGTCGCTCGAACGTGTCCTCTCCGAGACCCGTTCGGTACGGACGTTCCGTCGGCGTTGATACAGGCGTCGGACGCTCGGTTTGTGATGTCGTCGTCGGTGTCACAAACCTGGGATGCTCTTCGTCCGTCGCTCCGCCTTTGATCGCCGCGCCGATACACCCTGCAATCGACAGTACCGATACGCCAGCCGACGTGCTCAGGAACTGCCGGCGGTCGATATCGAACCGCCCATCGCCAGCGATGCCCGTCACTGATTCTGACCGCTGTGATTTCCCCGATCGACCATCCATTGCGTCCACACCGTTCGTTCCAACTAATACAGGATACCAGTAAGTAAATACTATCTTAATCAGTGTAGTTTCCTCAGTGGATCGCCGGAGTCGGGACCATCGACGGTTGCCGAGTTCGATAGTATTCTCTGACTTCAGAGCCGAATATCGTCGTATTCCGCGATAAGAGGCGCGAAGTGACGTCCGTCCAGTTCACACCGGATCCCCGACAGTACGAACCGGCCACTGTCATCGATACAACTGCACAGCGGTCGGCACCCAGACGGACTGGACGGTTCCGACGCCGGCCGCCCGTCCCGGTCGACCACGCGACGCATCGGGGCAGGCCGAGCTACCGGCGGTCGGTCCTCCGGGAGCCACGACACCTCCGGCAGTGGTACCACATTCATAACAATACTGTTACTGGTGAAATCGAGCGGGTGATGCCAGGTCTTTCGCTCGCAGGTGGAACCAGCACGGGCGCCGACGCGTTTGCCGACCGGCTCGAATCGCTGTGTTACTTCGACCGGTATCAATCCGAGCTGATCGACAGTAGCGTTGACGCCCACATCGGGTACACGCGGTATCCCTCGTACCCGATTGTGACGGTCAGGGGTGACTCGCTGCGCGTCGTCCTCGAGGGCCGGATCTACAACCGCGACCTCTCGGAGCGCGACCTGGTCGACCTCGGCGCCGCCGTGGCCGCCGAGGAGCGGTCCGGCCTCGGCGAGTGGCTCCGCGAGACCGACGGCGACTTCGTCCTCTACGTGCTGGACGAACGACGCGACCGAGCCACCGTTCTCAACGACCTGTTCGGGCGGCTCCCGATGTACTATCTGGACTCCGGGGACGGCTACCGCGTCTCACGGGAGATCCGGTTTCTGCTCTCGGACCGGGACCGGGTCGAGGTCGACCGGGTCGGCCTGGCCCAGACGTTGCTGTTCGGCTACCTCCTCGGAAACAGAACACACTGGCAGGGTGTCGAGAAACTGCCGCCCGCCTCGGTACTCCGCGCCGGCGACGGCGAGGTCACGGTCGAGCGACTCCACGAGTTCGACTTCGGGTCGAAGCGACACAGTGACCGGTCGGTTGAGCACAACGCACGCGAACTTGCGGAACTGTTCGTCGACGCGACGCGGGCCCGGAGCGGCGGCTATCCCGACGTCGTCTCGCTTAGCGGCGGACACGACTCGCGGGCCGTCGCCGCCGCGTTCGGAACGGAAGGGTTGCCCTGCCGGACCGCCACGTTCGCGCGGGCGACCGGCGACGCCTCGAGGGACGTCCGAATCGCGGAACGGGTCGCCCAGTCGCTGGAGATTCCGTGGGACCGGTTCGAGGTCCCGCCGCCGACGACCGACCGGGCCCAGACGCTCCTCGAGATCAAGGCCGGTCTGAACCACGTGGGCATGGGATTCATCCTCCCGTTCTTCGAGCAACTGCTCGACGCCCACGGCCCGGGGCTGACGTATTTCACCGGTGACGGCGGCGACAAGACGCTCCCTGACCTGTCGCCACCGAGACGGTTCTCCTCGTTCGAGGAGTTCGTCGACTACGTCATCGCGAAAAACAGCGTCTTCTCGGTCGATCGAGCGGCCGAACTCGCGGGTGTGACACCCGAACGGCTCCGCGGGTCCGTCCGGGAGGTGGTCGACTCGTATCCCGAGACCGGGTCCGCCGACAGGTACGTCCACTTCCTGACACACGAGCGCGGGTTCAACTGGCTGTTCGAGGGCGAGGACCGCAACCGCTACTACTTCTGGAGCACCTCGCCGTTTTACTCGACGGCGTTCTACCGGTACGCCATGAACGTTCCAGACGACCAGAAGGCGAACAGCCGTCTCTACCAAGAGTTCTTCTCGTCGCTGTGGCCGCCGGCACTGGGATTCAAAGACGCCGACTTCGCGACGCCGATGGGGTCGGTGCGGTACAGGTTCGTCCAGGAGACGCGGAACCTGCTCGCTCGGTACCCCGCCCTCGAGGACGCGGTCCGGACGGTGTACAGGGGAGAACTCGACTCGAGTGAGGACTCGGACCTCCAGCGACTGCTCCAGGAGCAACTGGATACGGCCGAATCCTCGAACCCGGTGATAGCCAGCGCACGGACCTCGGTCGCACGGGACGGCGAACTGTCCGGGAGCCGCCACGCCCTGTTCACGCTGCTTACGATGCTCGGGTCCGTTGAATCCGTCGCCTCCGGCGAAAACGTGTTCGAACGACGGCCTGACATCGTCATCGAATGATCCGGGGATGGACCCTTGTATCGGCCGGTATCAGGCGCCTACTAATGTACAGAGCCCCCGAACGCACACGATACGAGCGATGACAGAAGACACTGTAGCGATCGAGATTCCCGCCGACGTTCACGCGCGTGTCGAACGACGTCTCCCCAGAACCGACTTCGATTCCGTCGGAGCGTACGTCGCGTTCGTCTCGCGGGAGGTCCTCTCGGAGGTCGAGGGCGAATCGGATGGCGAGTACGACAGGACCGAAGACGCGGAGATCGAAGAGCGACTGGCGTCGCTCGGCTATCTCGATACGTAGGACCCGGATTCCTTTTGACAGCGAGGGACTTCCACGGGGAGACAGCGCCGTTCACAGCACAGAGGACGTCACAGTCGATGCTGCTGACTCAGACGTTCGGCAGCCGAGTGAATACGACGCTTTTCCGCCCGGGCTTCGTGCCAGTCAGCGACGAGACGTTCCGCGACTGTCCGCAACCCGTCGTCGTCGGCGGGTTCTTCGCTACCGTCAGCCAGGCTGTAAAGTTCGCCCCCGTCGGGTCGCCAGACGTATTTCCAGGTATTCCCGCGAACTGCGAGATGCGTCGGGTTCCCGGTAAACACGTACGGTGCAGAGACGTCGGGCGTCCGCCCGCGTGCCAGTTCCGTTAGCAGCGTCGGCATCGACCGGAGCGACACCGGACGTTCGACGTACCCGGTAGGGCCGTTCGCGACGACCAGCGGAACGTTGATCACTTCCTCACAGAGGTTCGATCCGTGTCCGTAGGCTCCGTGTTCCCCGAACTCGTCGCCGTGGTCACCGTGTACGACCACGAGCGGGTCCGTCCCGACGTCCTCGACGAATCGACGGAGGAACTCGTCGGTGTAGCTAACCGTGTCGTCGTACGCTTCGACGAGAAGCGGGGACAACACCGACCCGAATCTCTGCGTAGACCCGCTCAACAACCAGAGATGAGCCGGGATCATGGCGACTGACGACCGAGACCGGTACTCTCTGGGAGGGTGGTACGGCATATGAACGTCGATCAGAAAGACCCAGAGGAAGTACGGGCGGTCGGCGGTCCGGATCCACTCGAGGACGTCGTCGTAGAACGCCTCCCACGGGAGAAATATGTCGCTGTTCGACCACCAGTCCTGGAGGTGGCCCTGGAGGCGTCCAGTCAGCGAGTCACCCCGCAAGTCGAGGGAACCGCCGTCTTCGTCGGTCTCGGACTCGACGAAATCCTCGAACTCGTCGAACCCCGTATCGAAATCGTAGTGTTCGGAGACCCACGGGTTCGTGGAGAACGCACCCGTGTGATACCCCATACGCGAGAACCGCTCCGCGAAGGTGTCGTGAACCGCAAGGTGGTGACGGACCCGTTCGCCCCAGCTCGTCCCGTTCGAGCCACCCGCATCGCGTCTGACAGGGTACTCGCCCGTCACCGTCGCCGGCACGGACCTACCGGTCGCGGGGCCGGGAGCGATAGCGTTCGTAAACGTCAGTCCGTCCGCAGCCATCCCGTCGAGTGTCGGCATCAGACTCTCGTCGTGTCCCGCCACGCCGGTACGGTCTGCCCGGAGACTGTCAACAGTGACGAGAACGACGTTACGACGCTCAGACATCTACTTCGGGTCAGTTGAGAGCGGACTTTGTTATGGTTCAACTGACTCGTCGGCGGAGGCCGTAGGGACGATTTACTTCCGGACATGGGGCGTGTCGGTGAATCGCCGGAGACGCCGCCGACTGGGACACGTCGACTTGGACTGGCGGACACGAACAGTGCCACCGCTTGGTACCCGTTTTGCGGTCTTCGAGACGTCACGTCACCGGAGGCCGGCGAGTACGTTCGCGTCTTCGCGTCCGGGGGTGAAAGTCATGGAAAACCGGTCAGTCAGTCCGGGAGCAGTTTCCTCGCACGTAGGCGAATATCTCGCTCCACGATTCGGCAACCGCGTCGTATGACAGTTTCGATTCGACCGCCGACGTGTTCGACGCGAGCGTCTCGTAGGTGTCGTCGTCCGTGAGCAGCGTCTCGATGGCGTCCGCGTATGTCTCCGACGACTGGTCGGCCACCAGGACCCCGTTTTCCCCGTCCTTGACGACGTCCGGGATGGCGCCGACGGCCGGCGCGACCGGCGGGACGCCGACCAGCATCGATTCGACGAGCGTCAGCGGGAGCATCTCCCGCTCCGACGTGAGCACGTAGACCCGGGCGCTCCGGTAGTACTCCACCGGTTCCTCGGCCCACCCGGGGACGTCCACCCGGTCGGCGAGCCCCGCCCGTTCGACGGCGGTCCTGACCTCCGCCTCGAGCGGTCCGCTCCCGACGAGAGCCGCCGAGTACTCGACGCCGCGGTCCCGTAACGCCACGAGAGCGTCGACGAAGAGCAGCGGTGCCTTCTCGTCGCTCATCCGGGTGAGCCAGAGGACGTCGTACTCCGGATCCGCGCGGCGCGATGCGTCCGAAAAATCGCTGTTCACGGGGTGGAGGACAGTGAAGATTCGCTCACGTGGAACGCCCAGTCGGCGGAGTCGGTCGCGGTACTCCACGCCGGCGACGGAGACGACGTCGAACCGGCGGAACAGCCACGCGACGACGGGACCGTACCAAGCGCGGGCGTGTACGTCCAGGTCGCTCCCGATGATGCCAAGGTGGACCGGCAACCGGGTCAGACCACCCACAATTAGCGCGAACATGCCGTACGGAACGAGCGCGAACGAGACGACGAGATCGTAGTCCCGGGCGAGCGCGAGGCGGAGCGCCAGCAGGAGCTGTCGCACCAGCGTCAGCGGTTTCCACCGCGAGGGCCGGATCTGGTGGTAGGTGATGTCGTCCGACCGGTCGGCGGTCGGACCTGTACACACGAATGAGACGTGGTCGGCCGCGTCCGCGATCGGGGAGACGTGGGTTTCGATCTTGCCGGTTTTCGGTGTGCCGTCCACCCAGATACCGAGCCCGGCGACGACGAGCACGCTCGTGTTCGTGGTCATCGGTGCCAACGGCACCCCCGTCCCGGCACGCGACCGGGCGCGTCTCCGGACACTGAACGCGACAGCTGGACGGACATCAGAGTTTCACCAGGTAGTACCCGTCCTCCGACAGCTTCTCTCCCAACGCGGCTTCGAGGTCACCCAGCTGGAAAAAGAGTACGTTCAGGCCGTTGAGGTCGTACTTCGAGAGGCTCCCGCGTCTCGACAGCAACCGTTCCAGGCGCGGTTTGTTCCACATGTAGAACATCGAATCGTACTGGTGGCAGGTCTGTTCGACCTCACGAACCTCCTCGTCGGATACCACTACCCCGTCGAAGGTCCGTTCGACCATGTAGTCCACGTCGAACGCCTGTTCGAAGTAGTGGAGGTGTGAGCAGGTGATCCACGGCGTCCCGATGTCCATGACGAGGACATCGTCCTCGACGAGTTTGCTGAAACAGCCGTCCTCGTGGTACGAGTCGTCGTGGACGCAGTCCTCGAACCGGTACGGTCCTTTCACGAGGAGCGACTTCATCGCGTCGTCGGTCCGGTAGTCCGCGTCCTCGAGGAACAGGACGCCGAAGGTCCCGTGCTTCGGGCGCGAGTACTGCTTGTGGTAGACGCCAGACGTCTCGAAATAATCGGTGAACCCGGGGACGATGATGGACTCGAAGTGAGCGTCGAGTTTCCGTAACAGGAACTCGTAGGGGTTGGCGTCGAACGCGGCATTGACGTCGCTGAGACCGACGTGGACGAACACCGTCGAGTGGCCGTCGGCGTGTTCCTCGAGGAGTGCGTCTAAACGCGCCTCGGGAACGGGACCGGCCCCGCGTCGCAGTTTCACCTGTTTGCGGATCTGCTGTGTGACGAGGTTGGCCCCCCGCCGCAGTTCTGTCACGGCGCCGACTCGCATCGTCCTCCCGTAGCCGGTGCCGGGATATTTTTAATTCCCTCCTAATTCCCTCGAACGGTACATCGCTCGGGACCGCAGGTCGACCGTCGGTCCCGGGGTGTGAACCGATAGTGAGACGGTCGTCTCGGTGTCAGCAGGGTGTTCGAGAGAACCGGAATCCAGTTTTGGGCGGCCCCGTAGCCGATCAGTAATTAAGACGGCGAGTGTCCACAGTCCGACTATGTCGGTGGTTCACTTGCCGGGGATTCTGCGGGAGGTACTCAGCAGAGAAACAGAGAACTTCCGCAGGTACGACGTCCCCCTGAGACGTCGACTGTGGCTGTACCGTCACCAGTTCACGTCCTCCCGGGAAGCTATCTACGACCTCTCAGAAGAGAACGTCGAGGAGTATCTCACCGACCTCCAGAACGTTCGGGCACAGGGAATCAACGACCCGAACGCCGGGGCGCTCAGGAACACGGTCGTGTTCTATCAACTCCTCTCCCGTGACTACCCGTCTCTGGTCCCGGACTACTATGCGATTCTCCCCGGGGACGGCAGCGTCTCACCTGTCCCGGGCGGGGACATCGAGACTTTCGAGGAGTTCATCCAGCTCGTCCGGACCAAGCCGGTGATCGTGAAACCGATGCTCAACTCCGGAGGGGTCGGTGTCCACCTTCTGGAACACGCTGGCGATAGCTTCAGGGTAGACGGCCAGCCCCTCACCCGGTCGGAACTGTCGGACTTCTGTTCTTCCGTTCGACCGTCGGTCGTCGAAGAGCGCGTCGATCAGGCGGCCTATGCGGAGGAGATTCACCCCGCCTCGGCGAACACGATCAGAGTCCTCACGATGGTCGACCCGGATACCCGGCGGCCGTTCATCGCGGCCACTGCCCATCGGTTCGGGTCGTCCGACAGCGGCGTGGTCGACAACTGGTCGTCCGGAGGGATATCGGCACGTATCGACCCGGGGACAGGAGCACTCGGTGAGGCAGTCGTCTCCACCTTCGCCGATTCGTCCGGGAGGAGTCGTGTCCACCCGGATACCGGCACACGGATCAGCGGTGTCTCGATCCCGGAGTGGGACGCCATCAGCGACCGGGTCCTCGAGGTGGCGACGAGGTACCGAGGTATCTGGTCATACGTCGGCTGGGACGTCATCGTGACAGACGAGGACGGCGGATTCGTGCTCATCGAGGGCAACGACTGGCCAGGGATACGGATCCACCAGGCCCACGAACCACTTCTCGCCGACGACAGGGTGAGACGGTTCTACGAACACCACGGGGTCGTCTGACCCGCATCACGGTCGACGTATCTCCGGTTGTTCACTCTCCGGAGACGCCGGTCGAGACGGTCGTCGCGGCGTTGTAAACGTCGACGTCAACATAGTAGACTGAAACGTCACCGTTACTGTAGACGAGATGGACGCCGGGTTGGTCGCGAACGGCTTCGAACCCCGACTCCGTGTAGCGGAGCCCCCTGTAGGCCTCGGTCTCCTTCTGGCGCTTGTACACCGAAATCGGCAGGTAGTGGTCTCGCCGCGTGATCGTGTCGTTTTTCGACCTGTAGAACCCCTGTAAGTTCCCCAGAGATTCGTTCGGAACCGCTCCGCTCCAGATTATCCGCCGTTCGTACGGAGGGTCGATCCCGAGCCCATCGTAGTACCGTCCCGGCCCGCTCCGAATACCACCGTACCAGACCGCGGCGTCGGAGTCCCACTTCACGTCGGGTCGCTGTGTGAGAGCGGTTTCGTACCCCTCCATGTCCGCTTCGGTATGGTGGGACCCCGGATTCAGCATGAACGGTGACGGGTGGACGGCGATCAGCGAGAGAACGAGGAGACAGACGGCCAGAGATACTGCTGCGACGTGCAGTACCGTCACGACCCCCTCCAAACCACGGGAACGAAACAGGTCGGTGGTTCGAGTTCCAACGTAGGTGACTCCGATCGTTCCCAGTATCGTCGCGAGCACCATGCCCATTCCCACGTGTCGATACAGATAGCTCGTCACACCACCGAACGCGTGGAGCCCGGAAGTGACGGAGAGGGCTACTCCACCGACCAGAAACATCGCCACGATGTTGGGGACGTCGGTCCCGTCGAACAGGTCCCGGTCCCTGAACGCAGCTACCACGCCGATAGCCGAGAAGGCACAGTAGATCGCACTCACCAGGAACACTCTCGCGAACAGTTCCAGGAGACTGATACCGATCTGACTGGCGGAATTTCCGCGGGACTTCGCCGTTTCGGCGAACTCGCTGTCCCCCGACCCTATCAGGGCCTCGTAGAGGGAAGAGTACACTTGATCGACAGTCTGGGTCGCTGCCCCCTGGTTCGACGACCAGAGATAGAATATGGCGACAAAAAACACGGCCTGTCCGAGCATGATCCGTGTGTCCCCGAGCGGATGTGACGGATACCGCCACCGCACGAACAACTGGAGCATGATCGGAGTTACGAACAATGCGATGAGGTCCATGGTAGCCTGGGGATGGAATAGGAGGACCGCGACCGACGCGATCGGAAACACCATGCTCGTCGGGAGATACCTGAACCTGTCCAGAACCGATCCGCCGGAGATCGGCGAAACTGTGAGGTGCTTTATATAAAGGTAGATGATCACGGGAGAGAAAAACGTCGCCAGCAGGAACGGGAAGTAGGGAAACCCGGTCGCGATGTTGTTGATCGGCAGTAGCAGGAACGCAGAGAACCCCGCACAGGCAGTCACGCGAGCGTCACGTGCCAGCGTATACCCGATGAGCGGGACGAACACGAGAAAGGTAACGGTGAAACACAGCACGACGAACATCATGGCGAACGGCACATCGAGGCCCGTCGTCTGGTGGACCATGGCCGACAGGCTGTGAGTGCCCGGATAGATGAAATTGAGGGTATCGAACGTCCCCGCATCGATACCCTTGACCCAGCCGAGATGCGTCATCGGGTCCGAGTGGCCGTAGAAGTGATAGCCGCGGATGAGCGGGAGTGCCGCGATGGCCGTCGTGGCGAGCCCGCCGAGGAGGAGCGCGAGGAAGATCGTGGCCCACCGACGGGTGCCGAGAACCGTGACCAGAAAGGAGAGATACGCGAGGCCGATTCCCACCCAGAATCCGAGCGGTGTCGCCCTGTAGATGTCGACTTCGTACGCCGTCGCGGGGTCGAAGTGAACTCTCAGCAGTCCCACCAGGAGGCCAAGAAACCCCACTACCAGGACGGCAGCACTCCGGGCCCGGACCCCACGACGTCGCTCGCCGACGAACTGATTTCCTGTTGCCACACCTGTCGTACTTCCGTAGTTTGAATTTGTTATGGAGTTCATACCACGACAACGTCGTCGAGAGCGGGACCGTCGGTCGGAGGATCACGTCCGTCCGACCAGGTCGGCGATCCGTCGGGCGGCATTCCCGTCGCCGTACGGTTGCGGTTTCTCGTCCGGGCGGGAACTGTTCGCGAGCGTGTCGGCGATCGCGTCGGCGTCGGCGCCGACGAGCCGGTTCCACCCCGAGGTGACCGTCTCGACCCACTCGGTCTCTTCTCTGAGCGTGACACACGGGACGTCGAGGAAGAACGCCTCCTTCTGGACGCCGCCGGAGTCGGTCGCGACGGCACGGGCATCGGCCAGCAGGGCGACGAACTCCAGATAGCCCAGCGGGTCAGTGAGTCCCAGTTCGCGTTCGGCCCGGTCGCGCATGCCGAACGCGTCGAGTTTCTCGGCAGTTCGGGGGTGGACCGGGAGAACGACCGGCCACGGCGCAGCGGCCAGTCCGTCCAAGATCGATGCGAGACGCTCGGGGTCGTCCGCGTTGCGTGGCCGGTGGACCGTCGCGAGGACGTACTCCTCGCGCGCCAGCCCCAGGTTCCCCCTGACGTCGGTCTCGCTGCGCGCGACGTCGCGTGCCCAGCGGATGGCGTCGTACATCACGTCGCCCGTCCGGTGAGCCCGGCCGGCGAGTCCCTCGGCCTCGAGGTTCACGACGGCCTCGCGGGTCGGGGCGAACAGCAGGTCCGAGACGTGGTCGGTGACGACGCGGTTGACTTCTTCGGGCATGTCACGGTTGTCGCTGCGGAGTCCCGCCTCGACGTGGGCGATGGCGAGGTCGCGTTTCGCCCCCACGAGCGCGCCGCCGAGCGTCGAGTTCGTGTCGCCGTACAGCAGGAGGACGTCGGGGTCCTCGTCGTCGACGACCGGGTCGAGGCGGCGCATCACCGAGGCGGTCTGTGCGGCGTGGGTGCCCGACCCGACGCCGAGGTTGTACGACGGAGTCCGCACGGCGAGTTCCCTGAAGAAGACATCCGAGAGCTGCTCGTCGTAGTGCTGACCGGTGTGGACGAGCACCTCCTCGTGGTCCGCCTTCAGCGCCTCCGAGACGGGGAAGGCCTTGACGAACTGCGGGCGCGCACCGACGACGGAGAGCACCTTCACAGCGGGTCACCCCCGTTGTCGGCTCCCCGGGCGCTCATGGGTCGTCGTACTCCCGGAGCGCCGTGGCGACTCGCTCGACCTGTTCGTCCGTCAGCGCCGGGTGGACGGGCAGCGACACCACCTCACGGGCGGCGCGCTCCGCGACCGGACACGACGCGTCGACGCCGTCGTAGGCCGGGAGTTCGTGGATCGGGTCCGGGTAGTAGACCCCGGTGTCGATCCCGGCGTCGTCGAGGTGCGCGACGAGGGCATCGCGGTGCTCGCACCGGACCGTGTACTGGTGGTAGGCGTGTCTCCGACCGTCCGGTTCGACCGGCGTCGTCACGGCGGAGTCGACGAGCGCGTCGTTCAGTCGCGCGGCGTTGCGTCGGCGCGCGCGCACGAACGCATCCAGTCGGGGCAGCTGTGCCCGCCCGATGGCGCCAGCGATGCTCGTCATCCGGAAGTTGTGTCCCACGTCGACGTACGTCCCGGTCCCGTCGCGCCCGTGGTTGACGAACCGGGCGGCGCGGTCCGCGACGGACTCCTCGTCGGTGACGACCATTCCGCCCTCACCGGTCGTCATGTTCTTCGTCGGATAGAAGGAAAAGGCCGCAGCGTCGCCCAGCGACCCGACGGGGTCGCCGCGGTAGCGCGCGCCGTGGGCCTGTGCGGCGTCCTCGACCAGGGCCGCGTCGCGCTCGGCCGCGATATCGGCGAGGGCGTCCACGTCCGCAGGTAATCCGTACAGGTGGACCGGGAGAACGGCGTCGACGCCGCCCTCGCGTTCGACCACGGCGCGGACGCTCTCGGGGTCGAGGTTGTACGTCTCCGGGTCGACATCCGCGAACACCGGCCGCGCGCCACAGAACCGGACGGCGTTGGCCGTCGCGACGAACGATAACGGCGTCGTGACGACCGTGTCGCCCTCACCGATACCGCAGGCGCGGAGCGCGGCGTGGAGCGCCGCCGTGCCGTTGGCCGTCCCGACGGCGTGGTCGACGCCACACTGGGTCGCGAACTCCTCCTCGAAGGCGCGTACTTCGGGCCCGTCGGCGAGCAATCCGCTGTCGAGGACGTCGAGAACCCGTTCGCGTTCTCGGGAGCCGAGTTCCGGGCTGGCGACCGGGATACGCGGTGAGGTGTCGTGGCGACTCATTCGAACCGGTTCCCCCCCTGGAGCGCCGGCGGCAGCGGTTCCTGGCAGGCCGGCACGCCGACCGCGAGCGTCTCCGGCGGGACGTCTCCGGTGACGACGGCCCCGGCGGCGACGAAGGCTCCCTGGCCGACAGTCACCCCGGGCAACACCGTGGCGTTCGCGCCGACAGAGACGTCAGACTCGACGGTGGTCTCGACGAGTTCGCTCGTCTCGCGCACCGGGTAGGGGTCGTTCGTGACGACGGCGTGCGGGCCGAAGAACACGTCGTCGCCGACGACCGTCTTCGGGGGGAGGTACGCCCCGGTCTGGAGGTGGACGTTCGACCCGGTCGACACCCGCCCGTCGACGGTCGCGTGCGTCCCGACGAGCACGTCGTCGCCGAGGTCTGTCTCGCTCCGGACGACCGCGTGGTGCCCCGTCGCGAATCCGTCACCGGCCCGGACGTCACCGTACAGTATCGTCCCGGCCCTGACGACTGCGCCGTCGCCGAGCACCGTGCTCCCGGTGTCCGCTCCAACGCCGACCTGTGCCGTCTCCGCGACGTCACAGTTGCGTCCGGTCCGGAGGTCTGTGAATGCCTCGTCGGTCATGTGCTGTGACGGACTGATCCGAGAACAACCATTGTTATAGGTCGCCTGCCCTGCCGAGACAGGGGACCCCGGTATCAGTTCGAACCGTCGCCGATGGCATACACCGACCGGGCGGCGTCGTCGGCCTCGAGGGCGCGGTGTCCATCGACGACCGTGACGTCCTCGAAGGCGTCGTCGGGAAGCGACGTGAACTCCTCGTGGGCCGTCGCGAGGACTGCCGTGTCGAGGTCCAGATCCGGAACCCCGTCGACGGGAACGCGCTGGACGCCGTCGGGCGGAGGTGAGCTACACACGGGGTCGGCAGCGAAGACGGTCTCGGCCCGGTCCGCGAGCGCCGAAGCGATGGCGACGCCGGGGGACGCGCGCGTCTCGTCGACGCCGGCCCGGTACGTGAGTCCGAGGACGACCACGGTGCTGTCCGCGAGCGACTCGCCGGCCGCCTCCAGCTCCTCGGCGAGTTTCTCGACGGTGAACGAGGGCATACCGTCGTTGACCGACCGGGCAGTCTCCAGGAGCGGGGTGGGCGTCCCGAACTCCTCGATGAGGAAGTGCGGGTAGTACGGGATGCAGTGGCCGCCGACGCCCGGTCCGGGCGAGTGGATGTCACAGTAGGGCTGGGTATTCGCGGTCTCGATGGCCGCCGTCACGTCGACACCGAGTTCGTCCGCCATCCGGGCGAGTTCGTTCGCGAGCGCGATGTTGACGTCGCGATAGACGCCCTCGAACACCTTGACACACTCCGCGGTAGTCGCGTCGGCAACCGGGATAACCTCGGCGTCGGTGATTGTCCGGTAGACGAGCGTCGCGGCGTCGCGGCTCGGGCCGTCGATGCCGCCGACGACCTTCGGGTGAGTGCCACGGATGTCCGCGAGGGCGCGGCCGCTCATCGTGCGTTCCGGGCAGAAGGCGACGCCGAACTCGCCGAGCGTGAGGTCGCTCTCGGCCTCCAGCCACGGGACAATCCTGTCACGGCAGGTCCGGGGTGGGACCGTCGACTCGACCACCACGAGGTCACCCGAGTCCAGCCCCGACCCGACCGTGCGGATAGCCGCCTCCAGCACGGAGAGGTCCGGCTCGCCTCCGTCGATGAGGGTAGGGACGATGACGACGTGGACGGCGGCCTCGGCCGCTGCCCGGGCGCTATCGGTCGTCGCAGTCAGTGCGCCGTCGTCGACGAGATCCTGGACCAGTTCCGGGAGGCCCGGTTCGCCGTCGACGGGACAGGCACCCGCGTTGATCCGGACGACCGTATCGGTGTCGACGTCCACCCCGGTGACGTTGCCGGTGACGTCGGCGTAGACGGACGCCAGCGGGAGCCCCATCTTGCCGAGTCCGTACACCGCAACGGGGACGGCACCGCCGGTGAACGCCGCCCGGAGCGCGCTCTCGGATTCTTCGCTGTCGTACAGTAGCGCTCGCGACGATCGGACGCGACTCATGGACATCTCCCCCAAAACGCCCGCCCGAGCCCAGTCACGGGTCCGGCACCTCCATCACCCGGTCGGCAGTCGCGCGTCTCGTGGCTTCCTCGATCCGGTGTGCGAGTTCGACGGCGCGCAGGCCGTCCGCGGCCGTGGTCCGCGGGTCGGTGTCGTCGCTGACGGCGTCGACGAACTCCCGGAGTTCGTTCTTGAGCGGTTCGCCGCTCTCGACTGTCGGTCGTTCGATGATGCTCTCGTGTCTGTACCGCACGTCCCCGTTGGATGTGACGTACTCCGGGAGCGAGTGGCGATGGATCTGGACGGACTGGTCCATGTAGTCGACGTCGATCTGGCAGTCCTCGGCGGTGACGGCCAGGTCGCGGATCTTCTCCTGGGTGATCCGACTGGCCGTCAGCGTCGCGACCAGGCCGTCCGCGAACTCGATCTGGGTGACGACGTGGGGCTTACCGTCGACCCCCATGGCCGAGACGCCGGTGACGGGTCCGTCCGCGAGCGTCCTGACGATGTCGATGTCGTGGATCATCAGGTCGAACACCACGTCGTCGGAGCTGTCGCGCTCGACGGGCGGGCCCTGTCGTCGGGCCGCGACGGCGATGGGGTCGGCCTCCGCGAGGACGTCCTGCAACGCCTCGAAGGCGGGGTTGTACCGTTCGATGTGGCCGACCTGGAGAACCAGACCGCGCCTGCGTGCAGCCTCGCCCAGTTCTCGCCCGGCCTTCACGTCGGTAGCGAAGGGTTTCTCGACCAGCAAATGGGTGCCGGACTCTACCGCCTGATGACCGACTTCGACGTGGTGTCTAGTCGGAACGACGATCGAGACGGCGTCGACGCGGGCCAGCAGCGACTCCCTCTCGTACACTGTAGTGTCGAACTGCTCGGCAATGTCGTTCGCCTGCTGTCTGTCGATATCGCTCACACCAACCAGGTCGACCCCGGTCAGTTCCGAATACACCCGCGCGTGATGGCTCCCCATATTACCGACGCCGACGACCCCGACTTCGACTGTGTCGCTCATTTTCTGTCAGGAGGTGTGCGACATTGGGCTTAGTAATACGCTCCTTGCAGGAGTAGGGCGATGATACCCTATTGCAGAGGAGAGTGGGTTGCGTCCTAATGGCAATATCGACAGCAGTCTGGTCCGGGTAATCGACCGTTCGCGAACACGTGGCAGTCCAGCTCGGTAATTTCCCCGACCTCTCCCATCAAGGAGTTAGTTGGAAACACCCAGAACGTGCCGTCGTCGAGGGGTACTTCCGCCACCACGACCCGACGACCGCGTGGCCACCGGTCACTCGGACTAGTCACTCCATACCGTTCGCTCAATCACGGCCGTTCCCTGGAAAGGGGCTGTCGGTACTCAGTATCCAGGTGGAGACGTGCACGGTCGCCGTCAGTACGCTCTTCGGTAGTCTAGCGGAATACGTTGACAGCGATGCAGTCGATGAGCCCGTGCGTCGGTACCCCAATACGGTTCAGTGACCGGAAGAACGCATAAGTACGAGCGGCCTGCTTCAAGCCCTGCTTGGAGAGGCCGCGGAATTTCGCCAACCACGGCTGGAGCAGTGACCAGAGACACTCTGCCTGATTCGTGTGAACTCCCTAGTCCGAAACGTATCCGTCGTCGTGAACGACGTATTGATGATCGTAGTCCATCCCTTGGTAGCCGGGAAGACCGTCACTCCAGACCTCTCCCAGCACCTGGGAGAGGTCGTCCGCGTCCTCAATTACCGGTGAAAGATCCTCCTCGTAATCGCTGCCCTCTTGAGCTGCTACGACTCGTAGCACGTCGCGGCAGGCCGCGATGAGCGTCAACTCGTCGCCCAGGTCTCCGGTCCAGCGTGTCCGCCCTCCCTCGGGCGAGCCGGCGCGGTCGAGACCTCCCGCGGCGGCTCTTGGCTTTTGAACCCCGAACACACCTGCTGTGTTTCGTCGACTTGTGTCGGCCATCGACTGTCTGGGAGATGCGCTCTCAGACAGTCGGAAATCCGCGACAGAACGCGGTTTCGACCTCTCTGATCCGGTCGTGGCGCGTTTGGTAACACGGCGAGAGGAGGGCGGCGATCTGGGTGATGCTGAGCAAGGTATCGGCGGAGAGGACCAAAGCGATGAGGAACTCACCAGGAGTGAGTTCCGACTCGTAGAAGGACGTCCCCCGGAGTGGTTTTTCCAGTGACAGCGGTCACACCAGATACGGTCAGAACCCGTCCAGAGCCTGGAGGCTATCTGCGCCAGAGGTTTGGGCAGGCTCGTGCCTCCCAGGCCATCTTGAGACGGCGCTCAACGAGGGCCTCCGGCGGCTCAGGCCGAAAATCTATCACTCACAGTTCCGCAAGTTCCGCTAGCCTCTGGCCGAAGGCAGGGCGTTCGTTGGATATGTTCGTTTCTGCCCTGCCAGAGGCACTAATACTCATAGTTCCGCCAGTCTACAGAAGAGCGCGCTCGGTTGCGTTACCCCTTGCTGCGGGAGTTCCTGTTTCATCGTCGCGCTGTGCAGATACAACTCCAGTGTATGTCCGCCTCACTACGCGAATCGGAGTCGCGCTACGAGACACCGAGAACGGCGCTGTGGCTGGCATCCCACCCGACGGTCCACCGATGAGACAGGCGAATTCGGTCACCCGTCAGTCACATTCATCTACGACCGTCTGAACGACGACGACATTGCCCGAGTGAACGAACACCTGCATACCGGCGTACATAAACGAGACTGTCACGTACTGGGACGAGTCACTCGGAACCACTTCGTCCAGCGCGTCGATATCTATCGACTCGGCGAGAGGCGGGAGGTCATCCACAGGCGTCTCCAGCGCGTCCGAAACCGTCTCTGCAACGGCAAGAGTAGTATCGTCCAGAGGCTCGGTCATGCACCGACCTTGGCCACATAAATTGATTGTAATATATATGGTACCGCTGATACACAAGGTTTAAAAATCACGCTGTTGGGATTGTTTCGCGTTACCGAACTCGGAGACCGATTCACCGTTGCCATCCGTAGCGGACCCCCCAGTGCTCGGCCACGAAAGCCGGAACTACTCCGGACCGTTTCCCGTATTCCCGCGATACAGTCGATATTTCGGACGGTATCACAGGAACTAGATTCGACAGTGAGTCGATTCGGGAACAACTGGCCGCTCTCGTCGTCGTGCCTGCCCGAACGCTGAGGTCCGGCACTGTCTACTTGTCCCGAGAGTGCGACGATCCCCGAGAACCGGTAGGACCGCCATCACCAGTGTCAGTGGACGACGGTCGACGTCCGCCGTCCCGAGTGTCTGGAACGGCACGTTCATGGCCCGTGTGCCGGGCGTTCTCGCTGACCCGCGGCGGTCAGTCGTGCGTATGGGATCTGTCGGGCCATAGATGTCGGTCGGGGACGGACGTCCGCTCACGGTTTCCGGAGGAGATCGGAAGCGGACACTGGGTCGCCACATCGGGCCTGGTTTCTGTCTGACCGTAGTCGGCCTCGTTCACCCCGAACGCTTCCGTGACCGCGCTGATACGTCCCGTCGAGATAGGACTCACCGATGGTCCACGAGGTCACAGAGGTCGCGCTCGTCGAGGACGACGAACGCGTCGTCGGCCAGGTCGTCCTCGTTTCCCGGCAGGAATATCAGCTGATCGTTGTCCGTTACCGGGATCTCCTCCCACTGTGAAACCTCGTACCCCAGACTTCCCGGCGGGGGATCGGTCGCGACAGACTCCCAGTCGACCGGATGGACCGGGGGTTCGTTTTCGTTGCGCGCTTTACTCTCGTCGACGTCCGCGCTGTCGTCGCTCATCTGTCCTCCCAGTCCCGACTCCCGACCCGCGTCGACCCAGGCGTCGGTGTCTCCCACAACATACTCTCAGTAATTACGTCTTACTTCAAATGTGTTGCTGCCGGCTCATTTTTATTGGGTTTCAAATACGTACCAGATGCGGGTGAGAGCGTGTATGCGAGTAGCCGGGTGTGGATCACGTCCCTAGCCGCACGTAGGACGCCCCTACCGTAGCCTCGTCCGAACAAGTATCCCTTTCCCCCGAGTAATAATCTCTTACCGGGCAGATACGGGGGTTTCGCCGCCGTGAGCGAGGCCGTGACGGTCGACCCAACGTTCGACGGGCCACTCGACGAGAGGCGGTGACGACTCGTCACCGGTCACTGACGATGCAGGCCAGGACAGTCCGAACCGCCGGGAGGGTTCGGGCGGGCGGCGCCGACGGGTCGACCCACCGCACTGCTTCGACCCCCTCGAGAGCAGACGGCGACGGCCGTGAGGTGAGGGCACAGTCACAGACGGAGTAAACGGAGGCGGTGCGGTCCCGCGTTCGGTGGACGTACCAGAACACGCCACGGGGTCCGATGACGGCACACCGACAGGACAACTCCTCGCGGACTTCGCGCCGGAGCGTGTCCGCGAGCGACTCGCCGGGGTGGGCGCCCCCGCCCGGGAGCGTCCAGAACGGGGTCCCGTCGGCGTGGCGTTCGCGAACCAGCGCCACCCGGTCGGAGCTCGTCACCAGGGCCTTCGCGCCACGTCGGACCCGGAACTCGCTGGTAGCGACGGTCTCCCGTGGGTCGGGGCGACCGTATATCGCGACGGAAGGCCCGCTCTCACTCATGTCAGGCGGTCACGCTCGACCCGGCGTCGGCCGCGATAAGCGATCGGATCCCCTCGTGGATGTCGACGGTCGGTTCGTAGCCCAGAACCTGGCGCGCGCGGCTAATGTCGGCCTGGCTGTGTCGAATGTCCCCCGGGCGGGGGTCCACGTGGACGACGTCGCTCTCGGTATCGGTCGACTCGCGGACGGTTTCGGCGAGCGCAGACACGGAGTACCGCTCTCCGGTGCCGACGTTGAACGCGCGCCCCGTCGCGTCGGAGGCCGCGGCCTGGATCGTCGCCTGGAGCGCGTCGTCGACGTGCGTGAAATCCCGTGTCTGCGTGCCGTCACCGTGGACGACCAGCGGGCGGTCGGTCCGGGCGCGCCGGACGAACTCGTTGACGACCGTGGGCGTCGGTTTCCCGGGGCCGTAAACCGTGAAATACCGGAGGACGACCGTCGGCAGGTCGTAGCGGTCGGCGTAGAGACGGGCGAAGTGGTCAACGCCGAGCATCGCGACGCCGTACGGTGACACCGGCCGTTTGGGGTCGTCTTCGTGGACCGGTAGCGTCGAAGCGTCACCGTAGACTGCGGCGTCCGACCCGACCAGAATGCGAGTGTCGGTTCGACGAGCCGCGTCGAGCACCGTGACAGTCCCGCTGGCGATCCGGTTGTGTGTCTCGACCGGCGAGCGGAGTGAACGGCGGGCATCGATGTGAGCCGACAAGTGAAAGGCGACGTCAGCGTCCGCCATCGCCTCTGAGACCGCGTCGACCGCGCGGACGTCCGTGCGGACGAACTCGACGCTGTCCGGGACAGCGTCGCGGTCACCGATCAGGAGGTCGTCGAGAACAGTCACGTCACAGGGACCCGAGAGGGTCCGCGCGACTCGACGCCCGAGATAGCCGGCCCCGCCGACGACGAGGACCGACGACCCTGCGAGCGACGAGACTGCACTGGCCGTGCGCCGCTCGACTGACTCACCCATCTGCCGTCACCCGGATCGGGGCGCCTGCCTCCGAACGCGAATTCGGCCGGTTCCGCTGATCAGTCTCGGTCGGTTCCAGTACTGACATACTGCGTCGTCGGATAGCGATCCCCATTGTTATCGTCGAAATAAAGCGCCGAAATCCAGACCCGCCCTCACCCGGCGGCGCGTGACAGCCACCCCCGCGGGAAACGGGGACACCTGGTCCGGCGGCGGTCGAAACCAGAGAGCCAGTGCAGTCCCGGGGACGTGTGCGGCGTGAGCGCACACGTTTCGCGCACCCGGCTTCTCAGGCCTCGTTCTCTCGACGGGGTAACGTGAGCGCGAGATACGGAGCGACGTAGTCGGTCGCCGAAGTCGGCCGCAGGGTCTGTAAATCGTCGTCGTATTCGATCACCCCCGCGTCGGCGAGTTTGGGGAGATTACTGTGGACGAGTCGTGTTGCGACCTTGCCGCGGAAAGTGTCGTCGGTCATCCCCTCGGGCGTCTCCGCACGGGAGACGACGTACTCGATGAGGTCGCCGAGCGGGACTCCCGACTCAGCGACCAGAAGATAGGTCAACACGAACCGGTTGCCCGGCTCGGCGAGCAGTTCGAAGAGCATGTCGATCGGGACCGACGCCTCCGGCGGCCGCTCCCGCTGTGTCTCACACACCTGTGCGAACGTCGCGTCCATGTCGACGAGGTCACGGAGGGACGTCAGTCCGGCATCGGGCGATGGTTCGGCCGCTGCGACGCTATCTCCTGACGACTCGCCAGTGTCGTGTGAGCCGTCCTCGGGGCTGTGCCGGTCGTTTGTCTCGGACGTTTCCTTTGACATAGGTTCAGTTGTTCGTGTAGTCGTCCGGGCGTCTATCCGCGAGCGATGGGCGGCACGGCCGTTCCTGCACCGGTCTGGGTATCGCCCGCGGAACGGCCAACGACTCCGATACGGCCCAGTTGTCATTCAAGGAATATACGTCTTTGCCTGGCCAAACCTCTTTACCACCGCGCCCCGACGTAGCAAGTGGAGCGGACAAACAGGGACTCAAATATGGTACGAGATCACGTACCAGATGAGTAGCCGGTTAGATGTCGTACATAGCGGGGTACGCACGTCCCTCGCGTCCGTACACGAGAACATGAGTGAAGATTGGGACGAAGTGAGCTTCGTGATCAGTTCCCGGTATCGCATCGCCGTCATGCAACGGCTGGTGGTCGGACCGGCAACACCGTCGACGATCGCATCGGACGCGGACGTGGGTATCTCTCACGTGTCGCGTGCGCTCCAGCGGTTGCGCGAGCGGTCGCTCGTCGACCTGCTCGTATCCGACGACCGGAAGAAAGGTCGCGTATACGGGCTGACCGAACGCGGGCGCCAGATCTGGCAGACGATCGAAGCCGAGAACATGGTCTGACACGGCGCCCAGCCCCGACGGCTGCCGCGATCCGTAGGGCCCGGCTCGAAGTTCGCCCGAGTAAGTCCATACAAACACTCGGTAAGCCCTCCCAAACAACTGGTCGAGGGGTGTTACTCCGGTGCTTTCCGACCCCGAGATGACTGGCTGTGGGCGTTCGATGTTTGTGACCTACTCGTAATGGCCTGTTTCGTTCGGTTAGCAGACGAATGTCTAAGTCCCAGGGAATACAGGGAACGGAAGATGGTAGACCATTTGACCGACGAGGAACTCGACCGGATACAGGAGTTCACCGAGACGCCGACGTACGAGCGAACTCCCGAACAGTTACTCCCGGACCAGGCGGACGTCCCCGACGAGTCGAGTTCGGACTGAGCCGCCCCAGGCAGACAGCGGCCGACCAGTGCCTGCGACCGGGAGGACAGAGACACTGGTGCGGACGCCAGCGGCAACGCCTCCTGCTCTACTGGATGGAACCGGTCACCGTACGCGAGAGCTGGTCCCCGTATCCGGGTGCAAGTGAGACGAGACAGTCACTCGTACTGGAGTTCACTGAGGTCCTCGTTCGAACGCCGGACCCAGAGGACGACATGGACGACGACAGCAACCGCCACGACGACTGTCACTGCGACGGCGATCGACGTCGGCGAGAGCGCGTCGAAAAACGGAACACCGATGCTGGAGAGTACTACGAGAACCAGCCCGGTGGCGGCGATCGCCCCATAGACGTACTGCCAGGGATAGGACCGGTCTTCGCCGCCGAGAAACCGGTCGAGCTCGCCGGCCTGTGAGCTGAGCGAGACGACACTCGTCTCCTCGTCGTACTCGACCAGTCCGGCCTCTTCGAGCTTCGGGACGTGGGTCTGGTACAGCGAGACGTACACACGCTTTCGCTGTTGTTTCTCCAGGTCCTCGACGTCGATGTCGTTTTCCCAGGCAGCGACGTATTCGGCGAGCTCCGTGAGTTCCATCGGCCCCCTCTTTTTCAGTGTGTACAGGAGGTACCGGCGTCGGCCCCTGCTCAGGATATCGAATACGACGTCCTGTGTGAGTTCCGTATCCCCACTTGCCATCCTCTCAACCCCCGTACTCGCTACTGTACCGTTCCGACAGTCCCAGTGTCGGGCGTCCGGAATGAGACACAGTACACCTCGGACGTGGAACGTACATTGTTAGGAACTACCTACACGAAATCAAGCCGTTACAGAGGAGCGATGCGAAAGCCTCGGTCCGACTCACCGGACCTCCGAGTCGAGGGGAGGCCGATACCGATCGACTGGCTGGACGCCACGAGCGACCTCCGATGACGACGTCTGCACGTGCACCTGACCGGGTCAGTCGGCAGAACTGTCGGGGCGGATCGGTAGACCGCAATCAGGAATCCGCGTACACGCACACGTAGACGTCGTCCTCGACAGTCACTGCGACACGACGTCCCATAACCGAAAACGCGATGCGACCGCGCCTGGGGGCCCCACCGTCCCGGGCCAGCACGCGATCGAGGGCGTCAGGGTCGACCGACTCGTAGAGTGGTTCTTCGAGTTCGAGCGGCGAAACGCCTTCGGCCTCCGCGAGCGCCTCGACGACGGCGGTACTCACCGACTCGTTTCGTTCGTCCACTGTGCGATGCACCGTCACCGGTGAGTCCGCGACGCGCTGGTCCGGTGCTGTCGCGGGCTGACACCGGTCCACGGACCCCGTTCTATTCTCTTCGTTACTCATTCGTATACCAGTGAACAGCTCGTCGATAGTCCGTTCATGAGTGGTTTCCTGAAGTACAATTGTCGCCACACAGTCTACACAGGCGTGGTTCGGTAAACTATGGTATTATTGTTTCGGATCCGAGCACGTTCGGCGACGGTCTGTTGCCAGTGGCTCGACGGCCGGTGTCTCGCCCGATTTCGACGAGTGGCGGCTCTCGTCCGCCCGAATAATGACATCCTACTCGAAGTAACAACCTGTTGTTTCAGTTAATATTAAGTGAATGGGGCCACATTGATTGTCCACCGTCAGTTCAGTCGACCGAACTGTCGGGGATGGTGCCGGACCCCGAAACCGAGGGACGCGGCCCCCGTTAATCCGTCTTAAAGGATGGGACATGAACCAATGCAATTCCGACAGGGAACGAGGCGAATCGCACGCTACTTCCCCGGCACGGACCGGGGCGGTGGGACACAGAGACGGCTGCGGACAGAGGGAACAGTGAGTGGGTAATGTCAGCGAAAGATCAGGCGCTCGAATCGATAGGGCTGACGCAGACTGAGGAATCAAGCGACGAAAGTGAGGGCGAGACAGAGAGCGAGGCGAGAGAGGCGGCGACCGACTCGTTGCCGCTGGACCAGGTATTCGAGATCCTGAAAAACAGGCGCCGTCGGCTGGTACTGGAATACCTCCAGGACCGTGAGCAGGTGTCGCTCGGAGAGATCGCGGAACACGTCGCCGCCGACGAGAACGACACCACGGTCAAGCAGATCACGTCCAAAGAGCGCAAGTGCGCGTACGTCGGTCTCTACCAGTGTCATCTCCCGAAGATGGACGACATGGACGTCGTCGACTTCAACCAGAACAGAGGGCGGGTGAGTCTGGGACGGAACGCGGACCAGCTCACGGAGTATCTCGACTGGGGAGAAACGGCCACGCGCTCGTGGCCACTGTACTACGCGGCGGTCAGTAGCGCGGGAGTCGGACTGGTCGGTCTGACCAGCCTGGTCAGCGGTGGGAGCGCGACGCTCGCCGTCAGTCTGACGACGCTTGTCGGCGTCGCTCTCCTGTCTATCGCACAGTTCAGGTCGGAGCGAGCGAACGACGTGCGAGAGCAGTAGGTTATCGATTCAGGGAGTTTTTCAGACGCTATAACGCCCTTACCGGGCCAGATACCCCTGAACGATAGCCGGGTTTAAGTTACTACCTGCAGGAATGCAAACGCTGTCGCCCCAGACTGCGCCCGACCACGAGAGGACCGACCTGCTCCGAACCCCGAGACCCTGCCCACTCGTCACTCGACCTTGACTGGTCCGCAGCCATCGACGGTTGTCCGAGCAGGGGGCGACGGCTCCCCCATCCCGCCCCCGTCCGCCGGTTGCTCTCGCGGCGGACCCCCCTTTCGACACTGCTTCGACAGCAGTGCCCGGAGAGCAGCTACCGGAAGCCGGGGCGAAGTTTCAGTTTCCCCGGTCAGATCTCCTTCGAGCCGTCGGTGCCGCCGAGCCCCGGAACCGGATAGACGCCCGAAACCGCGTGTAAATGCCTCATTAACTATACCACAGTACACGACCACCCCGGACTGGGCACACCCGTCCGGTCCGTGGTCAGCACCCACATTACATACATAGAGATGTAATTGATCGACGTACGGTAGTCAGGTGGTACGTATTCTATCACCACAGGGGCCACCGAAGAGTGTCCGGTCGGGCGAACCCCATAGGTCGGACGACGGGATCTGTGTACACAACTCACGGGGCGCCGATCGCCCCCGTCAGCGAGTCCTGAATCGACGGGAATAGTAACCGGACACCTACGACAATTTTCTGATATATTTCCATAATTCAAAGATCTCGATTACTATCGACAGGTCCGAAACGGCGTCCGTAGACTGCGAGATCTTCAGGAAACCGACGTCGAAGCGCTATAGAACGGTCGGATAGATAGAAATATGGCCTCTCGGTCCAGATACGTTTCGAGACGGATTCACCGCTATTTCTTTTTATCAATTTGACTTTATAGACACGATTCTTATAACAGTGTCGGAAAATGGCAGTTTCGGGCGGGAGTGCCTCCACGGCGGCTCGCCAGTCCGGCAGAAGGCCACAGGTCGAAGAGACGGTTCAATGATGTTTTTCCGGAGCGCGCGACTAGCAGGCCACCTGATCGACCTGGCGAACGGAGGTCGATCGTCGGGGCAAGACGGGCCGTGGAAACGCATCCCCATCGTCCCTCGACTCTGTGGATACCCCAATATTGAATACCGAAACCGCAGAGAGTCGGATATGGAAATCAGCGTGCTGGGGAGCGGCTACGTCGGGACCACGGTCGCGGCGTGTTTCGCCGACCTGGGCCACGACGTGACCGCTATCGACATCGACGAGGACATCGTCTCGGCCATCAACGACGGGGAGGCGCCGATCCACGAACCCGGCCTCGACGAGTTGCTAGCCACGCACGCCCGCGAGCGCATCACTGCGACGACCGACTACGCGGCCGTCCCCGGGACCGACGTGACGTTCATGGCGCTGAACACCCCCTCGAAAGCCGACGGCTCGATCGACACCTCGGTCATGGAGTCCGCCGCGACGATGCTGGGCGAGGCCATCGCCGAAAAAAACGAGACCCACCGGGTCGTCGTCAAGAGCACGGTCGTGCCGGGAACCACGGAGGAGGTTATCGCGCCGCTGATCGCCGAGGGGTCGGGCGGGACGGTCGGCGAGGACTTCGAGATCGGGATGAACCCCGAGTTCCTCCGTGAGGGGTCTGCGGTGTCGGACTTCCAGAAGCCGGACAAGGTCGTGCTGGGCGCCGAGACCGACGCCGCTATGGAGACGATGCGGACGGTGTTCGACCCGCTGGTCGAGCGCGTCGAGACGAGCGTCGTCGAGACCGGTATCAGGGAGGCGGAGATGATCAAGTACGCCAACAACGCCTTCCTCGCGGCGAAGATCTCGACGATGAACGAGATCGGCAACGTCTGCAAGGAGTACGGCGTCGACGCCTACGAGGTGGCCGACGCCATCGGTCTCGACCACCGGATCGGCCGCGCGTTCCTCGACAGCGGGGTGGGGTGGGGGGGAAGCTGCTTCCCGAAGGACGTCGCCGCGCTGATCGCCGCCGCACGCGACGTCGGCTACGACCCGTCGCTGCTGGACGCCGTCGTCGAGGTCAACGACAAGCAACCTCGACGGATGCTCGGACTGCTGGACGACCACGTCGACGTCGCGGGCGAGCGCGTCGCCGTCCTGGGGCTCTCGTTCAAGCCCGGGACCGACGACATCCGCGAGTCCCGCGCCATCCCGGTCATCGAGGGGTTGCTGGAGCGCGGCGCCGACGTGGTCGGCTACGACCCCGTGGCGACCGGGGAGATGCGCGAGCGCTTCCCGGAGATCGAGTACGCCGCCTCGGCCGGCGAAGCGCTGGAGGACGCGGTCGCCGCGATGGTCGTCACCGACTGGGACGAGTTCGCCGCCATAGACCAGGAGTTCGACCGCATGGCCGACCCCGTGGTCGTCGACGGCCGCCGTATCGTCTCCCGGCGCGAGGGCCTCGTCTACGAGGGCCTCACCTGGTGACTGCCCGGATCGCCACCGCACCCGACATTCCCGGCCGACCGTGGAATAGTTCCGACGCCGATACCCGGTTCGCGCGGGTGATACCCGGGACTGCCCGGGCGGGAAGCGCCACGGATCCGTGCACGCGGCAGACATCTCTCGCAACTTCCTCAGAGCGACGGAGACGGCCAGATCCCGCGGGTCGCGGCCCACGTCGGCGCCGTCGTTCGGTTCGGTCCCCGAAGAGAGTGCCCCCGGCGATCCGACCGGGCCACCACCAGCCGCCACTAAATCCGATAGATATTCGTGGTGGAAATCGAGGAGATGCCGTCCTGGGAGGGGGCCGGTCCGACGACGGGCTGTGGAGGGCGGCGCTGCGGTGTGTCGATCGGGTCGTGGACCGAGGCGTGCTCCACCGACGTGACCCGAAATCGACAGGACGAGTACGTCATACGTAGATTTATGTCGGAGAGCCACGGAACGCCCGCTGGGTACAGAAATCGGACAGGATCCACCCACGACAGGTGGTCGGTCTCACGAGAGGGGCCCCGATTATCACCGGGGATATCCGAGGGAGATATATTATAACCCCTCACGAGTGAGTGGGTGTACAGGCGGCAGCCGGCGACGGGACACAGGGGTCGGCTGCCGTCGGACGGGACCTGCAGGGATGTAGACAGAGCGGCGCCACTGTGGGAGTCGACAGGACACACGGACATGAGACGAACGCCATCCGAACGGGACGACACGGAGCACAGTATGAACAGACGAAGGTACCTGGCACTCGCGGGGGCAGCGCTGGGCACGGCGGCGGTCGCCGGTTGCCTCGGCGGGTCGAACGGGCCGGAGGGGGGCAAACAGGTCCGCTTCGGGTACGGCGGGGGGCCGTTCCTGCTGTCGGTCGGCTCCGCCGCACTCGCGGCGTCGGCCGCCAGCGAGAACGAACCCAACGACGCCTGTGCGAACGCGCAGGCGGTCAGTACGGAAACCGACGTGAGCGCGACGCTCGAAGCCGCGGGCGTGGACTGGTACGGCGTCGACCTCGCGTCGGGCGAGGACTACGACGTCGTCTTCGACCGGGTCCCCACGAACGGCGTCACGAGCGTCGTGCTCTACGGCCCGGGCTGTACGTTCAAGACGCTCCGCCAGGTCGGGACGGAGTCACAGATTCGGATCAGCGCGACCGCACGGGAGTCGGGCACCCACTACGTCGAGGTCGTCGACGTCCAGGAGAGCGACGGCGACTACACGATGCGCGTCGACACGGGGTCCTCAACCGCGACCCCCACGCCGACGCCCACCGATACGGCGACGCCGACCGATACGGCCACGCCCACGGACACGGCGACCGCGACGCCGTCACCGACTGCGACGACCGTCGCCGACGAGTACGGAGAACAGGGGTACGGCGAGTACGGCTACGGCGGCGTCTCGAACTGACACGGGCAGGTCGCGACTCGCCCGATCCGGGCGCGGGAGCGCCCGGGTAGTACGAGACTACCCCCGACAACCGAGCCGGAACTCGACACCGCGAACGATTGTGACGACGGACGGACCGAAACCACGACCGGACGAGCGAAAGTCGGACAGTCTGAACGGACGGGAGTCGACCGGTCGGACACCGAAGCGTCGACGGGTCGCTGGAACCGGATAGCCGGCAGACAGGACGCAGACACATATATACCCGGTGTGGGCGTACGGACTACGGTTACCCTACCGGTACGAACGCACGGGTCAGACAGCCACCACACACACGGAGCGCACACATGACAGACAACCACAACTACAACACGCCGAGTGAAGGGACGCTCAACTGGGACGTCCCGCTGAACGAGAACTTCGAACAGATCGACACCGACGTCGAGATCCGCGACACGGACGCCAACCGCACGAGCTATACGCCCAAGGACGGGGCGAAGTACCTCGCGACCGACACGGGGACCGTCTACGTCGGCGACGGCTCGAACTGGAACGAGGTCGGGTCGCTGACGAACGTGGCCGTCGGGACGAGCCAGCCCAGCAGTCCGAGCGAGGGCGACCTCTGGATCGACACGAGCTGAGGCGTCCATGACCGATTACTACCTCGCGACCGACGGGAGCGACAGCAACTCCGGGACACAGGACCAGCCCTTCGGCAGTCTGCAGACCCTGTTGAGCGCGCTCTCGGCCGGCGACACCGGCTACGTGCGCGGCGGGACCTACTCCCCGACGGGTTTCAACGACGGGAGCGACCAGCAGGGCAGCGACGGCAGTCCCATCCGGGTCGAGGCGTACGACGGCGAGGACGTCGTCTTCGACTTCTCGAACGACACCTACGGCGGGCTGCGCCTGTGGAGCTGTTCGTACTGGGAACTTCGGGACTTCGAAGTCCGGAACGCGCCGAGTTACGGCCTGTACCTGTTTGGCGGGACCGACTTCTGTACGATCGAGAACGTCACCGTCGACGGGTCGGGCGGCGATCCGTCGACGAGCGGCGCGGGGATCTACCTGTACAACGCGCCGGACAACACGGTTCGCAACTGCGTCGCTCGAAACGCCTACGACCCCTCGAGCGGCGGGGGCAACGCCGACGGCTTCGCCTCCGAGGGGTCTCCCCGGTCGGTGTTCGAAGATTGCGTCGCTCACGGGAACTCCGACGACGGGTTCGACTTCTGGCAGGCCCAGGACGACACGCTCCGCCGGTGTGTCGCCTACAACAACGGCTACGACCCCGACGGCAACGAGGCGGGCGACGGGAACGGCTTCAAGCTCGGCGGCGGGTCGACCAGCGGCGGCCACCGCGTCGAGCGGTGTGTCTCCTACCGGAACGGCACCCGGGGATTCCACTACAACGAGGCCGACGTCCCCGTCGAAGTGTACAACTGTACCGCCTGGGACAACCCGCGCAACTACTGGTTCGCCGAGGTCCAGCACGTGCTGCGCAACAACGTCTCCTCACAGGGCGAAGTGACCCTCGGGAGTGCCGTCGACCACTCGTACAACACCTGGAACCTCGGGATCACCTCCCCCTCGTTCGCGAGTACGGACCCCTCGAGTAGCGACTTCCTCAGACTCGCCTCGGACAGTCCGGCCATCGACGCAGGGACCGACGTCGGCCTCTCGTTCAACGGCGACGCGCCCGACCTGGGTGCCTACGAGACGTCTGGTAGTTCGGGCGGCGGTGGCGGCGGTACCGGGTCGCCGACGCTGAACGTCGCGACCGCCGACGGTTCCTTCCAGACGGGGACCGTCAACTACTACGACGGGAGTGCGTGGACACAGCCCCGGGTGGCCTACTACGACGGGAGTTCGTGGGTCGACCTCCAGAGCGCGTCCGGTGGCGGCTCGACCGACCCCTCGGTCGTCGACAGCTTCGAGAGCGGCATCTCGGCGTACACCGGCGACACCGACGCGTTCGACGTGTCGAGCGACCGCGCGACCGACGGCAGCCAGTCGCTGGTCACGACCGGCAGCGGCAACAGCTGGACGAATATCCACGCGACCAGTGGCCTGAACGCGACGGTCTCCCACGGGTCGACGTTCAGGGTGGACGTCTACCTGACCGACACCGCCGACACGGCGATCCTCTGGTTCGGGGTCGCCGACGCGGGCAACCGCCTCGCCGCCGGCTGGAACGCCAACAACGACGCGCTCCAGCTTTCCGAGACCGTCGGCGGGAGCTGGTCACAGCTCGGCCAGGGCAGCATCGCCGAGGTCGCCGGTGAGTGGATGGAGTGGGAGGTCGAGTGGGGCGTCGACAGCGACGACCAGATCGCGATCACCGCCTTCGACGCCAGCGGCACCGAGATCGGCTCCGCGTCCGCGGCGACGACCAGCAACCAGGCCAACGACGGCGTCGGCTTCGAGTACACCTTCCAGTACGGCGGGACCGGCCCCATCTACTTCGACAACCTCCGACTGGTGTAAACTACCCCACCCTCCTTCGCTCACCGCATACGCGGTTCGCTCGTTGAGGGCGGGGCCACCGATGGAACGCAGTTCCATCGAGGCCTCGAAAGGCTTCGCCTTTCGGTGGCTTTGATGTGGACTCCCGGCGATCAACTCTCGGCGGTTGGCCGATAGCCGTCGCCGTTCAGCGTCAAATCTAACGTCACTTAATCTCTCGGGAGTCATACGATCGGTTGTAAGTCAGTTCCGGATTTGCCGGACCGCCGGATGAAATACCGGTAAATCGGTACAACCGACCGTATCAGACGGCGACTGGCTCGTGGTTTGTGTCGTGGAGTGTCGGCTTCTTCTCCGGCCGACTCGCGTCGTGCTTCCGACGTATCGGAAGCCCCTGCTCCGTGAGGCCGGGGGCTCTGCCTCGAAACTGCTGATGCCGTCGATCGGGCTCGTCCGAGCCCTGCTCGTTTCCTCCGGCCCCGGCCCGAGAGTTTATACGCGAATCCGGGGCCAGAGCGTCCCATGCAGCCAGACGCACTCGCTGCGGACGAACGGGCCATCGAGGGACTACCGATCAGACTCGTCATCGCGCTGGTCGTCGGCGTCACCAGCCTCGGCGTCATGATGAACACCCTCGCCGGCATCCAGACGCTGGGTGTCACGGAACTCGACGTCCAGCCCGAACCCGAAGTGGTTCACGAAGGCGCGAACGATATCTCGGTTGCCGTGGTCGCCCCCGAGGGCGACAAGGTCGCCGACGCCACCGTCGTCGTCAAGAGCGGCACTGCCCGACTCGATTCGGTCACGACGGCCAGAACCGGCGAGAACGGGACCACGGCACTGTCGTTCAACGCCACCCTCGGTCCCAACCAGGAGGAAGGCACTGTCTCACTGAGCGTGAAACCACCCGCCGGGAGTCAGTACGCCGACGACCGCGAAAACACGAATATCTTGGTCGTCGCGGGGAACGAGACCAGCTGAGACGGACTGGTGTGCGGTCGGAGCGCTGCGCCGCGAGACCGACCTGCCCGGGACTGCAGGCGAACGGCCGGAATCGGCCGGTTGCCGGCCGGGTTAGGCGCCGTCCCAGTCGATCCAGTCCTGTTCCCAGCCGGCACCGGCTTCGGCGTTCCGGCGGGCGAACTCGCGGTCCTCTCGACGGGTGCGGTTGCGCTCGACCGTGTCGGCCTGTTCGCCCTCGACGAGCATCGGCTGGAAGGCCACGCCGCCGAGACGTTCGACGACCTCGTCGCCTTCGACGACCACGAGTGTCTGCTCGCCGGCGCCCTGGGGCATGACGAGGCGGCCGTCGTCGGCGAGCTGGTCGACCAGCGCCGCGGGCGGGCTGAGCGCCGCCGCTTCCAGCAAGATCCGGTCGTAGGGGGCGTACTCCGGGAGTCCGTCGGCGCCGTCGCGGCGGTCGACGAGCACGCCCTCGTAGCCGGCGTCGGCGAGGTTGCCCCGCGCTTCGACGACCAGGCGTCGGGTGATGTCGACGGCGTGGACGTTGCGTTCGCCGACGACCTCGGCGAGAACGGCAGCGGTGTAGCCGACACCCGCGCCGACGACGAGCACCGAGTCGCCCTCCTCGGGGGCGAGCGCCTCGAACAGGCGGGCGGCGGTACTCGGTGCGAGGACGCGCGTGCCCAAGCGCTCGAACGCGCGGTCCGCGTAGGCGCCCCGCTCTTCCTCGACGAAGGCCTCGCGGGGGACCGTCCGCATCGCGCCCCCGACCGTCGCCGACTGGACACAGCCCTTGCTCTCGTGTTCGAGGCTGTCGACCATGTCGTCGCGCAGTACCCCGGGGTCCATGTCCCACCCTCTGCGTTGGACCGTATTGAATGGCGCGCTCTTCCCTGCCGACAAACTGTTCCCCCGCCACGAACACAACTCCGGAACGTCGAGTCCGGTGTCACACGTCGAGGGGCACGACCACGACCGGGACGTCCACGTCACCGAGCAACGTCTGGACTGTCGACCCCGGTGATTCCCCCCGTCCCTCGGGGTCACCCCGGTGGGGCCGGACGAGGAGCACGTCGGCGTCCCGGTCGGCGAGGAGTTCGCGGACGACTTCCGCTGGATCACCGGCCCGCTGGACGACATCGACAGACGCCGGAAGGAGTCGCGAACGGGCGACGTTGGCGGCATCGCCCGCGTCGCGTGGACCCGGTTCGCCGGCGTCGCCCGCGTCGGTCTCGCCCGCGGCCGTCACGGTGAGGACGACCACCTCGTCGTCCCCATCGAGTCGCGGAGTCAGGTAGTCGGCGGCCGCTGCCGTCGTGTGGACTGAATCCGTCGCGAGCAGATAGCGCGTCACGGCCAGACGCACGGCCCGTGCCGGGTTAACCTCACGGTTGCAGGAGGTGGGCCCGCCCGGCGAGCAACCCCGACAGAAAGCCGGTGAAGTGAGCGACCAGTGCGACACCCCGTCCAGCAGTAAAAAGCGTCAGTACGGCCGCCAGGACGACGAACACAGCGAGTTGTGCCCGGCCCGAGAGCGGGACCCCCGAGAGGACAGTGTCGCTGACGCGGTTGCCCGCGAGGACGTACCCCACCAGGGCGAAAATGGCGCCGCTGGCACCGAGGACCGGCGCCCCGGCACCGAAGAAACCGGTGATCCAGACCTGGACGAGGCCGGCGAGCGCGCCCGTCACGAGGAAAAAGAGGTGAAACCGCTCGCGGGAGGTTCGGCGTTCGAGGACGAGTCCGACGAGGACGAGCCCCACCGAGTTCGCGAGCAGGTGCCCGAAGCTACCGTGGGCGTAGACGCTCGTAACCAGCGCCCACGGCCGGAGCGTGACCGGCGTCGCGAGCGCGAAAGCACTCTTGGGGACGCCGAAGACGCCAACGAAGAGTTCGACACAGTAGACGGCGACGAAGACGACGACGAGTGTCAGCGTCGGACTCCGACTGGCCATACCCGACCTGAGCGTCCCGCGAGCAAGAATCCACTGGCCGGGAGCCGCGTATCGACTCGCCCCGGTGCCGCTGGCGAACCGAACTGACATCCCGCTCGCGGCCGCAGTGTCGGGCGATGACTGGCGAAGGAGAGACGGCCACCGGGGCAGACGGGGGAACGTACACGCTCGTCGTCGCGTTCGACGGCCCGGCGACGCTCGCGGTGGGAGCGCTGGGTTCCATCGAATTCGACGCGGACTGGTACGCCTACACCGGGAGCGCCTTCGGCCCCGGCGGGTTCGCCCGCGTCGAGCGCCACCGGGAACTCGCGGCGGGCGAACGCGACGCACGTCACTGGCACGTCGACTACCTGCTCGGCCACCCCGCCGCCGGGATCGAGCGAGTCGTCCGTACCCACGGCGCAGACGTCGAGTGCGCGGTGGCCGGGGCACTGGCCGCCGAGTTCGACCGCGTCCCGGCGTTCGGCGCCTCCGACTGTGACTGTGCGTCTCACCTCGTCGGCGCGTCGACGCTCGAATCGCTCGGGGCAACCGTCGAACGAGCCCACGAGACGACCCCCGGGCAGGCACACGAGCCGTGAGTGGGTCGTCTCGTCGTCACTCCCGGAACGCGAGCAGGCCGAAACCGTTCAGCGAGACGACGACGGTCGAGCCCTCGTGGTCGACCACGGCGAGGGGTAGCGGGATACCCCGCTAGAGGACGCCGTACTCCTCGTAGACCTCGTCGATAGGCATCCCCTCGGCGATCTGCCGTCGTTCTTCGTTCTCCTCGGCGTAGATTTCCTCGACGCGCAAGAGCACCTCGTCGACCACTTCCCGGGGGATGACCTGCACGCCGTCGAAGTCACCGAAGACGAAGTCGCCCGGCCGGACGACGACGTTGTGTGAGAGATGCCCCGGCAACTGCACCGGCTGGTTCACCTCGATGATCTCCCAACCGCCGTGCCAGTTGGGGACCGTTCCCCGGGTGTAGACCGTGAAATCGTCGAGCTGGCGGATATACCGGGTGTCGCGGACGTTGCCGCCACAGAGCATCCCGCGGGCGCCGTGGGCCTTCGCGAGCGTACAGCTCATCTCGCCGAAGTGGGCCGGTTGCATGTCGCCGCCGGTGTCGAAACAGAGTATCGAGCCGTCGGGCTGGCGCTCGACTTCCCGCATCATCCGTTTCTGCGGGTGCACGCCGTCGTGTTCCTCCTCCCACTTGGTTTCGAGGTACGCCTCGACCTCGTCGGTCTTGGGGTAGGTGTGGAGTTTCACCGGAAGCGCCCGCCCGACGAGCGTCTCGCCCTCGGAGACGGCAAAAAAGTCCTGGTCGAAGACGAACTGACGGAGGCCGACGTTGTAGAGGGCGTCGGCGACGCTCCCGCCGTAGCCCGCTTCCGTGAAGCGTTCGATACGCTCCGTGTCTGTGATGTCGAGCTGTCGGGGCTCCTCGTCGAGGTCGAACTCCCATTCGGGACCCATGGCCATCCCGTCGATAAGCGGACAAATCAGTCTGTGGGTCCCGGAAGCGCGCGTCGCGAACGCCCCAGGGAACCCCGAGACGGGGAAGCAGACGCGAACGATGCCAGTACAGACACAGACCGGGTGAGAGAACGTGACTCGACGACCGAAGTTTTTTGTCGTTCCTCGAACAGGCATCTATCGGACCGATGACAGCGAACAGGTCACTGAACTGTCTGTCGTGTGGTGCGACGCTTCACCAGCGAAACGAACACGGCGTCACGGTCGATTACTGCCCCGAGTGTGGCGGCGTCTGGCTCGACCCCGGCGAACTCGAACAGCTCACCGGCCATAGTAGTCACAGTCACAGCCACAGCCACGGCCACAGCGATATCGACATCGACGACGAGTTCGAAGACGAGGAAGAAGAGGAAGAAGAAGGCGGCATCCTCGGCACCATCGCGGGCGCACTCGGCGGTGAAGAGGAAGAAGGTGAGTTCGAAGAGGAAGGTGGCTTCGAAGAAGAGGAAGGATTCGAGGAGGAAGACGAATTCTGAACTGGAGCGAACACGTGAGAGGCGACGAGTCGGCGGACCGATAGGTACGGGACACTGAACGGACACGCCAGTTTTCTGCCGCGCGGTGGAGGGGACCAGCGTCGGTGTGCGAGATCGCTAGCACACGCTGGGGACGTACGAATCGAGGGAAACTGACCCCGAAAATCGAGAGAAACCGACCGCGGCGGTCGTTCGCCCCCGCTGGGCTGGTATCGGTCAGTTGCGAGAGCGGTGCGGTGAGGTCCGGTAGTGAGGGTGTGGCCTGGCCGCGCTTACATCATGCCGCCCATGCCGCCGCCCATACCGCCCATGCCGCCGGGCGCGCCACCGGGTGCGCCGCCCTGTTCGTCGTCGCCGCCGGTCGAGAGGTCGCCGGCCGCGATGATGTCGTCGATCTTCATGACCAGGTTGGCCGCCTCCGTCGCCGAGGAGATGGCCTGCTGTTTGGCGTGGGCCGGTTCGACGACGCCGGCATCGAACGTGTCGACGACGTCGCCGGTGTAGACGTCGAGTCCGGCGTGCTCGTCGCCGCCCTCGTGGGCGGCACGCAGGTCGACCAGCGTGTCGATGGAGTCCAGTCCGGCGTTCTCGGCGAGGACGCGCGGGACGAGTTCCAGCGAGTCGGCAAACGCCTCGACGGCGAGCTGTTCGCGGCCGTCGACCGAGTCAGCGTAGTCGCGAACGCGACCGGCGAGTTCGACCTCGACGGCACCGCCGCCAGCCAGGACGCGGCCGTCGGCGACCGTCGACGCGACGACGTCGAGCGCGTCGTTGATCCCGCGTTCGAGTTCGTCGACGACGTGGTTGGTCGAACCGCGCAGGAGGAGCGTCGCGCCGTGACCCGGGCCTTCGAAGACGAAGCGCTCGTCGTCGTCGGTGCGAGTCACGGAACCGTGGCCGATGTCGTCGGCGGAGATGGAGTCCACGTCCGAGATGATGCGGGTCTCGAGCACCTCGCTGAGGAACTCGATGTCGGATTTCTTCGCGCGGCGGATGGCGAGAATCCCCTCACGGGCCATGTAGTGTTCGGCCATGTCGTCGATACCCTTCTGGGTCACGACGACGTTCGCGCCGGCTTCCTTGATGTTCTCGACGATCTCTTTGAGTCGCTGTTCTTCCTGCTCGATGAACTGCTGGAGCTGGTCGGGGTCGTCGACGCTCAGCTGGGTGTTTGCCTCCGTCTCGTCGACCTCGATGTCGGTGTCGAACAGGAGGGCGTTCGCGTCCTCGACGTTCTTGGGCATCTTCGCGTGGACGGGGTCCTTGTCCACGAGTCCGCCCTCGAGCAGTTCGGACTCGCTGGCGGGGCGACCGGACTGCTTGTGGATGTTGAGGAACTCGAGATCCGGGACGTAGGACCCGTCGTCGGCCTCGACGGTGACCTGCTGGATGGCGCGGACGACCAGATCCGTCAGTACGTCCTTGTTGACCTCGGCACCCTTGCCGGTCATGGAGGTGCCCGCGACGTTCTTGAGGATCTCCTCGTCCTCGGGGTCGACCTCGACCGCGATGTCGTCGAGTTCCTCGCGGGCTTTCTCGCTCGCCAGGTTGAACCCGCGGATGATCGACGTCGGGTGGATGTCCTGGTCGAGCAGGTCCTCGGCGTTCTTGAGGAGTTCGCCCGCGGTGGCGACGGCCGTCGTCGTGCCGTCGCCGGCCTCGTCTTCCTGGGTCTCGGCGACCTCGACTATCATCGACGCCGTCGGGTTGTCGATGTCCATCTCGGTGAGGATGGTGACGCCGTCGTTCGTGACGGTGACGTCGCCGAGGTTGTCGACGAG
>ENA-ORCS01000364-ORCS01000364.1-marine-metagenome-genome-assembly--contig:-NODE-364-length-36007-cov-4.817033_pt1 | contig 36007 bp, 31 predicted proteins | sample MGYA00237781_ERZ508513 | MGnify/ENA primary metagenome ERZ508513 (study PRJEB26184, sample SAMN06268793) | marine metagenome | isolation source: Eden Landing Ponds, San Francisco, CA, USA | place...
GCAGCGCCCCACAGTCCGGGCACTGCAGCTTGTTATAGGATCGTTCCCAGCGTACCGGTGTGGTCTCGTGGCCGTTGTCCGCGAGGAACTGGTCGAACAGTTCGTCGTCGCGTGCGCTGGGTTCGGCTGCCATACACGTCATGGTACGCCATACCACCACTTAGTCGTACCGGTGTGGGTAATTGTGACATGGGGAGGCGCGACGACTACAGGTCGTACAGCGAGCCGTACTTTTCGGTGGCGTAGTCGACGAACGCGTCGGCGGACACGTCGTCGCCGGTCGCCCGAGCGACGAGTTCGTTCGTCTCGAAGCGCTTGCCGTGACGGTGGATCCGGTCGGTCAGCCAGTCGTGAAGCGAGGCGAACTCGCCCGCACGAATCGCGTCGTCGAGGCCGTCGAGGTCACGGTCGGCGGCGTCGAACAGTTGGGCGGCGATCACGCTCCCCAGCGAGTAGGTGGGGAAGTAGCCGAAGTTGCCGTGGGACCAGTGGATGTCCTGCAGACACCCCTCGGCGTCCGTCTCGGGGCGCACACCCAGATACGAGTCCATCTTGTCGTTCCAGACGGCCGGCACCTCCGCGACGTCGAGGTCGCCCCGGATCAGATCCCGTTCGATCTCGAACCGCAGGACGATATGCAGGTGGTAGGTGAGTTCGTCGGCCTCGACGCGGATGAGGTTGGTGGGGTCGACGGCGTTGACCGCCTCGTAGGCCTCGCGGACGCTCGGGTCGCCGACGCCGGGGAAGGCCTCGACCACCCGAGGGAGAAAGCGCTCCCAGAACGCCCGCGAGCGCCCGACGTGGTTCTCCCACAGCCGGGACTGTGACTCGTGAATCGAGAGGTCACGCGCCTCCCCCAGTGGCGTGCCGTAGGCCTCGTCCGGCAGGCCGAGCGTGTAGGTGGCGTGGCCGAACTCGTGGACCGTCGAGAGGAGGGCATCGACCGGATCCGTCTCGTCGTAACGGGTAGTGATCCGGGCGTCGTACGTCGTCCCCGTCGAGAACGGGTGTGGGGCGGCGTCGAGACGCCCGCGCTCCCAGCGGTAGCCGAGGTCGTCGAGTACGTCCCGCATGAGCGACTCCTGCTGGTCGCTCGGGAACGTCCCGTCGAAGGTGTCGGTCGCTAGGTCGGCGTCGGCGCCCCTGATATCGTCGACCAGCGGCACCACCGCCTCGCGGAGCGTCGTCAACACCGACTCGGCGTGGTCGAGGGACAGACAGGGTTCGTACTCCTCGAACAACACCGCGTAGGGGTCACGATCCGGGGCGATATGCTCGGCGTACCGCCGCTTCAGGTCGATCAACTCCCGCAGGTGTGGGGCGAACGTCTCGAAGTCGTCCGCGTCCGTGGCCTCGCGCCACGCGGTCAGCGCCTCCGAGGATGCCGCCGAGATGCGCTCGACGAGGTCGGTCGGAACGCGGACGGCACGCTCCTGTTCGCGGCGCACCTCGCGGACGACCGCACGCTCGTCGTCGGCGAGGTCGGCCGCCTCGAGTTCGTCGAGCAGGTGCCCGAGTTCGTCGTCGACGAGCAGGTCGTGTTCGACCGCCGAGAGCGCCGAGAGCTGTCGGGAGCGAGCGGGCGTCCCCTCGTCGGGCATCATCACCTGCTGGTCCCAAGAGAGCAGGCCCGCGGCGTTCGAGACGTTCGTGATCCGACCGACCCGATCGAGCAGGTCGTGGTACGCGGCCGGTGTCGTATCGCTCATGTCCGGACGTGGGCCCGGCCCGTAATCAACCCCGTGTCCGCCCCGAGTGATACCACGGAGTGGTAACACCTATACGGGCGAGGCGTCGACCGGGTGGCATGACGGACAACGCTGGCGGGGAGTCGACCGGGGTGACCGAGCGTATCGGGGGATACGCCGCCGACATGGGGCCGTCGTGGGTCGCCGGCGCCATCGCGGCCGGGCCGGCGACTATCGCCAGCCTCGTGACCGCCGGCGCGACGTTCGGCTACGACCTCCTCTGGGTGGTCGTCCTCTCTGCGGGCGCGGGGGCGCTCGCCCAGTATCTCGCGATGCGACTGGGCCTCCTGACCGAACGGGGCATCGTCGCCGTCGTCGAGGACACCCTCGGCGAGTCTTGGGCGTGGCTGCTCGTCGTCGACGGCGTCCTAGCGGCAGGGGTCGCACAGCTGGTCATCATGAAGACCGTCGCGACGGTGTCGGCGACGGTCACGGGCGTCGACGCCCGGATCTGGGGTGTCGTCTGGGCGGTCATCCTCGCGCTCGGGCTGGCCGGTCGCGGCTACCGCTTTCTCGAACTCGCGGCGAAGCTGCTCGTCTCGCTGGTCGTCGTCGCCTTCGTCGCCAGCCTCTTCGTCGTCCCCATCGACTACGGCGCGGCCGCCCAAGGGCTCGTCCCCGCGGTGCCGTCCGGCGGCGCGCTCGTCGCCGCAGGCATCCTCGGTGGCGCGGTCCACATCACCCTCATTACGATGCACTCCTACACGATGCGCTCGCGCGGGTGGACCCGCGAGGACTACGGCACCGCCTCCTTCGACGTCGGGGCGTCCATGCTCGTCGCCTTCGGCATCTACAGCCTCGCCATCTTCCTCGTCACCGCGAGCGTCCTCACCTCGGCGGACCTCTCGACGGTTGGCGCCGCTCAAGCGCTCGGCCCGCTGGTCGGCCCGAGCGCGAAGTGGCTCTTCCTGCTCGGTCTCTGGGGCGCGGCCGTCTCCACCCTCGGCGGCAACACCATCGTGCCCCCCTTCCTCCTCGCCGACAAACTCGGCTGGGGCACCACCATCGAGGACGACCGCTACCGGTGGCTGCTGGTCGCCACCGCGCTCCTCTCGGCGCCCGGCGCGTTTATCGGCGGCGCGGTGCTCGGCCAGCTAGTACTCGTCCTCGCGCTCGGTACCGTCGGCACCCCCTTCGCCATCGCCATCGTCCTCTACCTGCTGAACTCCGGGGCGGTACCTGACCGCAACTCGACGCTCTCGAACGTCGGCGGCCTCGCGCTCCTGCTGGTGACGGGGACGCTCGCCGCCAACTTCGTCCGGGAGCAGGTCGCCGGCGGCGTCGGTCCCCTCTCGGGGTTCGTACTGGCCGTCGCGGCCGTCCTCGGGGTCGCCATCCTAGGTCTCGGCGGCAAGTACGCCGCCGAGGAGGTCGTCTGATCGGGCCGTGACCGATCCGCTCCCCGGCCGAGGGACGACCCTGATCGTCGGCCCCTCGAACGTCGGCAAGACGCGCTGGACCGCCGCGGCACTCGACGCTTGGCTGGACCGCGAGGGTCCCGAAGGAGTCGTGGTCTTCGAGTTCGCCCCCGAACTCGAACGGAACGGCCGGATTCTCGGCGGCCGCCTCGACCGGTTCACGACCGTCCCCGGCGCCGTCTGGCACGGCGTCGTCGACGCCCACGCGCCGCGGGCGACGGGTGAGAGCGCGTCCGAGGCGGCCGAACTCGCCGCCGACAACGCTCGGCGAGCCGTCTCCGTGTTCGACGCCGCCCCCGCCGACCCGCGGGCGGTCTTCGTCAACGACGCCACCATCCCCTTCCAGACGCCCGAGACCGCCCCGGCCCGCCTGCTCGACTACGGCGACGACGCCGCGGTGGCGGTGCTCAACGCGCTGGCCGGCGACGCACTCGCCGGCGACGACCCCGTCTCGCGGGCCGAACGGGAGACGCTGGCGACCCTCCGGCGGCAGGCCGACCGCGTGATCGAACTCGGTGACGAGGAAGCATAGTCACCCCCCGAGCGCCGACTCGGCGACCCCGCGGTAGATCCGCACGCACCGCTCGACGACCTCCACCGAGACACTCTCGGTGTCGGTGTGGGCCTCGCCGGGTTCGGCCGCACCACAGACCACGCAGGTCGTCCCCGCGGCGGCTAGCCACCCCGCGTCGGTGGCGTGGGGTTTGATCACCCGTTCGGGTGTCGACGCTTGGGCGTCGGCCGCGGCCGCGAGGGCCGCGTCCGCGAACGCGGCGTCGTCACAGGCCATCGGTGGAAGATCCTGATCGACCTCCCACGTCACGCCGGCGACCGACTCGGCCGCTTCGAGGGCCGCCCGGTCGCCCGGCACCGTCCGCTCGTCGACGGTTACCGTACACGACTCGGGGATCACGTTCCAAGCCGATCCGCCTTCGATTTCGGTGACGACGACGCTCCCCCGCACGTCGTGACCCAGCACCGTCGACGCCGGTGTGTCGAGGCCGCGGACGACGCCGACGGCGTCACAGGCGCGATAGACGGCGTTCGCGCCGACCTCGGGGTTGCTCGCGTGGGCGCTCTCGCCGGCGACGTGGAGCGTGCTTCCGCGCCGTCCCTTGTGGGCGACGGCGACGTCGGTGACGCCGGGCGCGGAGTAGCCGGTCGAGCCCTCGCCGACGACGGCGAAGTCGGGGGCGAAGCCGTCGTCGATGGCGGCCCGTGCGCCCACGCCGCCTTGCTCCTCGCCGACGAAGGAGGCAAAGACGAGTTCGTGTGTGGGGGTCGCGTCGCGAAAGGCCACCATCGCCGCCGCGAGGCTGCCCTTCATGTCGGCGGTGCCACGGCCGTACAGACGGCCGTCCCGGGCCGCGATGGCGTAGTCGTCGCCGTCGACTTGGTCGTCGGCCGGCGGCACCACGTCGTGGTGGCCGACGAGCGCGACCGACCGCTCGCCCGTACCGCGGCGGGCGATCACGTTGCCGTGGGCGTCGCGTTCGACCGCGGCGTCGGTCTCCGCACGGAGCCAAGATTCGATGGCGTCGCCGGCGGCGCGTTCGTCCTCGTGGCTCGGTATCGCGGCGAGCCGCTGAGTCAGATCGACGGCGTCGTGCATGGCTCCGGGGAGGAGTGCCGAGCCCTTATGTCGGTCGCCGGCGCCCGCCCGTCGCTTGAATACCCTTATCCGTGTCGCTCCCCGAAATCCGGCATGAACATCGTCCCGGACACGAGCGCGGTCGTCGACGGCCGCGTGTCCGAACGCGTCGAGTCGGGGGCCTACGAGGGAGCGACGATCACCGTCCCCGAGGCCGTCGTCGGCGAGCTCGAGTGGCAGGCCAACGAGGGCCACGACACCGGCTGGGAGGGGATCGAGGAGCTCCAGCGACTGATCGGCCTCGCCGAGGACGGCACGATCACCGTCGAGTACCACGGCGCGCGGCCCGACGCCGGACAGAAGCGCGACGCCGACGAGGGCGAGATCGACGCCATCGTTCGCGATGTGGCCGCCGACCTAGACGCGACGCTCCTGACCAGCGACGTGGTGCAGGCCGAGGTGAGCAAGGCAAAGGGGCTGGCCGTCGAGTACGTCGAACCCCGTCGGCGCGAGGCTGACGGCGACGAGGGCCTAGAGATCGAGCGATTCTTCGACGAGACGACGATGAGCGTCCACCTTCGGGCGGGAGCGACGCCGAAGGCCAAGCGCGGCGCCATCGGCGACATGCATTACGAGACCATCGGTGACGAGGCGACGCCCGAGGCGGAGATGAAGGAGTTCGCTCACGACGTCATGGAGACGGCACGGGCCAGCCCCGACGGCTTCGTCGAACTCGACGAACGGGGGATGACCATCGTCCAGTATCGTTCCTACCGGATCGCGGTCGCGCGACCGCCCTTCGCCGACGGCTTCGAGATCACCGCCGTCCGCCCCATCGTCAAGACCAACCTCGACGACTACGAGTTCGCGAGCGACCTCAAGGACCGCCTCCTAGAGCGCCAGCGAGGCGTGCTGATCTCCGGGGCCCCTGGCGCCGGGAAGTCCACGTTCGCCCAAGCGGTCGCGGAGTTCCTCGCGAGTCACGACAACGCGGTCAAGACGATGGAAAAGCCCCGCGACCTGCAGGTCGGCTCCGATATCACCCAGTATACCGCACTGGGCGGAGATATGGCCAAGACCGCCGACTCCCTCCTGTTGGTCCGACCGGACTACACCATCTACGACGAGGTGCGCAAGACCGACGACTTCGAGGTGTTCGCCGACATGCGCCTCGCGGGTGTCGGCATGGTCGGAGTCGTCCACGCCACCCGCGCCATCGACGCCCTGCAACGGCTAGTCGGCCGGGTCGAACTCGGCATGATCCCGCAGGTGGTCGACACGGTGGTCTACATCGAAGCGGGCCGCGTCGACACCGTCTACGACGTGACCACCGAGGTGAAGGTGCCCGAGGGACTGACCGCCGAGGACCTCGCGCGCCCGGTCATCCAGATCTCGAACTTCGAGACCGGCACGCCCGCATACGAGATCTACACGTTCAACCGGCAGGTCGTCACGGTCCCGCTCGACGGCGACGAGGGGAGCGAGACGGGCGTCTCACGGCTCGCCCGCAAGGAAGTGGAACGCGAGATTCGCTCGATCGCCCGCGGTCACGTCGAAGTCGAGTTGAATGGGCAAAACGAGGCCGTCGTCTACGTCGAGGACGACGACATCTCGTACGTGATCGGCAAAGGCGGCGGCCGGATCAGCGACGTCGAGGACCGCCTCGGCATCGACATCGACGTACGGACCCTCGACGAGCGCCCTAGCGGCGGATCGGGGGGAGAGAGCGACGCCACTCCCACCGGAAGCGAGGGCACCGTCGTGACGCCGGAGGTCACCTCAAAGCACGTCGTCGTCGACGCGGGAGCGGCCGCCGAGGTCGGCCAGACCGTCGAGGTGCGGGCGGACGGCGAGTATCTGTTCACCGCGACGGTTGGTCGGGGTGGCGAGATTCAGGTGTCGCGGGGGAGCGCCATCGCCGACGAACTCGAACACGCTATCGACGATAAGCGACGGATCACGGTCGTGTCGGCCTAGTCGCACTCGACGCAGGGGGCCTCCGCCTCGCCGCACTCCTCGGCCAGTTTCGTCTCGTTGAGTTGATAGAGATTCTGTCGGGCGTCGGCGAAGTAGACGTCTTCGTCGACGACGCCGATATCTTCGAGTCGTTCGAGCGCGTACCGGACCGTCCGAGCCGAGAGCATCGACTCTTCGACGATCCCCTTCTGGGTCAGCGACCCGTTGTATTCGAGGACCTTGAAAACCAGTTTCGCGCTCGGGGGAAGGTCGTCCAGACCCTCCTCTTCAGTTCCAGCCATCGTGTGTGGGAAGCGTGGCCATCGGCATAAATCTTCACCGACAGGGATTGATCGCGACCGGGTGGGTAGCCCCGGTTGCCGGCGGCAGGCGTCACCGTCCGATCACTCCGACTGTGCGCGGCGGAGTCGGTCGGTCGCCACGTCTTGGGCGACGACGACGACGTTCTCGTCGCCGAGATGATCGACCGTGGGATCGGTGAGTCGCGGCCAGTAGGAGAGCCGGAGGCTCCGGCGACTCTCCGAGTCCACGTCGCCCGCGTAGACCGCACGGACGAGACGGAGGGGGACCGACGTCTCCTGCGTGAACGCGAGAGTCACTTGGAGGCGGGCGGTGTCGAAGTCGCCGTCGTCGCCGTTCGGAAAGCTCGTGCTGGCGACGCCCGCGAGCATGTTGCCGCCGACGCCGTCGAACCCGCCGGGGGCCGACGGCGGGAACAACACCGCTTGGGAGTCGGCGGCCGTGTACGTCCGCGCGAACACCCGCCGCGTCTCGGGGCTCGCCGTGGCCCACGTCGGCGACTCGCCTGCCCACGTCGCGAGGAGGTCCGGATACAGGTCGGTCTCCACGCTCTCGGTGCCGCGGACGTAGATGCTCCAGTCCTCGCCGCCCAGATACACCGTGCGGGGAACGCCGTCCTCGTCGTCGGCGCGGTATACGTCGTACCCCTGTCGAGTCATCACCCGAGAGAACCCGCGCTGTTCGAGAGAGTCGAGGAGTGCGGTCGTCGGTCCCCGGGCGATGACGACCGCTTCGAGTCGGTCGGTCTGGTATCGCATCGCCAGCGGAATCCCCTCCTCGCTGCGGGCGTTGTACGCCGAGTTGGCGACCGCTTGGTTGCCACGCGAGGCCCGCAGGCGGGCGAAACTCAGGTCGGCAGGGTTGACCAACTGATACCCGACCCGTGTCGGCTCCGCGTACGGCCGCGTCCAGAGCGCGGGGAGCCAGCGTCGAAACTGGTACGCCGCCGGGATTTCGGGCTGTGCGAACCGGTCGGTCGGGGTGGCGGTGGGTGTCGCCGTGGCCGTCGCCGTCGGCGTCCGGGTCGCCGTCGGCGTCGAGCTAGCGGTGTCGGGTTCCCCGTCGCCACGCCCGTTGCATCCGGCTACGCCCGCGAGCGACGCGCCGAGCAGTGCGAGCGTCGCCCGTCGCGTGCGTTCGGTCACGGATGCCCCGCTCCGGCGCCAGCCGTCGATTTCGGCTCTGTCGTCGCCGTCGATCCGATGCCCCACATCACGGGCGCTAGCTGGCGTCGAACGGGGCTAAAATGGTTCGGTGATTCCCGAGACGGGAGAGCAGGCGGCGGCCAGCGTCACAGACTCGACAGGAGCACCTTGTCGAGTTCGAACAACAACCCGACGCCGCTCGCGAGCAGGGCGTAGCCGGCGAGGCGCCTGACCGTCCGGGTGTGTTCCACGCCGGGGAGGCGCCCGCGGAGCCGACCCCCTGCTGCCTTGCTGCCGTACGCGACGCCGAGCAAGGGGACGCCGAAGCCGGCCCCGTAGCTGAACAGGAGTAGCCCACTCTCGGCGACGCCGCCGGTCGTGCTCGCGTACGCCAGCACCGCACCGAGTATCGGGCCGACACAGGGGAGCCAGAGGACACCGAGCAGACAGCCGAGGACCATCCCGCCCGCGAGCGGATGGCCGCCACTTTCGGCTCGTTCGGCCACGCCGTCGGCCCGGCCGGAGAGTCGGGAGGCGTACGTGGCGTAGGCGGCGTGCAGGTCGTCGTCGGCGAGCACCGCGCCGAAGACGATGACGGTGACGAACGCGGGCGCACGGAGCGTCTCCGGCGCCAGCATTCCTAGGTAGCCGGTCACCATGCCAATGGCGGTGAAGGACAGCACGCTCCCGGCGACGATTGCCACCGGCCGCAACCGGTGACCGACGCTTCCGGACAGAAGCGGCGGCAAAACCGGGAGACAGCACGGGGTGAACGCCGTCAGAATCCCGGCGGCGAACGTCGCGTACGGCGAGGGGATCGCCATGGGTCGGCTTCGAAGTTGCAAAAGTTAAAACGCCACCTCTCGAAGGTGGCGCCGATGGGCGCGCTCTCGCTCTCGTCGGTCTCTAAGTTCTTCGGAGATCAAGTCGGCGTCGCCAACCTCACGCTCGACATCGAGCACGGGCAGACCGTGGTGTTGTTCGGGCACAACGGCTCCGGCAAGACCACGCTCCTCCGGATGCTCGCGACGCTCTCCCGCCCGACCGACGGCACGATCAGCCTAGACGGGACGCCGCTGTCACGGGACCGGCCCCACCTTCGAGACGAGATTGGGGTCGTGTCACACGAGACCTACCTGTACGACGAACTCACGGCGCGCGAGAACCTGCGACTCCACGCCCGACTCCACGGTGTCGACCCGGATCGCTGTGCCGAACGCTTAGACGCCGTTGGCCTCACACACCGTGGCTCGGACCCCGCGGGCGAGTTCTCCCACGGAATGGCGAAACGGCTCTCGTTCGCCCGCGCGACGATCCACGACCCGGAGGTGTTGTTGCTGGACGAACCCTTCTCCGGGCTGGATCGGGACTCGCGAGGCCGGATCGTCGCTCGCCTCCGCGACCTAGACGACACGACGCTGCTCGTCGCCACACACGATCTGGACCGCGGGTTCGACCTCGCGGATCGCGTCGTCCTCCTCGCGGACGGACGCCGCGTCGGCGACGTGACGACGGCGACGTGTGCGGGACCGGCGGCCGTCGAGCGGACGTACGAGCGGCGGGTGGCCGGGAGCACCGGATGAGCGCCCGGCAGTACCTCCGTGTCGTCCGCGAGGTGGCCCGGAAGGACCTCCTGCTGGAACTGCGCGGCAAGCGTCGGTTCAACGGCGCCGGGGTGTTGGCGCTGCTGATCGTCGTCGTCTTTTCGTTTGCGTTCGTCCGCCAAGTCGAGAGCGGCGCGGTCGTCGGTCGGGGGAGTCTCTGGATCGCGCTGGTGTTCGGCGCGATGCTGGCGCTGTCGCGAGGCATCGCCACCGAGGAGACCAACGCGGCCATCGAGGGGTTGCTGTTGGCACCGGTCGACCGCTCGGCGGTCTATCTCGGCAAGGTGTGTAGCGCCACCGTCTTCGTGACGGTGATCGGGTGGACGGCGCTGGTCGGCGTCACCATCTTCCTGAACGCGCCGTTCCCGCCGGCGGTGATCGGACGCCTCCTCGTCGTCTTCCCACTGGCCGCACTCGGCTTCGCCGCCGCCGGCGTGTTACTAACCTCGCTGACACTGAACTCGCGGCTTCGGGAGTCGCTGTTGCCCGTGTTGTTGTTGCCGCTGGTCATCCCGGTGGTCCTCGCGGGGATGGAGCTGACCAAGGCTACCGGTCCGTTTCTCGCCTCGGGTTGGTTTCGTATCCTCCTCGTCTACGACGCACTCGTCGCTCTCGCGGGGTGGCTGAGCTTCGAGTTCGTCGTCGAGGGGTGACTACCCCTCAGTCGCGCGCGCCGGCCGCCGGATCGAACACGAACAGGAGACACATCCCCACGAGCATCGTGAGGACGCCGAACCACATCTGGTTGGCCAGCGGGTAGCGGCTGACCTCGATGGAGAGGCCGCCGCCGCGCGTCATCGTCCCCACGACGTAGGTGTCGCCGAGCGGCCCCCGGGCGATCAGCGGGTCGTTCGTGTTCATATCGCGGCCGCGGTAGGACTGTTCGGCGACGATGCCGTCCGCGACCACCTCGTCACCGCGGTAGAGCGTGACTTGGAACCGGTGGTCGACGACGCGAGGCTGGTAGACGTCTGTCGGCGGATCGTCTACCGTCCCCGCGTTCTCCCGGTCCGTGTAGACGAGCGCGTCGATGTTCGTCGACCGCGGGTCAGAGAGACTCCCCCGGACGACCACCTCGGTCCCGGGCTCGAACGCGACGGTGCCGCGGTCGGCGCCGACCCAGACCGACGATCCGTCGAGTTGAGCGATGGTCACGTTCTCGAAGCGTTGGACCTCGGTGACCTCACCCCGCACGAGCACCGCCGTCGCCGACGGATCGGTCGACAGGACCTCCGCGGGCGAGAGCGCCGCCTCGGTCACCGTCGGCGTGTTCGCTGGCCGGTAGTCGCTCACCTCGACCGTGTAGGGTGTCCCCTCGACCTCTCTAACCACCGGCTCCCCGGAGTCGTCCAGTCCCGTCGCGCCGGCGATGCCGACCGACCCTGTCGCCGAGAAGACGTAGACGAGCGAGACGGCGACGACGAGAATCGCCGCGCCGACGTGGATGAGGACGACGCCGGTCTCCTTCAGTCGGACGCGCCGCGAGTCGATCCGTGCGACGCGGTCGACGAACCGGCCGGTCCACCCGGCGGCGAAGTACGCGGCCGGCGGGACGATCGTGAGGACGCTCAACCCCCCGACGACCCGGTAGTAGAGCGGATCGAACGGCTCGGTGGTGGCCAGTTGCCACTCGGGGCGGGCGAGTCCGATGCCGGCGGCGAGGGTGACCACGAGGACGGCCGCGACGGTCCCGAGCACGACCCGGCCACTCATGCGCTCGCGCTGGGCGTACGCGCCGCCACCGAGCAACATGAAGACGACGACCGGGAAACTCCAGAGGTTGTAGTACCGAGCGTCGACGCCGACCTCGACGCCCGAGGCGAGGTTCCGGATGACCGGGAAGGAGAGTCCCCAGACGGAGACGAAGGCTAGGAGGACGAACGCGAGCACCGCGGCGTGGAGGATGGTTGGCTGGCCGAAGCGCGGGCCGCCGTCTGCCGTCGCCCCCTCGGCGGTGTCCTGCAGCCGGAACCAGTAGACGAACGCCGGTACGACGGCGAGGACGGTGGTACTCCCGAGGATGAAGAGAATCCCACTGCCGATGCCACCACCCGCGAAGGAGTGGACGCTCCGGAAGACGCCGCTCCGGACCACCGTCGTCGCGAACACCACGAGCGGGAACAGGATGGCCGTCGCTGCGGGTGCGAGGACGGAGTATTGGCCGGTCGTCCGATACCGGTTGAGCGAGTGGAGGACGGCGCTCAGACCGAGCCACGGGATCAACACCGCCGTCTCGACGGGGTCCCACGACCAGAACCCGCCCCAGCCGAGCACCCGGTAGGCCCAGATGCCGCCGAGCGTGATGGCGGCGGTCAGGAGGAGCCACGACGCACGGAGCCAGCGGGTGGTGCTGTCGATCCACTCGACGAAGACGCTGTCGTGGCCGCGGAGTCGGGAGACGAAATGCGTCACCCCGAGCGCGAAGGGAACCACCAGCAGCGCGTACGCCGAGAAGGTGACCGGCGGGTGGATAGCCATGAACGGATCGACGAGCAGAGGGTTCAGCCCACTCCCGTCGACCGGAACCCCGTTCGCGGCGATATCGGGGAACTCCGCGGCCAGCGGGACGAACGGACTATCGGAGACCAACATTGTCGCGAACACACTGACCACCCCCATCGCCAGCGCCTGTGTCAGGCGCGCGCCGCGCACGTCGAACCGGTTGAGGAGCACCGTCGTCGTCGCCACCACCGCGGTGAGCAACGCCCACAGCAACACCGACCCCTTGTTCGACGCGTAGACGCCCGTGAGCTTGTACAGCAGCGGGAGGTAGTTGGCCGTGTTGTCCCAGACGTACGCGTTCGTGTAGTCGCCGGTGACAAACTGGACCGTAAGATAGACGAGTGCACTCGCCAACGCGAGCGTCGTCACGCTCGTGGCCACCCGGATCACCCGGTCGTACGCCCGCGTGTCGGCGGCGTACTGGTAACCGAGGAGGACGGTCGCTAGCGGGCCGGCGAAGGCGGCGACCGCGAGCAGCCACGTGCCGGCGGTGGTCCCGAGGATCATGTCGCCTCCTCAGCCCCACGCCGAAGAATACGGAGCATCCGCTGGCGCTCGACGTACCCCTCGATGCTCGTGACCGTCTCACCCTCCGGCGTCATGATCCGGTGTTGGGGGGGATAGGTCGCCTCGTGCTGTCTGGCGAGCTCAGCCCCCGGCCCCGGTTCGTCGAGGTTGATCGCCAACAGGACGTAGCCGTCTAACTCCGCCCGGACCGTCTCGTTTCGGTAGTGGTCGTCGCTGTAGGTATCACAGTACGTACACCACGTCGCCCAGTAGTAGACGAGGATCGGTTTGTCCTGACTCTGTGCCATTTCGAGAGCGGTGCCCGGCTCTGTCTGCCACTCCAGCCCACCCTCGTAGGTGTGTGCCTCGTCGCTCACCACCGGCGCCGCGTTCATCGAGTAGTAGCCCATGGCGAGAACGACGACGAAAAACGCGACGGTGAGTGTCTTTCGAGTGTTCATTCGGGGTTACAAACCGTTCGTATCGGCGTCGACGCTGGTAATCGTGTCGGAACGAAATCCGGTGCCGGCGGACTGCCGGCTCGGCCGGACGGTCAGTCGCGCTGTCTGAGGTGCGTCGCCGCGAGCAGCAGCCCCATCAGAATCGCCGCGGCGGTGACGAGGGTGAAGCTCGCGTTCGACACCGTCGATCCGTTCGCGGTGCCGGTGGCCGCTTCGGCGTTCGTATCGGCGCTCGCTTCGGTACTCGCCTCGGTACTCACGTCGCTCGATTCGGGCGTGCCGACCGACTCGGTGTTGTCGGTGCTCGATCCACCGTCGTCGGGGGCGGACGCCTCACCTGCGTTCTCCGGAAGCATCGGCGGGCCACCGCTTCGGGAGGGGATCCGCGGCACGTCCTGCTCGGGGAACTCCCCGGAGAGGCTAGTGAGGAACGCGGTCACCTGCTCGGCCTCCTCGTCGGTGATGTTCTGATCGAGCTGACAGGAGGCCATCACCTTCGTGGCGTTTTCGAGCGTCCGCACCCGTCCGTTGTGGAAGTACGGCGCGGTGTACTCCGTGTTGCGGAGCGTCGGAACCTTGTACATGTGCTCGTCGGCGTCGTCGCCGGTCACGCCCGCACGGCCGCTGTCGGCGTACAGGTTGTACCGGTCGATGTACTCCTGACACTGGGCGTTGGAGTCGCTGTAGACGCCGAGTTGCTGGTAGTAGCCGTTACCGTTCTCCATCTGCCACTGCGGGCCGTTGAACGCCGGGCCGGAGTGACAGCTCTGGCAGCCGAGCTCCTTGAACTTCTGCATCCCTTGGAGCTGTTCCTCGGTCAGCGCGTCGGCGTCGCCACGCACGTACCGATCGTAGGAGCTGTTGGGCGTGATGAGCGTCCGCTCGTACGCCGCGATGGCGTCGACGGTGTTGTTCAGCGTAACCGGGTTCTCACCGCCGTAGACCTCTTCGTAGAGCTCGACGTAGCCGGGGTTGCTCCGAATCTTCTCCATGGCTGCGCCGGAGCTTGGCATCCCCATCTCGACGCCCGCGGTGATCGGGCCCTTGGCCTGTTCCTCGAGCGTGTCGGCCCGGCCGTCCCAGAACTGCGTGCTCATGAACACGGCGTTCCAGACGGTCGGGGAGTTGCGCGGCCCGGTCTGGCCGTGGACCCCACGACCGACCTGACGGCTCCCGTCGCCGCCTTCCATCACGTTGTGACAGGTGTTACACGAGATGGAGCCGGTGTCCGAGAGCCGCGGGTCGAAGTAGAGCTTCTTCCCGAGTTCGACCTTGGCCTCGGTGTCGTTCGGCTGTCGGACCTCCTCGTAGCTCGGGAGCGCCTGCTGGGTCGGCGGCTCCACCGGAAGCTCCGCGGAGTCGTTCGCACTCGTGTTCCCCGTATCGTTATCCATCTGTGCCGTCGTCGGTTCCGTCGGGGGCGTCGCGGCCGGCGCTTCACTCACCGACACGTCGCTCGCGTCCGTGACCGACGCCGAGGATGCCCCCGCCGTGCCCGCTGCAGTCGACGGCGTTCCGTAAGCGGCTGCTACCGGCCCTGCCGCCAACAGTAGCGACATCAGGACCACGGCAGCAACCGCGGCTGTCTGCCCTCGCCTCATACAGGTACGATAATCGAATCACCACTTAATACCACCTTCTGCGGTCAATTCCGATGGGAATTGGGACAAATTATATATGTCCGGATTTGGCGCCGCGGTTGTTATCGCCTGTCTACCGTTCGGCGACGTTACCCGCTATCACAACAGATTTTAGTCGGCTTGGCGAGCAGTCCCCGTCGGCATGAGTACACTCACGCGAGCCGAAGTGACGGTCGTCGCGACCCTGCGGCGCCTCTTTCGGACCCGGGCGCTCACCTATCTCACGCTTCTGGTGGGCGTCGCGTCGCTCGGGAGCGTCTTCGGGATGGCGTCGGACGCCATGTACGGGGTCAGTCACCCGATCAACCTCATCGCGTACTGGCACATCGGGCTGGCGACGGCCGCCGCCGGCGCACTCACCGTTACGTTTCTCGGGTGTGTCCTGTATCTGCTGACCGAGACCGACTTCTGGGAGTTTCTCGCTCACGCCTCGGGCGAGGTCGGCTTCCTCTTTGTGACGCTCACCCTCGTCACGGGGAGCGTCTGGGGGCGTGTCATCTGGAACAGCTGGTGGGAGTGGACCGACATCCGCCTCGTCACGTTTCTCATCGTCTGGTTCATCTACGCCGGCTACCTGCTGATCTACTCGGCCGGCGGCGCGAACAGGGTGGCCCGACTCGCCTCGGCGTACGGCATCGTCGGCTTCGTGACCGTCCCCATCTCCTACGTCTCGACCCGACTGTGGACCCCGACGTTCCACGAGACGACCGTCGGGAACCCCGACACGCAGGCGACGGTCACCGTCCCCGCGCTGTTGCTCTCGGTCGTGGCGATGGGACTCCTGTATCTGCTCCTGTTGGCCTCGCGCGTTCGGGTTCGCGAACTCGAATCGCGGCTCACGTCGGTCCGCCGAACGGCGGCCGATCGAGTCGCCGAGCCGAGCGGGGGTGAGTGAAAGTGGAACCGCTACTGTTGGTCGGATACGGTGCCGTCTTCGTCGCGGTGATCGTCTACGTCTGGTACCTTCGGAACCGGGTCGCCACGCTGGAGCGGAAGGTGTCGGATCTGGGCGACGAGTCCGACACCGGGAAGTAACGGGTAACGGCGGAACGCCCTCACAGCTCCACGTTGAGTGTGAGCTTCGCCCACCCGGTCGCGCCGTCCGGAAACGGTGACGACCGCGCCCGCGGCTGTTCCGTCCCCGTCCCGTCGACGGCCTTGGCGACGAGGTTGTAACGAGAGCTCTCAGGCTGCCACTCGTACTTCCACTGCCGCCACGTGTCCGTATCGGGAAGCTCGCCCGATAGCGTCGCCGTCTCCCACGTCTCGCCGCCGTCGACCGAGACCTGAACCTCGCGCACCCCACGGGTTCCGGCGTAGGCGTGACCCCCGATCTGGACCCGGCCGTCGGAGAGTCGGTTCGTCGCTTCGATCTTCACCACGGTGTTGACGGTGTCCATCCCGTTCCACCCTCGCTCCTCCCAGTAGCCGCTCTCGGACTCCTCGACGATCTCGATCTCGTCGAGCCACTTCACGTTGAGTTTGCCCCACCGGTTCGGCACCAGCGCCCGCACGGGGTAGCCGTGTGGGCGGGGGAGTTGCCGGCCGTTCATTCCGTACGCCACGAGCCCGTCCGCGAGCATCGACAGCGGCATCGAGTAGTAGTAGTCGTCCGGCGCCCGCAACACCGCGTGGCTCCCCTGTGGGTTCGCCTCCGCGATCAGATCGCTGATCGAACAGCCGGACCACAGCGCCGTCCCGATCTGTTCGCCGTCGACGGGGTCGCCCAGACAGCGCAGCGTCTTGAACCGGTCGACCGATTCGCGGTCGCGGATCGCCGCGTAGTCGTACTCTCGTTCGGTCTCGACGGCCCCCGTCACCGAGAGCGACCACCCCTCCGTCTCCGTGGTCGGGGGGCGGGGGTTGATATCGACCGTGTAGAAGTCCTCGACGTCGACGACGAGCCCGGACATGCTATCGATGTCGAGAGAGCGGTCCGCCGCCGTGGCGAGTTTCGCGTCGATGCTGTCGTCGGCCCCGTCCGTGTCGCCGACCGCCTCGCCATCTAGGTCGCCGGGCCGGGAGCCGACCCCGCGAAACGCCCCGATGGCGTGGGTGACGACGTTGTACGCCCCGACGCCGACGAGCGCCCGGACGAGGACTCGACGGCGGTCGGCCGACTGCTCGTCGTCGATCCCGTCGAGCATCCGAACGATCAGCGCCATCACGCCGGTGCCGGCGACCGCCGGCACGAGAGCGGGTAGAGGGGCGCCGACGAGGAGGGCGACGAGAAGAGCGACGAGGACGGCCGACAGCGCGAGGCCGGCCGCGTCGCCGCTCCGTGCCCGGCCGAACTGGAAGGCGGCGTGGCTCACGGCGCCGGTGACGACGGCGAGGAGGGTGCCTAGCCCGATCAGGGCGAGCGCGAAGGAGTAATCGCCGAAGTTCCAGATGATCGAGGCGACAACGTCGCTCGGCAGGAGGTCGAGAGTCCCACGGCTCGCGGCGACGATGACGAACGACTGTGAGGTGCCGTACAGCGCGAAGGAGGTGCCGACGACGGACACGCCGCCGGCGAACACCGCGATCACCCACCGGAGACGGTCTTCGGTCCACGGCCACGCGTCCCGAAACCCGGACATCGGTCACGCCGCCCCGTGTCGGTATCGGGCCGGCAGTGTAGCGTCGGCGACGACCCCGGAGGTGGCCGCGGCGAGGTTGGCCGTCGAGTCGTTGTGGTGCGCGGAGACGTTGATCCCCTCGGGATGGCCCGTGACGTTTCCGGCCGAGCCGTTGTGGTGGCCGCTCGCGTCGGGCCGTTCACCCTCGTGGGCACGCACCGACAGGGAGTTGGCCTCGACGCCACTCCCGTTGTAGTACCCCTTGGCGACGACGACTCGGCCCTCGGCCATCGTCTCGGGCATCGGCCCCTCGTAAACGACCGGGACCGACGCGTTCGCGTCGGTGACGGTGAACGCGAGCCGGTCGTTGGACTGGCTCAGGTTCGTGACCACGCCTTCGAGGTTCACGCGCTCGCCGGAGTACGCGCCCTGATCTGCCGTATCCACGTCGGTCGGGGAGACGAACTCGGCGGAGCCACCCATCGTCGTGGCCGCCAACACGGCAAACAGTACCGGAACGACGACGACGCCGACCAGTAGCTTGGTTTTCGTTCGCATTGTCAGGGTTCAGTCCGACGACAACCGCTTTGGTGACCCGGCGACGCCGACGCCGGCCCCCACGCTCGTGTCCCGTTCATCGAAGTATCTCTACCGCGCCGGTTGTGTCTCGACCCTTTTGTATCGTTGGATCGTTCCGAGCGTCTGGGTTCGGGGCACGAACGTATGTCACTCCGATTCTGTACAGTCGGGTGTAGGTGCATCATATGTCGGATTCGGATGCGATCAGTCGACGGCGGTTGCTTGGAATCGGTGCGACGGCAACGCTCGGCGTGTTCGCCGGCTGTAGCGGTGCGAGCGCACCCACGGCGAACGACGACGAGTCGGAGACAGAAGCACAGACGGACACGGAATCGGCGACGGCAACCGAGACGGCGACCCCGACGGCGACCGACAGCGGTGGCGACGGCGGAAGCGGGGGCGCCAGCGGTGGCGACGGCGTTCCCGCGGCCGTCTCGGAGTATCTCGCCGACGTCGGCAACTTCGACGGGACGGTGCAGGATATGACCGGGCAGGACACCGTCACCGTCGCCGTCGGTGCGGAGGGGAACAACGGCTACTTCGCGTACGCGCCCCCTGCTATCGCGGTGTCGAGCGGCACGACCGTCCAGTGGGAGTGGACGGGACAGGGCGCCGGGCACAACGTCATCGCCGAGGACGGTGCGTTCGACTCGGGATCGATGGTGACCGAGGCCGGGGTACACTTCGAACACACCTTCGAGGAGTCCGGCGTGTACAACTACTTCTGTCAGCCACACAAGGCGCTCGGCATGAAAGCTAGCGTCGTGGTGCGCTGACCGCGACCACCCGTCGCCTCCCGTATCGAACGGCTTTTGATGCCCGGTGCCGGAGGGGCGTGTATGGCTACGGAAACGCAAGCGGGCCTCTCGGGACACATCCGCGGGGTGACCGTCACCACCCTCGCCTGTCTCGGCGGCCTCGTCGCCGCGGTGGTCGCGGGCGTCGTCGTCGGGACTCACCCCGAGGCGGCGGGTGACACCCGGTCGCTCGCCTTCCTGGTGGCCGCTATCGCCGGCCAGTATCCGGTCCTGAAGGCGGTCGGCGTCGACATTTCCGACTTCGGCGCGAAGGACCACCTCTACGTGGCGTTTATGACCTTCGCGCTCTGGTTCATCACGTTCGCAATCCTGTTGACATCCGGCGTCGCCCTCTAACATGGCCGACGACAGCATCGCGGTCGTCGACCTCGACCGATGTCAGCCCGACCGCTGTAACTACGAGTGTGCGAACTTCTGCCCGCCGAACCGCACCGGCGAGGAGTGTATCGTCACGCTGGACGAGCGCCACGACGACCCCGACCTCTACGACGGTGGCCCCGACCAGATCAGCATCTCCGAGGAGCTCTGTCTGGGCGAGACCTGCGGCATCTGCGTCGAAAAGTGTCCGTTCGACGCCATCGAGATCATCAACCTCCCCTCGGAACTCGACGACGAGCCGGTCCACCGCTACGGCGAGAACGCCTTCTCGCTGTACGGCCTGCCGGTCCCCGAGGCGGGGACAGTCACGGGACTTCTCGGCCCGAACGGCATCGGGAAGTCGACGGCGGTCCACGCTCTCGCGGGCGAAGTCGTCCCGAACCTCGGCCAGTACGACACCGAACCGGCGTGGGAGACGGTGCTCGACCGCTATCGCGGCACCGCGCTCCAGAACTACCTCGAACGCCTGATGGCCGACGAGGTGAGCGTCGCGCGCAAACCCCAGTACGTCGACCGCATCCCCGACAGCTTCGACGGGAAGACTCGCGAACTACTCGCGGGAACCGACGAACGCGGCGTCGTCGACGACTTAGTCGACCGCCTGTCGATCCGCCCGGTGATGGACCAAGCAATCGACACGCTGTCGGGCGGAGAGCTCCAACGGGTGGCCCTCGCCGCCACCTTGGCCCGCGACGCTGACTTCTACTTCCTCGACGAGATTACCCCCTACCTCGACATCGGGCAGCGGGTGACCGCCGCGCGACTCGTCCGCGAACTCGCCGAGGAGGAGGACCGCTCGATGCTCGTGGTCGAACACGACTTAGCCGTCCTCGATCTGCTGGGTGATCGCCTGCACGTCGCCTACGGCGAACCCGGCGCGTACGGCGTCGTTACCGATCCAAAGTCGGTGCGCAGCGGTATCAACGAGTATCTCCAAGGCTATCTCGACAACGAGAACATGCGCATCCGGCCCGAGGCGATCACGTTCGAGGAACACGCGCCCCGTGAGTCGGTCACCGGGACGCCCCTGATCGACTACCCCGACCTGCGGAAATCCTACGGTGAGGACGAGTTCTCGCTGTCGGTCGAGGGTGGGACCATCTACGAGAACGAGGTGCTGGGCGTCGTCGGCCCGAACGGCATCGGGAAATCGACCCTAGCGAAGCTGTTCGCGGGGAACATCGACCCCGAGGCTGGCGACCTCGACTTCCGTCTCGACATCGCCTACAAGCCCCAGTACGTCGAGGTCGACCAGCCGATGCGGGTCGACACCTTCCTCGCGTCGATCACCGACGACTTCGGCACCTCTTTCTGGAACACGGAGATCGCTCGCCCCCTCCAACTGGAGCAGATCATGGAACAGCAGTTGACGGATCTCTCGGGCGGGGAGCGCCAGCGGGTCGCCATCGCCGCCTGCCTCTCGGAGGACGCCGACCTCTACGTGCTGGACGAACCCTCGGCGCACCTCGACGTCGAACAGCGGGTGCAGGCGACGACCGCCATCCGCCGGTACGCCGAGAACCACGACGCCACCGCGATGGTCATCGATCACGACATCTACATGATCGACCTGCTGGCCGACCGCCTGCTGGTGTTCGACGGCGAACCCGCCCAGCGCGGCCACGCCACCACCCCACAGGATATGCGCTCGGGCATGAACGACTTCCTCGCGGATCTCGATATCACCTTCCGCCGCGACGAGCGGACGGGGCGCCCCCGCATCAACAAGCCCGAGAGCCAACTCGACCGGAAACAGAAGCGACAGGGCGAGTACTACTACGCGCCCTGACGGTTGGGCACGGGACACACACGACCGCTTCAGGGGTTTACCGCTCCCGTCCCGACGTGTCGGTATGGCTACCGCAACCGACGACGACGCCGACACCGAGGGTGGGGAACTCACGCGACCCCGTTTCCGGGGCTGTGTGGTCTGTTACAGCGCCGAGTGGCTCGCCTACGGGGCGCGGAAGCTGTGGCGGTAGGGACAACAGTTAGGTCCCTCGGCGGCGGCCATCCGGCATGACCGAGGCCGCCGACCTCCTTCTGACGAACGCGGAGGTGCACACGCTCGCCCGTCCCGACGAGACCTACGAGGCGGTCGCCGTCCGCGACGGGTGGGTCGTCCGCGTCGGCGACGCCTACGAACTCGGCTTCCTCGCCGGCGTCGACACCCGAATCGTCGACCTCGGGGGGCGGGTCCTCCTTCCGGGCTTCGTCGACGCCCACACCCATCTGGACGTCGTCGGCCGGAAACTCGTCCACGCCGACCTCTCGACGGCCGAGAGCCGGGCGGACGCGCTCGACGCGCTCCGCGCCCGGGCCGACGCCGTGTCCGACGGCGACCCGGTTCTGGGGTTCGGGTACGACGAGTCGGCGTGGGGGGAGCGCGACTACCTCACCCGAGAAGACTTAGACGCCGTCGACGCCACGGGTCCCGTCGTCGCCGTCCGCGAGGATCTCCACGTCGTCTCGCTGTCCTCGACCGCGCTGGATCGGTTCGGCGACGGCCTTCCCGAGGCGGGCGTCCGGCGTGAGAGCGGGGAGCCGACGGGCGTCGTCGTCGAGGCGGCCGCCGAGGCGGTCCTCGACGCCTTCGCCCCCGACACGGCGGCGACCGAGCGATACCTTCGGGCCGCCCAAACGGACGCGAACGAGCGGGGCATAACGGGCGTGCACGACATGGTCCGGCGGTCCCACGCTCCACAGGTCTACCGCGACCTAGCAGCCGCCGGGGAGCTGACGCTCCGGGTCCGACTCAACTACTGGGCCGACCACCTCGACGCCCTCGTCGAGACGGGGCTGCGGACGAACCACGGCGAGGGGCTGGTCCGGATGGGGGCGATCAAGGCCGTCACCGACGGCAGTCTCGGCGGCCGGACGGCGAAGCTCTCGACGCCGTACGCGGACGCACCCGGGGAGCACGGCGAGTGGACGCTCAGCCCCGAGGCGTTCCGGGAGCTACTCGACGGCGCCGAGGCGGCGGGGTTCCAAGTCGCCGCCCATGCCATCGGCGACGCGGCGGTCGACGCTGTCCTCGACGCCTACGCCGACGTAGCCGACGACCCCGCCGAAGCCCGCCACCGAATCGAACACGCCGAACTCGCGAGCGACGCGGCCATCGAGCGGCTGGCCGACTTCGGCGTCGTCGCCTCCGTCCAGCCCAACTTCCACCGCTGGGCGGGCGCGTCGGGGCTGTACGCCGACCGTCTGGGCGAGCGCCGAACCCAGACGAACCGGCTGGGTCGGCTGGCCGAGGCGGGCGTTCCGCTGGCCTTCGGGAGCGACTGTATGCCCCTCGACCCGCTGGTCGGCGTCGCCCACGCCGTCGACGCGCCGACCGACGCCCAGCAGGTGGACGTCACCGAGGCGCTACGGGCGTACACGGCCGGCGGCGCGTACGTCGGGTTCGACGAGGACCGACTGGGGACGGTCGAACCCGGCAAGTGCGCCGACTTGGTAGTGCTCGACGACTCGCCGTGGGCGGCCGACGACATCGCCGCCATCGACGTGGCGCTGACCGTCGTCGACGGCCGGATCGTCCACGAGGCACTGTAGTCGCAACCTTCTAGTCCACGCCCCGCGGAGTCGGCCCATGACCGCCTTCTTCGACCGTCTGGGTGAGCGAATCGACCGCGTCGACAGCGTCGTCTCGGTCGGCCTCGACGCCGACCCCGACCGGATTCCGGACGCTCTCGACGACCGCGACCTGCCGCGGTGGGCGTTCAACCGCCGGATCATCGACGCCACCCACGAGCACGCCGCCTGCTACAAGCCCAACGCCGCCTTCTACGAGGACGCCGACGGCTGGCGGGCGCTCCGCGAGACGGTCGCCTACGCACACGGGAAGGACGTCCCCGTGTTGCTGGACGCCAAACGCGCCGACATCGGCAACACCTCCCGCCGGTACGCCGACCTGCTCGACGTCGCCGACGCGGTCACCGTCAACCCCTACATGGGGCGGGACTCGCTCGATCCCTTCCTCTCGCGGGCGGACGCGGGCGTATTCGTTCTCTGTCGTACCTCGAACCCCGGCGGGACCGACCTGCAGGACCTCGAACTCGCCGCGGGCGAACCCCTCTACCGGCGGGTGGCGGCGCTCGCGGATCTGTGGAACGAACACGGAAACGTCGGCCTAGTGGTCGGCGCGACGGCGCCCGAGGAACTGGAGACGCTGCGAGCCGAGGTGCCCGACCTTCCTTTCCTCGTCCCCGGCGTCGGTGCACAGGGGGGCGACGCCGAGGCCGCGGTGGAGTACGGCCTCGCGGACGGCGTCGGCCTCGTCAACTCCTCGCGTGGGATCATCTTCGCCGGCGAGGAGGCCCCACGCGACGACTCTGGCGCCTACTTCGGCGCGGCGGGCGAGGCGGCAAAGCGACTCAAGACGCGGCTCAACCGATACCGGTAGCGCGTCAGGTCGCTGCCACGCAGTCGGTACACAGGCCGGTCGCACGGTCGTAGTGGGTCGCACAGACGGCCGTTCCGCACCTATCGCAGGTGTCGACCGCCGTCGCGGACTCACAGACCTGACAGAGGCTCGCGACGCTCACGCCGGAGTCACGGGCGCAAGCGCGTTCAGAGTTCCGGGCGCCCCGCCCCACGCAGTTGGTCGAACGCCGCAGACACCGCCGCGACGTTGTACATCGTTACCGGCGCGACAAAGACGGCGGTGAGCAGCGGCGTCAGGGCTTCGAGGCCGGCGAGCGCGGTGACGACACTCACCAACCCGAAGCCGACGCCGACGGCGCCACCGAGCGCCGCCACGACGACGAAGAGGCCGAGAATCGACAGGCGATTGCCACGGGCAAGCCCCCAACTCCGCCGCATCGCGGTGACGAAGTCGTCGCCCTCGACGGCGACGTACATCGCCACGAACACGAGGCCGACGAGCAGAAACAAGCCGGGAACGAGCAGGAAGACGAGCCCGACGGTCACGAGAAGCGAGGTCAAGAGGCCGCCGACGAGGAGGTTGGGGAGCGCCCACGCGACACCGTCGGTCCAGAACCCGCGCGGAATGGCGTCGCGTTCGTCGGCGACGAAGGTACGGATCGCCACGAGGCTCAGCCAAGCGAGCGCGAGCAGCGAGGCCGCGACGACGACGGCCGCCACCGACGCGGGGACGGCGACCGGCGTTGGTATCGCAGGCGGGAGTCCCACCCGAGCGTAGAAGGCGTTCATCACGACGTTGAATCCGGTCTGGTAGACGGCGTACAGGACGAGGTAGCCGACCGTGAGGAGGGCGCCGCTCCGGCTGACGAACCGGTAGCCGCCGCTCTTCAGGGCAGCGCCGATGCGAAGGGACATGTCGGCAGGTCCTCGGGGAGTCGACCTGAACCTTTCGCCGCGTCGCGTGTTCGGCGACGGGCGAGACGCTTACAACGGTGGCGGACGGTGTGTACGTGTGGACAGGGACCGACTCGTGCTGGGCTTGGCAGCGGTGTTCGCCGGCGTCACCACCGTGCTCGTGGTGCTCGCGTTCGTCCGACAGCTGTTCTTGCTGTTTCTGGCGCTTCCCTTCGCGGCGACGACGTACATCATGTGGAACCACGCTACGGGACGACTAGAGGCACGGACCCGACGGCGGGCGCGACGAGCGTCGGGCGCGGGAACGCGGGTCGGATCGAACCCCGGCCCCGGCGGCTTCGGTGCGACGGCTAGGGGCACGGCCGGTCGAGGGGCGGCCGGCGGGCGGGCCGGTTCCGGCGCCACGGCCGACCCCGGGCCAACCCGTCGGGAAGCCTACGAGACGCTCGGCCTCGACCCGGACGCCGGCGACGACGAGGTGCGCCGCGCCTACCGGGCGAAGGTCAAGGAGGTTCACCCCGACGCCGAGGACGGCGACGAGGAGCGGTTCAAGCGTGTCAACCGCGCGTACGAGCGACTACAGGACTGAGTCCGGATCGGTCGTGTGTGAAACGTACCCACACTACGGAAAGGGTTTTGCCGAGTGATAGCTTATCACGGTCTATGACCGCCGATCGGGCCGTCTTGGAGCAGGCCCTAGAGCGCGGCGAGGAGGAGGGCGGCCCAATCGAGTTCAAGGAACGGCTCTCGCGAGACGTTCACCTCGTGGACGGGCGGATGGAAAGTTTGGCGGCACAGCTTCGTCACCGTGTGCTGTCGGGCGACGGCGAGGCCACCTACGTCGTCGGCGTCACGGACGACGGCCACGTGGCCGGCATCGAACCATCGGCGTTCTCGGAGTCGATGGACGTCCTCTCCTTGCTCGCCGAGGAGGCGGGCGCCCACATCGAGGACGTGGAGACGTGGGGGGTCGGTCGCGAGGACGAGAACGGACTGGTCGGCGTCGCCACGGTCTGTGAGGGCGCCATCCTCGACACCGACGACAGTCACATCGTCGTCGGCACCGCCGGACACGTCGACCACGGCAAGAGTACGCTCGTCGGCACGCTCGTCACCGGGCAGGCCGACGACGGACAGGGCGGGACCCGCTCGTATCTCGACGTCCAGCCCCACGAGGTCGAACGCGGCCTCTCGGCGGACCTCTCCTATGCGGTGTACGGCTTCGACGAATCGGGGCCGGTGCGGATGGACAACCCTCACCGGAAGTCGGATCGGGCTCGCGTCGTCGAGGAGTCCGAGCGCCTAGTCTCGTTCGTCGACACCGTCGGCCACGAGCCGTGGTTGCGGACCACGATCCGCGGGCTGGTCGGGCAGAAACTCGACTACGGGCTCCTGACGGTCGCTGCCGACGACGGGCCAACGAAGACCACGCGCGAACACCTCGGCATCCTCCTAGCGACGGAGCTACCGACGATGGTCGCGATCACCAAGGCGGATCTCGTGAGCGGAGAGCGGTTACAGGAGGTCGAACGTGCGGTCGAGCGCCTCCTGCGGGACGTCGAGGAGACGCCGCTCCGGATCGAGCGCCACGGGGTGAGCGCCGCCGCCGAGGAGATCGGCGACGTGGTGCCGATCTTGCGGACTAGCGCCGTCTCGGGCGCGGGCCTCGACGCGCTCGACGACCTGTTCGAGCGCCTGCCGAAGACCAACGGCGGCGACGGCGACTTCCGGATGTACATCGACCGCACCTACTCCGTGACCGGCGTCGGCGCCGTCGCCTCCGGGACGGTCAACGCCGGCAGCGTCGAGGCGGGCGACGAACTCCTCCTCGGGCCGATGCCCGACGGCACCTTCCGCGAGGTGGAGGTCCGCTCCATCGAGATGCATTATCACCGGGTCGACCGCGCCGAGGCGGGCCGCATCGTCGGCATCGCGCTCAAGGGGGTTACCGAACCGGCCATCGAGCGTGGCATGGTACTCCTGCCGGCCGACGCCGACCCCACGCCGGTCCGCGAGTTCGAGGCCGAAGTGGTCGTCCTCAACCACCCCACCCGGATCGGGACGGGCTACGAACCCGTGGTCCACCTAGAGACGATCAGCGAGGCGGCAATCTTTCGCCCCGAAGGCGGGCATCTCCTCCCCGGTGACCGCGGTACGGCGACGGTCGAGTTCAAGTTCCGCCCCTATCTGATCGAGGAAGGCCAGCGATTCGTCTTCCGCGAGGGCCGGAGCAAGGGCGTCGGCACGGTCACGTCGGTCGACAGAGAGGGCTAGTCGTCGGCCGACTCCGAGCGGATGACCTCGCGTTCCGTCGGCGACGGCGGCGTGTGGGTCGCCCGCTCGGCCTCGCTCCGGTCGAGCCAGTGACACGCCGCCTCGTGGCCGGCGTCACCCTCGACGTCCTGAAGCGACGGCTTCTGTCCGGGACAGGAGCCGTCGATGAACTCCGGACAGCGTGGGTGGAACCGACAGCCGGACGGCGGGTTGGTCGCGCTCGGTGGCTCTCCGTCGAGCCCCTTGCGGTCGGCGCGGGTGCCGTCCCCGTCGATCTGCGGGATCGCGTCGAGAAGCGACCGGGTGTAGGGGTGCTGTGGATTCTCGAAGATGTCGGCCGTCGCCCCGCGTTCGACGATCTCGCCCGCGTACATCACCGCGATGCGGTCACACACCTGTCGGACGACGTTGAGGTTGTGCGAGATCAGCAGATACGAGAGGTCGAACTCCCGCTGGAGACGGTTGATGAGGTTCAGGATCTGTGCTTGGAGCGTCACGTCGAGCGCCGAGACCGGTTCGTCGAAGACGACGAGGTCGGGTTCGGTCACCAGCGCCCGACAGAGACCGACGCGCTGGCGCTGTCCCCCGGAGAGTTCGTGGGGGTACGCGTCGAGTTGGGACGGCCCCAGACCAACCTCCTCGAACAGGTCGGCGACGCGCTTCCACTTCTCGTCGCCCGACGCGATGTCGTGGACTTCGAGAGGCCGGGCGACGCTCTGACCGACGGTCTTGCGCGGGTTGAGCGCCGACATCGGATCTTGGAACACGTACTGGATCCGGCGCCGGATGGGGCGAAGCTCCCGCCCGGAGTGGGTTTCGATGTGTTGGCCGTCGAAGACGACGCTCCCGTCGGTCGGTTCGTAGAGCCGCGAGAGCGTGCGTCCGAGCGTGCTCTTGCCGCTGCCGGACTCGCCGACGATACCGACGGTTTCGCCGGCGTGGACGGTGAGGTCGACGCCGTCGACCGCCCTGACGACGCGGTCGTCGCCGAGGAGGCGGTCGATCAGCCCCTCGTTGAGCGGGAAGTGCTTCTTGATGTTCGTCGCCTGTAGGAGCTCCCGTGGTCGAGGATCGGTCGCGTCGTCGTCGGTCGTGGTGTTGTCGGTGGTCGAACTCATCCGTCGGTCACCTCAGTCGGAGACGGCTCCCCGGGATCGTCCGTGGTGGCGGTCACACCCGCGCCGATATCGGCGTCAGCGTCGGCGTCGGCGTCGGCGTCCCAAGTCACCTCGCCGGGGTCGTCACGCTCGGTGTAGAGGTGACAGCGCGTCGCGTGGCCCGCGTCGACGACGTGTTCGGGGAGCGGATCGGCACACGCCTCGAAGGCCGCGGGACAGCGGTCGCGGAAGGGACAGCCATCGGGTCGCTCCGTCGGCTCGGGTGCCGAGCCGGGTATCGTCGTCAGTTCGCCGTCGGTCGCCCCGCCCTCGGGGACGCTCCGCAACAGTCCCTTTGTGTAGGGGTGGGCGGGGTGCTGGAACAGTTGCTCGGTGCTCGCTCGCTCCATCACCGATCCCGAGTACATGACGGTCACGCTGTCGCACGTCTCGGCGACGACACCGAGGTCGTGGGTGATGAGCAGGATCGAGACATCCATCTCGTCACAGAGGCGCCGGAGTTCGTCGAGGATGCCCGCCTCGACGGTCACGTCTAGGGCCGTCGTGGGCTCGTCGGCGATGATGAGCGAGGGATCGCCGCCGAGTGCTTGGGCGATCATCACCCGCTGGCGCTGGCCGCCGCTCAGCTGGTGTGGGTAGGTCGTCGCCACGTCCGCCGGGTCGGCGATACCGACCGTCTCCAGCAGTTCGACCGCGCGTCGCCACGAGGGCGCCGTCTCGCTCGTCCCCGTGACGAACTTGCGCCGAAGCTCCGAGAGGAGCCCCGCCGACTCGTCGACGTCGCCGTGGTGTCTGACGACCTCGGCGATCTGTTCGCCGACGGTCATCACGGGGTTGAGCGCGGACATCGAATCCTGAAACACCATGCCGATGTCGTCGCCGCGGATCGCCCGCATCTCCGCCTCGGATTTGGCGTAGAGGTCCTCGCCGCGGTAGTCGAAGCGGTCGGCCTCGACGACCGCCCCGTCGAGCAGCCGCATGACCGACCGGGCGGTGACGCTCTTGCCGCTGCCGGACTCGCCGACGAGGCCGTGGATCTCCCCGGACTCGACCGCAATGTCGACGCCGTCGACGGCGCGGACGTCCGGCCCGTCGTCGACGGGGAACGTGACCCGGAGGTTCTCGACGTCGAGTAGGCTCACGGCGATCCCTCCTCGCCCCGCACGTCGAAGGCGTCACGGAGCGCGTCGCCGAAGAGGTTGATGCCGAGGACGGTCACGACGATGGCGATACCGGGGATAATCGAGATCCACCACGCTTGGCCGATGAGGCTTCGCCCCTGTCCGAGCAGCGCCCCCCACGTCGGCGTGGTCGGCTTGACGCCGATGCCGAGAAAGGAGAGCGTGCTCTCGGCCAGCATGGCCCTAGCGACGAGCACGGTGAACTGGACGATCAGCGGCGCCACCGCGTTCGGGAGCACCTCTTCGATCATGATCCGGGTGTCGCTCAGGCCGATGTTCTTCGCCGCGAGGACGAACTCCTCCTCGCGGATCGAGAGCACCTCGCCGCGCGCGAGGCGGGCGAAGTCGTCGATATACGCAAAGGCGATGGCGGCGATGACGTTCCAGACCCCCTGCCCGAACACCGCGACGAGCATGATGGCGATCAGGAGCCACGGGAACGCCCAGAGCACGTCGACAAAGCGCATGAGCGCGTCGTCGACGACGCCGCCGAAGTAGCCGGCGACGAGGCCGAGGCCGATGCCGACGACGGCACCGATGGTGACGGCGACGAGGCTGACCCCGAGGCTGATTCGCGCGCCGTACATCATCCGCGAGAGCAGGTCGCGGCCGAACGAGTCGGTCCCGAACGGGTGGGCACTCGACAGCGACGGCGCCTGCATGATGGCGTACTCTTGGGCCATCGGGTCGAACGGCGCCAGTTCGGGCGCAAAGATCGCCGCGAGGACGAACAGGATCACCGTCGTGAGCCCGAAAGTCGCCTTGTAGTCGCCGGCGAGCGTCTCGCGGAGGCGGTCGAACCGGTCGAGTCGGACGCCGAACAGGCGGGGCGTATCGTCGCTGCCGTAGCCGCCGTAGTCGGCGCCCATCAGGCCTCACCTCCGTATTTGATTTTGGGGTTGATCGACATGTACAACAGGTCGACAAAGAGGTTCATGAACACGAAGATGATCGAGATGACGATGACCGACCCTTGGACGATGGGGAAATCCTGACGCTCGATGGAGCGGATGAGCAGGCGACCGAAGCCCTGCACCCCGAACACCATCTCGACGGCGACGATGCCGCCGAGCAGGAGCGCAAAGAGGATGCCCGCGACCGTCACCACGGGCAACAGTGCGTTCTGGAGACCGTGCTTGAACAGGATCACGCGTGGGGGGAGCCCCTTGGCGCGTGCGGTCTGCATGTAGTCCTCGCCGAGCACCTCCAGCATCGACGAGCGGGTCATCCGGGTGATGATGCCCGCGTACGGAAGCCCGACCGCCGTCGCGGGCAGGATCACGTTGGCGAGCCACGGGACGATCCCCTCGCTGATCGGCGTGTAGCCGTACGATGGGATGGCTGGAATCGCGGTGCCGACCGTCAACAGGAGCACGATGCCGATCCAGAACGACGGCATACTGATGCCGAGGAAGGCGACGCCGGTCGCGGCGTAGTCCTCCCACTGGTCACGACGCGTGGCGCTGACGATGCCCGCGGGGATGGCGATCAGAATGGCGATGGAGATTCCGACGAGGCCGATGCTCAACGTCGGCTCGGCGGCCCCGATGATCCGGGACGCGACCGGTTCGCCGGTGAAGATCGACTCCCCGAGGTCGCCACGGACAAGATCGCCCATCCACCGTGCGTACTGGACGTACATGGGCTGGTCCAACCCGAGTTCCGCACGGACCGCCGCGATGGCGTCGGCGTCGGCGTCGCCCCCGAGGATCAGCCGCGCGGGATCGCCGGGGATCGACCGGACGGCCACGAACACCGTCGTCGCGACGACGTAGACCACCAGCAGCGCTTGTAGCGTCCGCTTTGCCACGTACCGTTGGATGCCCATCTATTCGAGTGTCGCGTGGTGGAAGTTGCTCAGGCCGGCTTGGTTGCCGACCCCGCTGAGGTCCGAGACGCTCACCTTCGGGATCAGCGGGAACGTCGTCATGGCCCAAGCAGCGTCCTCGAGGAAGAGCTCCTCGGCCTGACGCAGGAGTTCCGTCCGTGTCTCCATATCGGAGGTGCCGTAGTCCTGTTCGAGCAGGTCGTTGAACTCGGAGTTCTCGTAGAGGTTCGCCTGCCAAGCACCGGCCGATCCGGACTCGACGGGGGTTTTCAGCTGTTTCCACAGCGACATCCACGGGTCGATGTCGACGTAGCCGTCGTACATCACGAGTTCGTTCTCGTAGCGGTAGAGGTTGTCCCAGTAGGCGGACTCCTGCTGGACGTTGAGCTCTACCTCGATGCCGACCTGCGAGAGCATCTCTTGGACGACGGTCATCCGGCGCTCGTCGCTCGGCGCCCCGAGCAGTGAGAGGCTCATCCGCGGTTCGCCGGTGTACCCCGCCTCGTCGAGGAGTTCTTGGGCGGCTTCTGGGTCGTAATACTGGCCCGGGTCCGGTTCCTCCTCGTAGAGCCACGCGATGGCCGGGTTGAACACGGAGTGGGCCGGTTCGGCGTACCCGAAGAAGGCGCGCTCGATGAGCGCCTCGCGGTCGATGGCCATAGCGATAGCCTGTCGGACGCGCGCGTCCGTCGTGGGCAGTTCCTCGTCCGACCACTTGTCGGTCGGTTCGCCGGCGCCGCTGGCGTACTGCTGCCACTCGACTTCCGCCGGATCGTTACAGAGCGGGGCGATACAGAACCACGCGCCGGGGTTCGTGCCGACGACGTTCAGGTTGCCCATCGACTCGGCTTGCCCGGCGTTCTGTGGCGGGATGCTGTTGGAGTATTGAATCTCGCCACCCCGCATCGCCGTCCACATGGTCGACGGTTCCGGGATCAGGTCGATCCGCACCGAGTCGAGGTACGGCAGCGAGTTGCCCTCGTCGTCGGTTCCGAAGTAGCCGTCGTGGGCCTCTAGTTGCAGATACTCGCCGGTCTCGCGCTCGGTGAGTTCGAACGCGCCGCTGCCCACGGGCATCCGGTTGTACTCGTCGGGGTTCGCCTCCGCCGATTCGGCGTGGACGATGGTGCCGGCCCGTCCCGGCCCGCGCGTCAGGAACGAGATGAAGGGGCCGACCGTCTCCGAGAGGCTGATCCGCAGGGTCGTCTCGTCCTCGGCGGTGACACTCTCCACCGACGACACCTTCCCTAAGTGCGGGGAGTCGTCGAGGCTCATCAGCCGCTCGAACGACGCCTTCACTGCCTCTGCGTCGAGTGGGTCACCGTTGTGGAAGGTCGCGCCTTCCTGCAGATCGAACACGTACGTCGTGCTGTCCGGAAGCGACCAGTCGGTGGCCAAGTCGCCGACGATAGCCCCGTCCGATCCGATCTTCACGAGGCCGCTGTAGATGTTTGAGGAGACGTAAATCTCCTGTCCCTTGTCGATGTAGTGGGGATCGAGATACTCGATTTCGTCGATGTTCCAGCCGGCGGTGATCGACCCGCCGCTCGATCCACCGCTCGACTCCTCGGTCTCCATCTCCTCCCCGCCGCTGCTGTCGGTACTCTCCTCGCTGCCACCGCCCCCACTCTCTGTCTCGGAACCGCCACCGTCTCCGCCGCCACTACACCCGGCGAGCCCGGATAGCCCGCCCGCCGCCAGCAACTTCGTCGCGGTGCGTCGGTCAATACGAGGGCCTTCGAGGTCGTCAGTGTCGAACATATCAGTGGTCCTCGGTGCTCAGTACGTCGTCGCGTCGGTAACCGGCATTATTCGTCTTCTTCCCGCTGCGATCTACGTTCTCCGACCGAATGCTGTCGAACACGTCTGATCGATATGCGAATATCCAACTATATATGACTTTGCTACCAACAATGTCATATTGACCTTATCCCTCGGTATGATATTGCTTCCTTATACACATACTAGGACGGATCGTCGACGGTCGGACACTCCGGGGGCGTTAGTGAAGACAGCGAGACAGTACGGGCGTCGCGGCGGCGGTATCGTACACAAGGCATTTTACGCTGACGCTGTGAATCATTGACTGGACCCCCAAGGAGCAGCCCTCCAAGTCACAATCGTGTGAGCGACTGCTCCTAGGCTACCACAATTCATGACAGGAACCAGTAGTAAGATTCGCGCGGTCGTACTCGCGGCGCTGATGGTGTTCTCGGTTTTTGCCGGCACCGTCGCGCTCTCGGGGACGACCGCAGCGAGCGTTTCGTCTTCGGGAACACCGGAGAACATCGAAATCGGGACGGACAGTGAGCAAGCTACGACGGGAATCACCGTCGACGGTGTATCGAGTGGCGGCACCGCCGCGATCGAGGTGGACGTTAGTTCACTCACCTCGTTGAGCGGCGTTAACGTCGGCGGCGTAAGTGCATCCGCCGATGGGGGCGGGGACTCGATTAGTGCGGGTCCAACCATCAACAGCGGAACCGTCTCGCTCAACGTCACGGACAACGGAACCAGTCCCAACCCCGGCGAAGTGACGTTCAACGTCACCCTCACCGGCATCACCAGCGCCGGTGCGTCGGAGGCTACGGGACTTGATTACACCGTGCGAGAGGACCCGGATCGAGACGGTACCTTCGAAAACAGCGCCACGACGAACAGCTTCGACTTAGAGGACACGACCGCTCCGACGGCCATCATCAACAGTGCCACGCCGGACCCGGTCGCCTCGGACGGCACGGTGACCGTCAACTACGACCTAGAGGACGACGGCACGGGTATCAACGCCGGCGCCTCGAACATCGTCCTGAGTGATGCCAACAGCGACACCCTGACCAGCAGCGTGTCGAACGGGACCGGGAACACGGCCACGTTCGACCTCTCGAATCTCCCCGGTGGGAGCGCGGCCTCAGGGTCGATCAGCATCACCCTCAACGCCGAGGACAACGTGACGCTGACGAACAGCGATTCGACGAGCATCAGTAACAATCCGGCGCGGGCGCGCACCGCGAGCGGATCCGGTTCTTTCAACACCGAAGATGGTGAGGGCTACATCTTCGCTGGTGCGACGGTCTTCCAAGGCGAGTCCGACGTGTTCCTCGGTGGCCAGATCTCCGGCGGCGTCCAGAAGGTCGCCGGCAACGACGAGGGGATTCCCCTCGAAACGCCGAACGTTCCCCAGAGCCAGTCCACCGGTGCCTACTCGACGACCGGTGAGCCGACCTCGAACTCCGGCGTCTACGGCGTGACCGTCCAGACGCCGCGTGTGACCACGCTGGACGTTCTCAACAGCAACCTTGAGGACATCAGTGGCGGCTCGGTCGCCGAAGGGACCAGTCCTGACGCGGGGAGTTCCACGGACGGCACCAGCGCCGGTAACCTCACGGTCGTCGGCGCTTGGAACTACAAGTCCGCCGAGAACCTCGAACTGACCGTCGAAGACGACTCCGGTCTCGACGTGACCGGCGACGTCATCGACGAGTCCGTCAACCCGACTGGCAGTGCCGACCCGAACAGCCCGATCCGAACGCAGGAAGACGCCGACATGAGCGAAGTTCGCTTCGAAAGCGCTGGCAACAACGCTCGCGGTGGGTCGATCTCCGAGAACGAGGTCGCCTATCCCGTCGACCTCGCGAACACGGGCACTGGCACCTACACCATCGAACTCGCTGGTACTGACGACCTCGACTTCGGCGAGGCCGCTCAGACCACGACCATCACCGTCACCGGTGACGACGACGCCAACCTCAACCTCGACAGCGACGAAGTCACGCGCGGTGAGGACGTCCGCTTCGAGATTCAGGGTTCGGACGCTGGTGACCAGCACGTGGTCGTCATCGATGCCGACGACTTCCGTGACGGTGTCTCCGCGAGCAACGCTGCCCGCATCTTCCGGCAGGTCGGCGACACCGACGAAGTCGGCTACGTGACCAGCAGTAACAGCGCGGTCAACCGCTCGAGCGCCGGTCCGACCGGCTTCGAGTACGCTTACGCGAACATCACCATCGACGACGACACCGGTGTCGGCGTCGGTCAGGTCGAAACCCAGTACCTGAGTGACTCGGACGTCGACATCACCCTGTACAACTCCTCGACCAACGTTCCCTTCCAGCTCGGCACCACGACCGATCAAGAAGGCGAAGAAGACGAGCAGACCCTCACCGTCACCGAAGGTGACATCGAGATCAACTCGCCCGACAGCACCTACGTTGTCGGCAGCGAGGTCACGATCAACGGCACGGCGTCGGAAGGCATCGACGAGGTCGCCTTCTTCGCCCGCCGGAACAACGAGTACCAGCACGTCACCATCGACGGTGACGACACGGTCAACGTCGACGCGGACGGCACCTTCGACGAGGAAGACGTCATCCTCTCGGAGGGAAGCTCCATCCTGAGCCAGCCCGGCACCTACCGCTTCGGTGCGGTCGACGTTGACGGGCTCACCAACTTCCCGAGCAGCCTGACCACCTCGCAGTTCAACACGAACACGAGCACGCAGCAGTCCCTGCGTGTCACCGACACGGAACTGACCGCGAGCGTCAAGACCGTCGGTGGGCAGGTCGCCACGACTGACGACATCGTCAACATCTCTGGGACCGCCTTCGGCGCCCAGAACGTCGACGTGGTCTTCGTCGGCGACCGTGGTGGCATCAAAACGACCGACATCTCGGTCGACGACGACAACACATTCGACGAAGATGAAGTCACCATCGGGAACAACATCGCAGACTCCCAAGGTGTCAGCGTGCACGTCCTGTTCCCGGGTCGTGACGGCAACTACGGCAACACGAACACCGGCACCATCGACGACGTTGTCCCGAGCAGTAGCAGCAGTCTGACGGGTGAGCAGGTGCGGGCACGGATCGTGGACAACACGACCGAGGCCGTCGCCAGCGACGACCGCATGGTCACGGCGACGTTCCGGTACACGGACGCGCAGTCGACGATCCGAACGGTCTACCCCGACGGCATGGAAGCCTCGGGTCTCAACCCGGTCGGTGTCGACGACACGATGGTCGTCGAAGGGCGGACCAACCTCCGTCCGGACGACAACTCGATCACGACCGAACTGCTGAC
>ENA-ORCS01000365-ORCS01000365.1-marine-metagenome-genome-assembly--contig:-NODE-365-length-35947-cov-19.496376_pt1 | contig 35947 bp, 43 predicted proteins | sample MGYA00237781_ERZ508513 | MGnify/ENA primary metagenome ERZ508513 (study PRJEB26184, sample SAMN06268793) | marine metagenome | isolation source: Eden Landing Ponds, San Francisco, CA, USA | place...
AGCGTACGGCATCGGTGCGACACTGGCGTACCTTGGCGGTGTGGTCGTGCTGCTGGGAACCGTCGTCCTGACCGATGTGGGCGGTGCTGCCGACGCGGTGCTCTCGCTGCCCGTCGCTGCAGTCGTCGCTCTCTCGGTCGCCGTCGGGCTGGGCGGGAGCGTACTGGCCAGACGCGGCCGGTACCGAGCCTGGCTCGCGAGCGCGCTGGCGCTGCCCACACTGTTGACGATCTTGGTCGCAATGCTGCTGTACCCGACGATTTATCCGCCGACCGGGCTGTTGGTTAGAGAAGCAGTCGTGTCGCCACTAGCGCTGAACCTCGTGACCGTCCTCGGGTTTCCGGTCCTGCTACTTGTACTGTGGTACTTCAAGTTCCTCTACGGCGTGTTTAGCGGCCCAATTGAGGGAGAGGGCTACGGGGGGTAACCCCACAACCCCTCGTCGTTCCATTCTCCGCTCAGTACTGGTGATTCTCCGATCGGGGAGGTGTACGATATGATGGAATCACATCCTCGCGATAGTGTATCTCTCTCGGTGTCACACATCACCAGTGCCGGCAACTGGAACGTGACAGAGCGCATCGGCTTCGGACTGTCGAGGACCGCATTGTGTCGCAGTTTGTCGAGCAGACACTCTAGCTGGGGCCATCGAAGGAAGGGAGTTCCATATGCATTGAGAACGCCGGTCTCAACTTCTGAAATTATGCGATGGCACTGGACTGGCGATGCTGATAATCGCCAAAGCCCAGCAGTGGGAAAAAGAGGACACCAAGGAAGGTGAGTCCCAGTCCAAAGCCGATGCCTCTCCCGAACGCTCGAGCCACTCCAGCATGAATCTTGTACAGTGCGTAGAGATTTACTATCGGAATAAATATGAGAAGTAACCACCACCATGCATTCTCCCCGATCCGAAGCATAATATAAAGATTATAGATCGGAATGATTGCCTTCCACCCTGCGTGACCAGCTTTTTTGAATACCATCCACATCCCGGCAATCTGGATGCCAGCAATCAACAGGTTGAACAAAGGGAGCACAATACCACCGGCGTCACTGCTTTGGAGGGGGGTGATTAACACCTCAAAGGGGACCATACCGGTAGTGGTTTACTGATTTAATAAAAAAAGTGGTGAATCTGATAGGCGTGATTGAATCTGTTTCTATCAGATGATCGTATTGACTAATAAAGAGACTACTCCGGCGCAACGACATCCTCACACATTGGACACTCGGCCCAGATACCCTCCGTGCCATCGTCTTTCTCGTATTCAACCAGCAGCCACGGAGTTGTGATACGCTCGTCGCAGTTTGGACAGCGACCGAGACTTTGCGTGTCATCAGGCATGGAACAGGGATGGAAGGAGCGTGTGACAGTATTCCCTTCACGCAAAAATTGCCTACCCTCGGACATAAGCGTTTAGCCACTGTCTCGCGCTAATTAACAGAACCGTGTGCTCTGCCGTCACGGTCACACCCACCTAAAACCGCTTAGCAGTATAATAGAGAGTCCTACTCGCCTGCTTCGTCTTCTCCTGGCTGGATATCTCGAAGCCGACCACTGATCTCCTGCTCGTGCTCTTCGAGGAGCTCGTAGAACTCTGCAATCGTCTCCGCAGCAGTTTCGCCCTTCGACTTGATCGTGACTCTGTCTTGATCTCGGGTGTCAGTTCCTCGATCCAACCGTGCTTCCATACTGCACCCAAAGTCCGTTCGTTCAACCTTCTCCACTGTGTCGTGAGCCGCGTCTGGATCTGAGTCTTGTTCTGTTGACATGGGTCTTCTCAGGACGCTCTCACTGGAACGCCCCTCGCCCGGTTGGGGCACACAAAACAGCCGTCAATCGCTGCTCTCGAACGCGCCCAGACTGGCCTGTTCAGTCGGGACAGACGTCGTGACCGGCGGCGTCCGATCACCCGAACCCGTCTCTGTCTGCTGTTCTGAGCCGGACTGGCTCCCTCCTTTGACCGTATTCTCGAAGGCGTCGGTCATCCACCCGTGAAGATCCTCGACCGCCTCGTCGTCGAGTTCGCGAACGCTTCCACCCATCGGAGAGTAGGAGGTTTCCCACGCGCGCTGGAACTCAACAGTCAGCGAGTTACCTTGCACGACGTAGGCGTCGAGATTCAGGAAACAGCAATTCAGCGCGGTCATGCGGGCACACAGTGGGTCCTTGTCTTGCCCGACAAACAGTGCGTCTGGCTGTTTCCGACCGGCAGTCAAGAGCATTCGACCGCTCCCGCAGGCTGGGTCAAGCACCGTCTGTCGGTCCTCGGTATCGTTCTCGTCGACGACACCAGCAATCTCTACCATCGTCTCACAAACGGAGTGAGGCGTGAAGTGCTGGCCGAACGCATCGCTGGACATCCCATACTCCTCGTAGACCGCGCCAAGAACGTCAGCATCGGTGGCCGCCATCCGCTCTTGCAGCTGGCCGAACGCTTTCGAGAAGAGGTCGACCGACCGCTGCCCGTCGGGGTAGTCCATGTCGCCGCGCTCGCGATAGTCGTCGACGATCTCCAGGTACGGATCGTCCCGGCGTTGGAGTGCGAACAACATGAGGTTAATCCAGTCTCGGAAGACCGTGTGGGCGCTGTGCCCGCGCTGGCGAATCTGTGCAAGTGTTTCAATGATTTCGTCAACGTCGATCTGTGGCGAAGCCATACTCTCTCAGCCCACAGAGAGGCACAAAATCCGGCCACCCCACAGTCAGGAGTCTGGTCACTCTGACCGTAGCGTTCTCTGGTCAGTCCATATAATGCATGGAATTTATCTGTACTTAGATTATAATTCTATGTGAGATGGTAACATGGATTTTGACCAGACCTCCGACAGCGGAGAAGCAGGAGACAACTGGGCCTCTGATAAACAGGAGATCTCTGCTCTCGTTGAGGATTTTATAACTACGGACGCAGTTCCTTCTGAGGTGCAAAATAGGGCTTTGAGACTGCACAATTCTGGCAAGTCATTGGCAGCACTCAAAATAATTCTCAAATCACTGGATTAATTCCGTGATAGTGACATAGATGGGTACCCCGCTTCTCTGGGAGTAACGAGTGTTCTGACAAACTGTCGGAATCTAGGAGTGAACAGCAGGGGTTGAGCGGGCACAGCAGTTGCAAGCCATGAACGCAGCGAGTTGGGTTTCCACCCAAAGGATGCTTCTGTGAACGTATTAAGAAGTGCTACAGAATCGGTGAGATGCCGTCCCCAAAGCATAAGCGGTGGGGAATCAGCATGGCTCCCACGGTGATGACACGGATTCCGATGGGGCCTGCTTGAGCGGACCATTGATCTATAGATGGAAGGAAACGCGAGTTCCTCCGGTATGCTGCCGGTTCCTCTTGAATGTGTGTTGGAATCTCAAATGACTCACTTGGCCGAAATCCGATCGGCTGATTCCACGTTCTTCAGGACGTCAAGAAGAGCAATTGCGCTCAGTCCACGTTTCCGCGCCCGACAGTGTAGACACGATGATTAGTGTCAGATAACATTAGTGTGTCTCGTCCGTCGATGACGACTGAGCCCGCTGGTCGGCCCATCGAGTCCCAGTCTAGCGCCTCGAAGTCGTCGTGCGGTGTGACCATGACGATAGCATCGTAGTCCCGCTCTGACGCCCGAGAAAGTGGTAGCTGCTTTAGGTCGAACTCGGCGGTATCGTCGAGAAGCGGGTCAATCCCGTCGACGTCGGCCCCGGCCGCTGACAGCCTCTCTGCAATTGGACGGGCAGGCGATGTCTGCGTTTCCTCCACACCGGGGCGATAGGTCAGCCCAAGCACAAGGACGCTGGCCGCGGCCAGTTCCACGCCGTCGGCGGCCAGTTCCTCGCGGAGTTTCCGGATGGTAAACGCTGGCATCGAATTATTGACCTCGCGTGCGGTCTCGAGCAGTGGCGTCTCATTGTCAAACGGTTCGATGAGAAAGTGAGGATAGACCGGGATGCAGTGGCCACCAACCCCTGGTCCAGGGTCGTGGATATCACAGAACGGTTGCGTGTTGGCAGCCTCAATTGCTGCCCGAACATCGACACCAAGCTCGTCGGTAAAAGTCGCTAGCTCGTTTGCCAGCGCGATGTTGACATCACGGTACAACCCCTCAAACAGCTTGACACATTCGGCAGTGGTAGCGTCGGAGACAGCGATAACACCGCTGTCGTTGATACTGGCGTAGATGCACTCTGCCAGTCGGGTGCTCTCATCGTCGACACCACCAACGACCTTCGGGTACGCGCCGCGGATGTCCTGAATAGCGCGTCCACTCGCGGTCCGCTCGGGACAGAATGCGACACCGAACGCATCAGTCTCTAAGCCGGCTGCCGTAGCGATGCCGGGCCGGACGCGGTCAGCAGTCGTCCGTGGTGGAACGGTACACTCTACGATGACGAGATCGCCGGGCGCGACGCCCTCCGCAACCCCATCGATAGCAGCGTCAAGCATCGAGAGATCGGGCTCAGACGTGTCAGTGAGCGGTGTCGGCACGATGACTACGTGAACGGTCGCTGCAGCCGCCGCAGCGGCCGAGTCAGACGTCGCACGGAGGTCCCCGGCGGCGACACAGTCTGCCACTAAATCGGGCAGTCCCGGTTCGCGCCGGACGTGGCAGTTGCCAGCATTGACAGTTTCAACGACTTCCGGATCGATGTCGACACCGATGACAGCGCCACAGACATCGGCAAATACAGCAGCTAGCGGGAGCCCCATCTTGCCGAGTCCATACACTGCCACGGAAAGGGTTCCGTTTTCAAACGCGGTTTGAACCTGCTCGGCAGTGGCGTCGTTCCCGTAAACGCCACCTACTGACTCAGTCTGTCTGTGCATTGGTGGTGAACTCCCCTTCCGAAGATCCCGCGTCGAACGCTTTTCGGTCAATCGTCTGTGCTAACTCGACGGCTCGGATTCCGTCCTCACCTGTAACACGCGGCTGGCTGTTTGTCTGTACAGCATCGAGGAAGGACTCGAGTTCGCGCTTGAGTGGCTCACCGGTTCGTACTGCCGGTTTCTCGACGATACTCTCATGACGGTACCGTACCTCGTTGTCCGTCGCAACGTACTCCGGAACTGACTGGCGATGGACTTCTAGCGACTGATCAATGAAGTCAGCGGTCACGTAACAGGAATCCGCGGTGATTTTGAACTGACGGATCTTCTTTTCTGTGACCCTGCTCGCCGTCAGCGAGCCAATGACCCCAGAGGCAAACTCTAACGTTGCTATCGCGTATCGGCCCTGTGCAGCGCCGCTGACCTGAATATCTGACACCGAAGACGGCAGGAGATGACAGATCAGATCGATATCGTGTATCATGAGGTCAGTGACTGCCGAGTCCTCGACGGTGCGATCGACTGACGGCCCTAGCCGTTTGGCCGACACAGAAATAACATCGATATCTGCGAGGATCCCCTCCAAGACCTCTGTCACAGGGTTGAACCGCTCTATATGGCCTACCTGAAGGGTCACGTCCTCGGCATCCGCAGCTTCGATGAGGTCGCGTCCTGTCGCAGCCTTCATGACCAACGGCTTTTCGATCAACATCCCGGTCCCAGCGTCAATACACTGGCGAGCGACCTCGGCGTGGTACCGCGTTGGGACGGCGATTGAGACCGCATCAGCTTGCTTGCACAGATCCGCGCTGTCACAGGCCCGGACCCCATTTTCGTCAGCGATCTGCTTTGCTCGATCCGCGTTGGCGTCGGCAACGCCGATCAGCGTCGCTCCGGACAGTTCGTTGTAGGCTCGGGCGTGGTGTCGACCCATTGCTCCGACGCCAACAACACCGACATCGAGCGTCTCAACCATACGTCTGGACCACCTCCGCCACTCGTTCGATATCACGTTGATCCAGCGCCGGATGTACCGGAAGTGAGCATACTTCCGCAGCTGCGCGCTTCGCTTCGGGTGTGTCAGCAGTAACACCGCTGTACGCCTCTTGTTCGTTGATCGGGGTCGGGTAATAAACACCGTGTCCGATATCGTGTGCGGTGAGCTGGTCGATCAATCCATCCCGATCCTGACAGCGAACAGTGTACTGATTGTAGGCGTGCCGGCGATCGGACGGTTCGACAGGAGTCGTCAGGTCAGTTGCCGAGAGCGCGTCAGTCAGTATCGCCGCGTACTCACGCCGGGTCGCAACGTACTCTGGAAGGCATTCTAGTTGTGCCAAGCCGATAGCGGCGGCGATACTAGTCATCCGGAAATTGTGCCCTACGTCGGTGTAGCCCTCGTCGCCACGACCGTGGTTGACGAACCGCTCGGTCCGAGCCGCGACCACAGGATCGTCGGTGACAACCATCCCACCCTCGCCAGTAGTCATATTCTTTGTTGGATAAAAAGAGAAACAGGCCACATCGCCGAGACTACCGACCGGCTCGCCGTCGACGGCCGCTCCATGGGCCTGTGCCGCGTCCTCCACCAGCGGGATGTCATGCTCGTCAGCGATCTTTCGCAATCTGGTCATGTCGGCAGGCAATCCGTAGAGATGAACAGCGATGATAGCGTCGACGGCTCCATCGTGGGCCGCAATAGCCTGTTCAACGCTGTTGGGGTCTAAGGTGTACGTTGTCGGATCGATGTCGGCAAATATCGGCTCCGCACCGGCGAGGCGAACTGCGTTCGCGCTCGCGATGAACGAGAACGGCGTCGTCAAGACACAGTCGCCGCTTCCGATGCCGAGTCCTTTGAGCGCGGCGTGGAGAGCTGTGGTCCCGTTGGCGGTAGCAACGGCGTGGGAAACCTCACAGTGCGTGGCGAACTCAGTTTCGAACTTTCGCACCTGCGGGCCATCTGCCAGCTGTCCGCTATCGAGTACTGCTTGCACCCGCTCTCGCTCCGCATCCCCAATGTCGGGCGTGGCAAGGTTGATCATTGCTCTAGCCTGTTTCGTGTATCTAGTTCAGGCGGCAGTGGTTCGTGGCTGGCCGGGACGCCCACCGCCAAGCTATTCGGCGGAACATCTGTCGTGACGACTGCCCCTGCAGCAACAAAGCTGTGCTCTCCGATAGTCACATCGGGTAGCACTGTGACGTTCGCCCCGACAGTGACTCCGTCCTCAATAGTCGGCCCCGCCAATCCACCGTCGCTACGCACTGGATATCTGTCGTTTGTCAGGACTGCATATGGGCCGAGGAAGACGTTGTCCCCGATGGTTGTCTGCGACGGGACGTACACCCCTGTCTGAAGGCTAACATGAGAGCCAATGGTCGTCTTCCCATCGATAACGGCGTTCGTTCCGAGTACGACATCGTCACTGATGGTTGTATGCTCCCGAACCAGTGCGTTGTGTCCTGTAACAAACGATGCTCCAATGGCGACATCACAGTAGATGACTGTCCCGGCACGTACTGTTGCCGCTGTTCCGAGGACTGTCGGCGAGACATCGTCATTGTACTCGTAGCCCACTGTCGCCTGTGGTGAAATAGCTGCGCTCTCACCCACCTCAGCTTGCATAGAATTCGATCCCTCCGCTCACCCCGTTGTTCATAAATACGTTGTTCAGCAGGAAAGTAACCAGCGTGTTACTGGCCGAGTACTGCTCTCCATTCCACCAACAAGGCCTATGATTAGAAGGCATGTCCAATCGACTATTTTTACTACACAGGTTTTATTATAAAGTACATATTTTACATAATACTACCATACTATCAGTAAGTTATTATTTGTAACGAATGATTATATGCACAGCTTCTGTAAAATCAGGAGTACTGCACAAACCGCCGATACAGTTGCAGTAGTGAATCGATACCGGTTCCGCTCCGCTCCACAGAGTAGAACCCGGTTAGCTCGGGTCCGAAATGGAGTTTATACCTGTTTAGACGGGGGTCACCTGCACCCACCAGCTCATAGGCTGTTCGCCCTCGCCCGATCGCATCAGTAATCCCTCGCCAGATGAGCAACTCATTGACCGGGAGATCCACATGATCGGGGGGCTTGACGTTCCCGAGCCAGCCCGAAATTGTGTCTCCGTCGTCGTAATAAATATGCCCACCGACGACATCGCCATCGACACGGAGGACGTAGGGGCGGATTTGCCCCGGTTGGAGCGCTTCGTAGAGCCGCCCGGGGAACCCAGTGGGAACGGGGAACGGCTCGCCCTGCTCGTTGTACCGGCTTTCAACGTGGTGCATCACCGTCTCAGTCGCGTCGAGTCCTTCCTCAGAGATCGTGTACTCGGAATCCGACTCCTGCCCGTTACGGAGCCGCCGACGCGCCTCGCTGGTGAATCGGTCTCGAACGGCGTCCTTTCCACCAGAGAGGTCGGTGACATATGTATACTCCGGCCGAACTGTACAATCATTCCACTTAAATTGCCGGACGTCATCGAGTTCGGTTGGCGTCCGCACTCGGAGGTACTTCGGATCAATCGTGTCTTCGATATACTCGAATGCCGCATCGATGAATCCCTGCCGACGTCGCTCACGCTTGCGTTGCTTGGGGTCCCCTCGAACAATGAACGCCGGACCAAGTCGGGGAATCCAGAGGTTCGGTGGCGGAGAAAAAACAGCACTGAACGGCCCCTTGTGAAGCTCGAAGATCGGAAGGACACCGATCGGCTCCTGTCCCTTGAACCCCATCAGTCGGTGGAGTTCCGTCCCTGAGTCGGATGCCAGTTGCTCTAGAGCCGCACACCGGTGAAAGACAGTAGCGTGTGGCGAATGTTCAAGAGCGCTATCCCACTCTTCATGTCGGTCTGTCCCGACGCACTCAATCTCGATACTCATTGTCGTAGTTAGTTTTAGTTGTCATCTCAGTAGTTCTGTCCGCGATAGAGCCGGCGTCCGAATTTGAACGCACGCCAGGCGACCGCCGAAAGCCCTCTGTCCCACTGGACGATCGGGCAGATCGCTGGTCCGTACTGTGACTTATACGTAAACAATCCGTCTCTGAAGTCCGCACCCGTCGCGCCGAAGTCATAGCTCTCGAAGCCAGCGTCAATGGCCCACTGAATGGCCGCGCCATGGAGCTGTTCCGATGTCCCGTATTCGTAGGCTGACGTCTCCGGAATCGCCGAAAAGTAGTATCTGAGGGCTGACTGCTCCTCATCTACGATGCAGATATGTTGGCCGAGGGTATCGCCCTCGCGGTGAGCAGTAAACACCTCGACTCGTTCGTCCAGGTTTTCCGCAAGCGCCTCAAAGAATGCCATTGGAAAGCTATCCGCTCCGATTCGCTCCATGTTCTGGACGTAGTTGGCATGGATCGAGGCCAGCATCGGGCCATCGAAGTCAGTCCGTTCGACGGTGACTGCGTCGTTGCGTAGTTCCGTCCGTCGTGTCCGGTCCATTCCGGACCTGATATGATCCCACCCGGGCGCAAGGTCAAGCACAAGTCGACAGGAGGTGACTGTCGATTCATACCCCTGACCGATGAGGTACTTACTGTATCTGTTCTGTGCCTGGCTCCCGAGCCTTATTTTATGCGAAAGCGCCTGCCGTGGCGCTGCTGTTGTGAGTGCCGACAGCATCGAATCGAGGCACGCCTCGTGGTCTGTGGCGATTACTGGACCGCCAGTACCGGGATAGAGCGACACTAGACGCTCAGTTGGCAGGTGCGAAGCCGTCGCTTCCACGACCCGATCGGGGCCCGGTAGATCCGCTGGGTCGGGGGTTGCAACCGGTGTCAGAACAGTCGGAAGCACAGCAACCGGGTTCGATCCTTTCGTCACGACTGCGTGATAGGCTGGCCGATCCAGGCCTGCTTCGACTGCCCTAAGCCACTCGTACCGGTGGAACACCGTTCCGAGGTCCGACTGTGTGACGAGATTATTCCACTGGTTCGCGTTGACGGCTGTAACTGTATCGTGGATCGTCGTCTCGTGAGCAGTCATGCACACCTCCGGTCGATAGCTGATCGGTACACTGCGGTCAGACGCTCTGCCATCCGATCCAGACGTAGCGGCTCGACAGCAGCCCGTCCGTGGACAGCCTCTGACGACTGGAGGGTCGCTGTAAGTGCCGCTGTGAGTTCTTCGTCGTCCGCGCAGACGGCAGACCGAGCGGCCCCATCGATCAGACTCGCGACGTCACCGACATCTACTGAGACCACTGGTGTATTACACGCCAGCGCCTCTTTGACCGCGTTCGGTGACCCCTCGTGGGTCGAGGTCAGTATGAGCGCATCTGCGGCGTTCATGTATGTCGGGACCCGGTCGTGGGCGACCCCATGGACGACTTCAAGCGATACCGGCGTGTCGAGACGCTCGTTGACCGCATCTATGACACGGACCGCTCGGGGATGGTCCTTTTCGGCACGGTCGGGGTCGTAAGGAAACAGCACGTGATGCCTACCGTCATCCCAGCCCAACGTTTCTTTGGCAATTTCGGTCGGGACTGGCTCGAACTGCTCGAAGTCGACGGCATGAGGGATCACATGACACGCTTTTCCAAGCGCGCCAGCCATTGCCGTAGACATTACGACGACTTCGTCAGCGAGCGTGGCACACTGGCGACTCAGCCAGTCGTACTGGCCGAAAATGTCTGACCCCCATAACGACAGGACGACCGGACGGGTCGGCTGTGCCAGTGCCATCGGCGCAGTCAACCCATAGTTAGCGTGGACGAGGTCGTATTGCCACGGGGAGGCACTGAGCGATTCCGTGTAGAACCGGAGATACGCCATCGGCGACCGAGTAGCTTCGTCGCCACCGGGCACCTCCAGAACCGTACAGTTGATGCCGTGACGCTCCAGCGCTTCGATTTGCTTGTGAAAAAACGGCCGCCGGGTTGTCACAAGCTGAAGAACGTCCATCGGGATTTACACCCTCTTTGTGGCAGGAGTGGTCGCTGGGTCCTGCCAGAGACACTCAGTCACGCACACCCACCTCTGTCCCAGGACTCTTCCGGTGGTCGAGGACCACTCCGAGCGAAAAGACGAGGACGCCAAACAGGTTTGCGAGCGCCGCCAGTGTAAGTCCAGTGTCTTGTGCTAGCCCCAGTACGCCGGCGACCAGTCCGACACAGATCGCACTGAAACCAGCGACGTAACACAGCACGAGTGGGTAGGCCCCCTCTCGGACGTATGCTCGATCCAGTCGTGAACAGAAGTTCCGCACCAACAGCCACGAGACCTTTGGAATGTACTCCCGATAGCGAATACTCGACTCAGCTTCATCGTACTTCGCTGGCATCGGAACATCTGCAACCCGCATCTCACTGACGCTGAGTTCCACAAGCAGATCGTTGCAGTACCCGTAGTACTCGTACATCCCGTCAAGGTCGATCGCCAACAGCGCCTTGCGTGAGATGGCTGTATACCCGTTCTGGGGATCTGTTATCCCCCAATAGCCCGATGCGACCCTTGTCAACGCTGTGAGGATCGCATTGCCGACAAGCCGGGCACGGGGCATCGCTTCACGATACGCCGGTCTGTGGAGGCGGTTACCCTTCGTGTAGTCCACCTCGCCGTCGATGATGGGATCGAGGAACGAATCGAGAATACTCGGGTCCATCTGTCCATCACCGCCCATAACGGCAGTAACGTCAATGTGGTCCCGCAACGCATGGCGGTACCCTGTTTTGATCGCGCCACCGACGCCGCGATTAGTTTCGTGGCGTATCGGGCAGACTCGCTGTTTAAATCCACCATCTGTTTTCACGGATTGCTCCGGATTGGGCGGGGCATCTGCCCGGTCCAGCCTTGCGTGTGCCTGAATTTCTGTCCATGTGTTGTCCGTCGAGCAGTCGTCGATAGCGTAAATACGGTCGACGTATTCCGGAATTGTATCGATGACAGTCCCAACGAGTCCCGCTTCGTTGTACGCTGGGACAACCACACCAACAGTGTATCCTCTATACATCCTCACCCATCAGGCTGAGACAGTCGACCGGCCCCACCAAGGCCTCACTCGACCGCCTAGCACATATGTATAGTATCATATCTATCTGCCAACTCCCACAGATGGTGTGGCGATGGCTGACTATCAATTAATTATAAGTTGATTATTCGTAGAAGGATCCCCTTACCAGGTCTGTTGCGGGGCCGAGCCGACAGTCCGCTGTGCGACTGTATCCATGGTGCGGACCGCGAGACCCGGCCCACGCTTTTGATCGATATATGATAATACTGACTCCATCCGCTCGATCCCCGCGTCGTTGATGAGATTGTTTGGATGAAGCCAGAGGTGGAGGATTCCATCACCACCGTCGACCTGATCGACCCCTCGCTGGACCATTTTGACAACGGGGTCAGCCCACAGTGTCTCAGTTATCTGGCGAGCCCATCCTTCGAAGCAAAACAGTAACAGCGACGCCGGGATCTCAACGAGCCCATGGTCGTCGACACGAGGCTGGACAATGGGCGGCGTAATTCCTAACGGCGAGCCACTGACGGCCCGAACCAGTGGCGTCAGTCGATTATCAGTGTGCCAGCACGGTGGCTGCCGCCCACGATAACAACGAAAACCTGATTCCGCAAGGACATCGCGATGCGCAACACGGTTACGTGGGAACACGAAACTGGACAGCTCAATTCCGCAACGGTCGGCGAGCTTGTGACACCGCCCCAATTCGGCCGTCACAACAGACTTCGATACTCTGCTAGCCTGGAAATTAACGTGTGAAAAGGAATGACAAGCGATCTCGTGGTCAACTGACGCGTCGGCAACTGTGTCAATGAGAGTTGGCGCGCACCACAGGTCCTCTTGCCCCGAAGACCGCTCTATGTCAAACCACGTCGCATCAAGTGGGTGGTTCGGATGTCGACCATCACAGTCTTCAAGGAACAAGTGGCCAACGACCGCCCAAGTGGCGGGAAGATCATACTTTTCAAACAGCTCCACTAACTCCAGCCACATCTCCCGAGCGCGCGCGAGTCGTCGGCCAGGTAAGACCGGGAAATCGACAAACCCCCATGCGAGTTCGGCGTCCAGCGAAATGACGACAGTCCCCATCGATTGGGTGTCTTCAGAACATAGGGTGTTAGTAACGTTCTCCTTAGAGTACTTTTTAGCGCCGTGGACACCCCACATCGCCGCCAGGAATATTCTGTCCGTAGTGGTTGTTCCCGAAACTGAGGTTCGTGAACGATTCGACATGTGGCTGGATGACTGCTTCGTTACCCCGACCCGCTGATGGCTGCTTTGGGTTGTAAAACCAGTTGTGGTGGATCTCACCACGGCCTTCGGGGACACCACGGATGCTGACGTGCGTTCCCGGTTCCTCAGGATGTCGACCAACGTGTCGGAGAGGGGTGAAGGTGTTATGATGGATCAGCAGCGTCGTCCCACCCGGCTGATGTGTTCCGACCTGATAGGAGGGGGTTTCGGTGCCGCCAAAGTGATTGTATCGGACCTCGTATCCGGCCTCCCCGGTCCCACTGGCAACAGAATGTCGATTAAAGTCGAATCTGTTGTACTCTATAAGCGTGTTGTCCCCGTCTAAACATTGGATACCGTAGCCCAGTCCGCCCATGGGGTTATCGTGGATATGGCAGTGATGGATATGTGCCGACGTTCGGAGTTTGAGTGCTGCATGGTTGAACCCCCATAGCTCGGTGTTGTCTATTTCACAGCCTGTTCGCTTGACGGTGACGCCGCTGGATACTGGGGTACTGTACTCTCGATATCCGGTTTCGGGTCCACTGATCCGAAGTCCGGTCAACCGGACGTCCTCGCTCAGGCCCATGAGGTGTTCATAATCGATGACGCCAGTGGAGATCTGGCCACCCGGCGCGCCGTCGATACCACGGTTAGAAGCGAGGGTTACTCCGGCAGGCACAGTTAGCCGGTCACTTCCGGTAACTGGCGAGGCATCAATGGTAGCGTTGCCAGCAACGTAGACAATATCGCCATGACTGGCAGCATCCAGTGCAGTAAGCAACTCAGAGAGTGTCTCGACTACGTAGTTGGCATCTGACTCAGGAACCGTGTTGGTATACCTGTCGCCACCGCCGATTTCTCTAGCTGGATCTGGAGACCGCTCAAACGGCGAGAGGTCGATCTGCTTTCCATCAACGTATACCGCAGCGAACGGCTCAACGGGCCCGAAGTCGATAATCTCGCCCGAAAAGTAGTACTGGTCGCCGTAACCATTACCAGTATATCCGTCGATCGTCCAGGTGTCGTCGTCGTTACGGACGATGGTGTCATTGTCGTCAGCGCCGTTTTCCGTATCGCCAGTACACGGAATCGGCTCACCTGTCGTCGTCAGTTCGTAATCGAGTTCAGAGGGGTCTTCGGTGGTCTGTATCTCAACGACGTGGTCAGCAGGCGCAACTATTTCCGAGACTGTAACTACCGCTCCGTCCAGCCGGATTTCGTAGTTCCCACTGGCATTGAAATCGGTAACGATACCGTTGATTTCGTAGCCGTCGCCGAACCCGTTGCCCGTCCGCCCAATCGCAGTCCACGTTCCGTCATCGTTTTTCGCTACGCTATCATTGGCCTCTACTGCGTTCGCGCCGTTATTTACCGGGACAATCTCGCCTGTTGTGGTGAACTCGTAGCGCACATCGAGGGAGCCAGTCTCGCTTTGCTGATCCGTTGAAATTATTTCGAGAGTGCGGGAAGATGGTATTGCAAATCCCTTCGGAATCATAGGTACTGTACCTGCAGCCAGTATGCCTCCCAGTAGCTGTCTTCGCGTCAGCAGTGACCGTCCCTCTTTGTCAGAGTCTGCACTGAAACTGGCCCCATCATAACTGTGGGGTAGTATGTAATTCTTTTCGACCATGCAGGAGTACATTACTAATAATGGAATAAAGCGTGATTACGACTACCACATCTTTTGGAGCCAAGTAACTGCCATTTACGTTTCAGTTGGTGAAAGCAGATTCATACAGTAAGCCGAACCTTCCGCACGGATGAGTCGATAAGAGACAACGGCTCGCCGGGAACCTGAATGGTTGAGTCGGTTATTAGGCACTCGTTTGCACTGGTGAACCTAATTCCATCGCGCCCCGCTCCCGACTGCTCGATTACGCAGTCCCGCAGTACTGTTCTGTCTCGATCAGCGATAACAACAGCAGCACCGCCGGCTGCGTCGCCGGTCACACTAACATTTTGGAGAGTAAGTGGTCCCCCAGTACCGCCACTGTCCCCACTGACGGCTCTGACCGCATTGTACTCGTCTTTGTCGACGTGGATCGTCGTGTTGCGAACGGTCGAAGAGTCGTGATCGGGGTGATAGACGATAGCACCGAATCCGGGGCCTGCGTCACTAGTGATAGTGATATCGCAGTCGCTGATGAACTGTCCAGACTGGGCACGTAGCCTGATGCCCCGGACGTTTAGCTTCTCCAGTGACGGGTATGGTGGTACCGAATCGACGCGAACCGTGACTCCGTAAGCCGTCGATCCGGTCGATCCCAGCCGAACGTTAGCGATATTGTTATTGGCATACAGGCCACCTCTGACGTGTACAACACCGTCCCGACCCCTATAGTTCCGACTGCTTCGGCCCGGCGCAGAGGCGTAGAGTCCGTTATTGGGGAAGTTAGCAACAGTGCAGTTCTCGAATCGAAGTGTTCCGGCGTGGTTTTTACCGACGAAGATACCAACACCGTTCCCCCCTTGATGTCCACCGTCTGGGGCAGAGACATCTCTTACAACCCCTGTCGAATCGGGGTCGCGGACGTCAAACCGGAACCCGACATGCGGTGTTGTCCGGTCCTGATCCGCCAATTGACCACAGATTCTGAGGTCCTGAGCCAGAAAGTCACCGTTAGCAATCACCCTGAGAGTGTTTCCGAATCCCGGCCGCGAAAAGTCAAATGTCAGGCCGTTTAAAAGGAGGTCTTCGATACCCTCGAATGTAATGAATGAGCGTTGATCGCTGGCTGGTGTCGCGGGTTCAAACAAGACCCGCGCCTCGGGCTTCGCTCGTAGACCCAAGTTACGGACAGGGCCGACGTCGAGGGAGCCAAGACGGTACCTTCCCGCGGGGAACTCGATGAGTGTATCATCATCGATGTACCCCTCGAGGACGTTGTCGATCCGTTCCGACCCATTAGGGTCTGCACCCGCTGCAATGGCGTTAACCACAGTGTCGAATCGCGACTGGGTCGTGACATTCCCGGGGTAGCTAATACCGACTGTCAAGGCCGTAGCGGCGATTCCTTTAAGAAATCCCCGTCGCGTCCGCTGGCCCCTATCCATTGCCGCCTGTAGCTGTCTGAGATATTATATAATACACACCTTACCGTCGACGAGTCGGGTGGTTCTCGCTTCCTTCTCGTGTGGCCTCCGGGTTATGTACGCATAACTCCCCTTTACTTATGACCGCAACCGTAGACTTTCGGTGCAAATGATAGCAGAAACAACCACACGAGTCACTGGACCCGCACCGGTGGGTCTGTAACCCTGAGCCGATGGCACAGCGTCGCTCCCTCCTACTGATTCATCACCGCGATGTTAGATCACCGTTCAGTGCGACTGTCCCACACTATATCTCGACAAAGCTTGCAACTGTACATACTGTTCATGTTATCTGTAGCGCCGACAAAGACCACGATACAGGCGATACCGGTAACACATCAGTCGTTTACCATCCGATCCGAACAGGCAATACCCGCCTCGTTTCGACAATAGCGTTTTTCATCATCGCCACACTGTACGCGACCGTACTCGGGGCACGGCATCGATTCGATGCCACCTATGGCTTCCAACGAACCCTCGTTCAGGCATGGGTTGGCGCTATTGCCGGTGACTCGCGCTTTGTCGCTGGTCTGCAGGTGGTTCCGGTCCGACAGAAGCGTGACTTTGTCACATCTAGACAAGCAGATATGTCGCCCGCGGAGCGCCTCTCCGTCATGATCTGGACAGGGTACGCTGCCGCGGTCAAAGTGGCTTTGCAGCGGTGTGATCAGGTCACCTGTCTGACTGAGGGGATCCGTCAAGTCACCGAACAGGAGTACGGGCTGGACCTCTCGTCGGCGGCAGTCATCGGAATGGGAGTTGATACTGAGACGTTTGAGCCCGCTGACGGACGACAGACCGGTGATTCCTTTTCTAGACCACTGACCGTGACGTACGTCGGCTCGCTCGGCGCAGCCAGGGGGCTCCCACACGTTATTGAAGCGCTCGCAGAGTGTGGCGAGACGTTTGAGTTCCATATCGCGGGTGATGGCCAATCCGGTTACATCGATGCAATGCAGGCAAAGGCTGCGAAGTTGGGAGTGGCTGACCAGATCGTCTGGTATGGACGGGTGCCCCACAGTGATGTCCCGGGGCTGTTGACTCGGACTGATGTGGCCATTTCTCCGCTAGAGGATATCGAGTCGTATCGGATCAGTTTCCCGGCGAAACTGCTCGAATACATGGCAGCCGGCGCAGTCGTCATGGCAACGGATATTCCGCCACACCAGCGCCTGATTACGGACGGAGACAATGGGCTCCTGTACGATGGAACAGCAACGGGGCTTTGCTCGGCGATCGAGCAGTGTCTCGATGACCCGGCTCTCGCCGGTCAAATCGAGCGCACAGCCAGAGAAACTGCTGAGGCGCATGACTGGGACACCGTTGTCGACAAACACGCGGCGGCGCTGTTCCCAACTGCTACGCCCAGCCAAGCGACCCCATAGCCTGCCGTAACTGGATTCGGATACCGGAGTTAGCCAACAACAGCCCGGCGTAACTCAGCACGCCGACTCCGAGGCCAACACCGAGACGAAGCCAGCCGGGATCGAAGAGACGAATCACCAGCGCAACCGTACCAGCCATCAGCGTTGCCGCGATAGCGCTCCAGACGATTCGTTTACGCGGGAGTGGAATACGGACGAACTGCCGCACGTAATAAATTGACACCACGGCGGCCGACGCCGCGCTCAGAGTCGTTGCGACCGCTGCTCCACGGATACCGAAAGAGGGAATGAGCGCGAGATTGAGAGCAACGTTCACACTGATAGCGACGACACTGCCCCGGTATCCCAGTTGTGGCGCATCCATTGCGTACAGTGCCGGGCCGATAACAAGCTGTACTGACCGGAGAATCTTCTCTAGCATAAACACAACCAGCACAGGATAGCCTGCGGCAGCCGCGCTTCCGAAGATAGTGGTCAAAAGATCGGGGCCAAGGACGACTGCGCCAGCGAATGCTGGAATAGTCGCGTACAGCGACAGCTGAACCCAAGTTCGGAAGGCGTCTTCAATGCGTTCAAACTGGTCCCGGTCATGCCATCTTGAGATCTGTGGGAACAGCGATGTGCGGATAGCGTTGGTCAACAGCAGCGCGACAGCGGCAACCCGCCAGGCGATTTCGTACACACCGACGAGCGATACCGGGACGAACAGACGGAGGATCGCCACGTCGATCCACTCGTAGACGATTCCGCTGACACTCCCGACGAACAGATACCGCCCGAATCCAACGAGTGCGCGCGCCCGGTCCGGTCGGGGCCAACCCACCCTGATATCGAGCCGTGCCATGGCCCCGAGCGCGGCCGCGAGGTCGCCCAGTACGAACCCGAGAACGAGGCCACTAGCACCCATTCCATTTACCACAAAAACGGCACCCGTTCCAACCCAAGTCAGCTTTCCGAATACTTTCACCGCTGCGTTACGCTCAACCTGGAACTCCCCCGCGAGCAGGCGCAGCGCAAGCTCTCGGACCTGTCTGATCACGAGACCGGCGACCAGAATGGGTACGACGCCAGGAATGCCGATATACTGCTCAACATACGAGGCAAATGCCACTAGACCGGCCAGCCACGGCAGCACCAGTAATGTCTTGACGACGAGTGCTGTCCCGAGAACCTCACCCATTGGGGCAGCAGCCGAAAGCTGTTTTTCAACCGCCTTTGAGACGCCCAGATCCGCGGGAATATTGAGCATCCCAATGACTGCCTGAAAAAGAAAGAACGACCCGATAGCCGCAGTGCCCATGGCACGAGTGAACCCGGCAACCGCCGCAAACTCGATAATCGCGAGTGCGATATTTCCGGAGAATAACTTCAGGACGGCCGTTCTAACTTCCATATAGCAACACCAGTACCTCGTGGACTGCGCTGGTATCCATTTGTTAGCAGGAAATTATCTAGCTATAGCAAGGCGTACTGCGATTGAAACCGATACATACCGACGGGATAGACGGTGCATATGTCGGTTCAACCGTTACCACCAGTTCGGATAAGCTCGACCATGTGCTCCGTCACGTCACGCTGCTGTGCTAGGAGTCGCTTACGTTCGCGCTCCCAGCGCTCTGCGTCGTTGTCAGCTAGCAGGGCTTCGGCCCGGTCGATGGCCGCTGTCCCATCTGTATACGAGTACAACAGCTCCCGCTCCTCCAGTTCGAGGAAATTGTGCATATCATTGTCTCCGACGACAGAATTTATTCGGATAGCTGGTGTCCCCAGTAGGGCAGCCTCAGTTGGCATCGTCTGTGAATCACCGATATAGAGGTCGGCAAAGTAGAGGAGGTCATGGACCAGATGTGGCGGGACAGCGAGCTGATGCCGGTCGTACTCTGACGGCAAGTCCCCCTCACAGGTAATATACACCTCGCCCCGATCACACAGCTGCTCAACGAGCTGTGACCTGGCAGCCGCGTCGAGCCCCTTTTCACCGATATCGTGGTACGCATCCCAGCCCGCCAGTCTGACCACGGTGTAGGTCGCATCTGGGTTGACACCGTGGGCTCGTAGACGCTCTGGGTCCGGCTTGAACCGGTCGGGGTGGAGGTACGCTAGCTCCTGGAACCCGACCGTGTGTGACTGTCCGAAGGGAACGTGAAAACCCATCCCCGGTGGTGAACAGATATCATCGACGAATGGGAGCGTGAGTCCGTGATACAACAGTCGAACCGTCCGCGGGCGAAGGACTGTGTCCATGTACACAAGGTTCCGACAGCCCAGCGCAGTGGCGACGTGGACCGCTGGCGGGGCCAGTCGCGCGACGATTACGGAGGGATCAAACTCACGGGCCAAGTTGTAGAGCCGCCGCTCTCGCTTCGCAAGCTCGGCTGTCAGCTCCACTAGCCCGTTGCTTTCGGTGGTAAGTGTGACGTAGTCCAGTCCCTCAGCCGAGAGCAGGTCAACTGTCATTTCCTTCTCGCGAGCAGCCACGAGCGTCTCGAAGCCCTCTGCTTCGAGCTCTCGGATGGCATATTTGAAAAGATGGACCTGTGCGGGATGGTTGACGCTGAACAGGACTCGTTCACTCATCGGCTGTCTCCCTCGTCGGCATTGCAGTTTCAGAACGGGGTCCCTCGTGGGCCGGTGTCAATCGGTGCATAAGATCTGGCATCCCTGCAAGCGATGGCCAGTAATTTATACTCGAATTAGCTGTCGAGAGTCGGAGGCTATACGCGGATGGGCTCATGGTAATCGTACCTCGACAGGGACAGATACCACTCTGAGTGCATTGTCCCGCGTGGGTGTTTCCGGGGCCTGTCCCTCATACAGGAGCACGACGACGGTGCCGTTGCCCGACGGTCCCTCGAGTTGCACGCTCACGTCGTCCGTTACCGGGGTTGACGGTCGAGCGGTAACAGACGTCCGCTGCCTGACTGACCAGGAACCGGAGTCGTTCCCCGACTGGCGCTCAAAGCCGACAACGTACGTGTATTCTTGGGACGTATCACCGTGGTGTTCGATTTGGACTGTGTAGTTACCCGTGTCACCCGGGAAATAGACGCCCTGGTAGTCCTCGATGGTCACATTTCCTGCAGCGTTCTCAGTCCCGATTGCGAGCTCGGCGTTCGCCGTTGCTCCGTTCCCATCGAGAACCACTACGCCAGCGGCCGTGACCAGTACCACTGCAACGACAGCGGCCAAGACCGGTAACACGTCGATACGTGACTCGATGCCGAGCGCTTCGCGTCCAAGCCCGCCGTCTATCGGCCGCTCCCAGTCTGTAACTGGCCGCCGGCCCGCAGCGACGGCACAGCACCCAACTGTCACGATAGCGACGACGACACAGATCAGCGAGAGGCGAATCCGAGTCACCATCGAGAGGCCGTATAGCACCATTGGGAGTCCCGATGCGCTTGCGACAACTGCGAGTGTCACACGTTCGATCGGGACAAGCCCGTTTAGCCGGTTACGAGGCCGCGTAGGCGGGGCTCGACCATCGCTTGTGACTGATTCGACAGTCAAGGTCGGGAAGATCGCAGCGACCAGAGCATATCCCGGCGCGAACAGCAACACTGGCAGGGCAATGGGGATCCGTGCCGTCGGTCCCAGCCATCCCGGAGACTGCAACACCGAAGCCACCACGGTCGTATAGCTGGCAACGACTAGCAGATCGGCGTACGGTCCTGTCCGGTGTAGCAGCCGGTGACAAAGTGATCGAATCATCGGTAGCTACCCTGACACCTCGAAAGTACGGCAGTACTGGACCGCCCCATTATTATAAACTACAGCCGAATCGGACGGACAGACGAGTTCTCTGTCAAGTTGTACTTTTTTGAACTGACCGTTAGCAGTGATGATTGGCGATCCGGTGGACTGATAGCGCCGGTACACCCGGTCTCTGCTCTCAAAGCCGCCGCTATCGGTGTCGTACTCTAACGGCCGGGACGACTGGTTTTGCCAGAGTGGGAACACCATCCGGTAGGGGTGATCGGTCACGACGGTGCTCCGATCCTGTGGCCGGAGCGCTGAGATTGATTCCACAGCGGCCAGCTCAGATTCCGTGTGTGAGTACCGCGGGTATGCTTCCTCAAAGGCTGGGTTCTCAAGCGTCGCTTTACGTGAGACGAAAACTGACCCGGGGAACACAAATGCGAGAATCAGCATACAGGCGAGGACAGTACGGGTCCCAAACTGTCGCGTGACGTATCGCAGGCCAAATACGCCAACAATTGCCATCAGGATATAGAGGAACGCGAACCATCGATCCGGAATAAAGACGTTGACGCCAAACAACGGGAGTCCCAGCGTGAATACAAGCATAATCCCCGCGCCGACAACAAATATCGCGGAGAGCTGGGTAAGACGGTGTCGCTGAAGCAACACCAGTAGTCCCAGCACTAGCAGACACAGCAGGATCGAGAACCCCATTGCGTCAACGAGAGTCACCGCAGTGGGGACATCTCGTACGATTGAGGCAGGCAGTTCTTCACTGGCGGCGTTACTGCTGCGCAGGTTGAGGAAGCCGGCACCCGAGAGGTCGCTGCTGAGCAGTACAATCATTCGGCCGATGAATGATTGGTCACCATAGGGCGTAACCGACCAGAACCCCATTGCCAGTCCCGTCGTTGTACCGAATAGTCCAATCGTGTTTACCGTCGGCATCTCCGAGGGAACGCGGTCCGCGACGCCACTGAAATAGTCCGTATAATCTGTGATGAGCTTGGCGACGACACCGGCACCAAGCAGTGTAAGCACGATGAACGTCGACACCTGATGGATCAGCACGACCGACAGACAGCAGTACAGTGTAAGCACATACAGCGGGCGCCGGGTGTCAGTGTAGAATAACTTCGTTAGTCCGAATAGGACAGCGGCGAAATAGACGAGCCCAAGACTGTTCGGGATAACGTCGATACTCCAGCGCAACATATAATCACTCATCGTGAACAACGCTGCAGCGAGAAGCGAGCCCCGTACTGCTAGCATATACCGGGCTGTGCTATATACTAATAGCGGCGTCATCGGAATGACGAGTGCGACGCTCGCGAACATGGCTGTCCGGAGGCTGGATCCGAACAACGCCGCTCCGCTGACGACAAGTATGTGATACACCGGTGCCACCGAGTACTTTGACTCTGAGATAGCGGCGGTTGTTCCGGCGGACTGTATATCCGCGATGAACTGGGTTATGTGAACCCATGTGTCAACGCCAATGAATCCAGGGGTGGTCAGCAGGGCAGTGTACTGGATCACAAGCAGGAGCCCGAGCAGTTCTGTCAGCACGACACGGGGCCGCAATGCTGATGTCTCAGCGAAAACAATCTGCGCAATGATTGCCGTGCCAATGACACCGCTCACGAGATGGAACTGAATCGTCCGGCCGTTCTGGAGAGCCCCAAGCAACGCTAGGGCTCCAATTCCAACGATGACAGCCGTCTCTACGACCCGTACCGCGTTCTTGTCCACGAACGCTGTCTTGTGCGTGCGTGCTTCGTCTGTTCGTAGCCACCCCGCCAGATATGTCAGGCCGGCAACTCCACCGCATAACGGGACTATGAGAACAAATATCTCTGTGGTGAACAGCACCAGTGGTGCGAGCAGTACTGTGGCAACGATTCCGATACAGGCGATAACAACGTCTCTTGGAACGGACTTGCGACTGATTTTCGGGACCGACGGTAGATTCATGTTTGGCCGTCAGCTGTCCTCCACCAGATCATGGTCTCTCCTTGCGTGATACGATACTTTGTTAACAAGATCTTTCGGCGTAATGAGCCTGAAAGCGGCTGCTTTCTGTAAATGAGTGTGTGGTAATGCCACAGTCCACAGACGTGCTGGGCAAAGTCGGTTCTATTCGCTAGTCAGACATTTCTGAATGTGTTGTACACTCCCTAAATTACGCTGTACGAAGTACAAATTTGGTAATGTTGCATTATCAAAAACATAGCAGGTTGAGCGGGCGTCTCCACGCGGCGGGGCTGCCGATTAGGGAGACGGCCGCAATCTTAGACCTGCTGGGCATCGATAGCTCTCACAGTGCGATCTGGAATTGGGTCCACACGCTCTCTGAGGCATAGAGCGATCAGCCGATGACGTCGCTTGTCGCGGGTCGCAGTCAATGAGGAACAGATCTATATTGACGGAAATATGGCTGTACGTCGGTATTGACACCGAATCAAAGCTGCTGCTCAAAGTTGATGTGTTCAGGCGCCACGGGACTGACCCCGCGCGGTGTTCCTGCATCGATTCACCGAGAAACACGATGTCGCCAATACGCTGTTTCTCATCAATGCTGGCGGCTATTTGACTCCGTTTACTCGCCACAAATTTAGCGGTCGGCTCGACTGTCAAATTCGGGATCACATCGGAAAGTGGTCCGAGGCCGTTACGGTCCGGATCGACCGCTTTCAAATGGCAGTCAATCCAGCGCTAAACAGTAGTTAAAACGGTTCAGACGCCACTACAACCACGAATAACCGATCCAACCGCTCGATAGATGAACGCCAACTGAGGAGGTCCAGAACTAGATATCTCTTCGAAGTCGACCGACTGCTGCCCGTCGGAGTGGTCCATATCGCCGCGCTCGGGATAGTCGTCGACGATCTCCAAGTACGGATCGTCACGGCGCTGGAGTGCGAACAACATGAGGTTGACCCAGTCCCGGAAAACCGTGTGTGCGCTGTGCCCGCGCTGGCGAATCTGTGCAAGCGTTTCAATGATTTCGTCGACGTCAATCTGTGGCGAAGCCATACTCTCTCAGCCCACAGAGAGGCACAAAATCCGGCCACCTGACGGATAGAAGTCTGGTCAGGCGGTGTACTGGTGTTCCCAGTCGAGTCGGGCTTGAAGCTCTCGACGCCCACGATTGGTGATCAAATACACATTCGTTCGCCGGTCTTTCTTCCCTCTCTCGACGAGACCTTTGTCGATGAGCGTATCCAGGTTCGGGTACAGTCGGCCGGAATGGATCTTTTCCCTGTAGTACTCTTCAATTTCGTCTTTAATTGCGACACCGGCCGGTTCAGATTGCCCAGCGACCACGAACAATAAGTCCCGTTGAAATCCTGTTAGGTCGTACATATTCGCGGTTTCAATATGAGTTATGTGATTAGATTGGTATGAAATCGCCGCTTTCACTCCACGTCGTACAGGCCTTCGACGCCTCGTCGATAGTGATCCTGACTGGAGTCTGGGACTGGATCAGCCTCCTCCGGGTGCTTCGCGATGATGCTAGCGAACTGCTTTGGAGGCTTCCAACTACCGTCTACTTCTCGGGCTTCGGATTCTTCGACGACTGCGTGCTCACCGTCAGCAGTGACGTACAGCACGCGGATTCCCGGTTTCTCACTCAGCGGCCCCCTGAGCAACTTTCCAGTCCGTGTATTGACCAACCACTCGAGTAAGAGTCCAGCCCGGCACTGGATTGCGTACAGTTGCACCGAACCCTCTTCGGGAGATTCTGTGCGACCGTTGTCGGCCCACGACTGGGGCAGCGACCGATTGTCAGTCTCGTCTTTCCAGCGCCACTTCAACTTTTTCGGACCAGTGTTGCCACGTCGGTATTTACTGCTCATGATTGGATTCTCCCAGCCATCGGAGAAGAACAAAATCTACCGCTGATTACCTCTAAGCCAACTTTTTTGCTGTTTGAGTGTATATGTGTTAGTACGAGGACTCATCATGAAAACAGCCGAGTCCCCCACCACGATCAGCGAATGCTCGCTCCCAGATCAGCGGGTTTCCCGCCAGCCCAGCGGCACCCGAAATCTTGACTTCCGGCAGATCCGAGATGAGCGGTCGGCAACGTGGAACGCTGCCCTCGATGCCACTGTCGAGGTCACGAAGGGCGGCCGTCCAGACCTGTTCCTCGTCTCCGTCGACGACGACTGTCCGGCCAATTGCTCGCTGGCCGAGCATCCCAACGGGACCCACGCCGGCTGGTGCAGCTGCGAAGTCTTCCAGGCGACGACCGTCTGCCCGCATCTCTGTGTTCTTCGCCAGCACGCTGCCCTCAACGAACTTGACCTGCCAAGAAAAAAGTAGCAGTTGAACGGGATCAGTCGCTCTCAAACTCGACACCAGCCAGCGGTCGCACGTCGACGCGCCCGACCCGATCGTGATCGAGACACTGGCACAGTCGTTCTCGAACCGTTGCCTGCGAACACGGTTCGATACCAACGCCCAATCGTGGATCGTCTCGAATCTGGACATACGCGGCGTCGACGTCCAGCGTCGTGTGCTCGACCCGACACCAGATTGTTTTCGCTCCAGTCTGGTCTAGATCAGTCACGTACCGAGCAGCCACGGCCTCGTGGCGAAGTTCGACGAGGACTTGCTCGACAAACGACGCGACCTTAGCTGGCGACCGGAGCGCTGGTGGTGAGGCAAAAACGGTCCCAGAGTCGTGCTGTGCTACTGTTTCGGAAGTCCTGGTAACTGACATGGATCTTCTCAGGACGCGCTTTCTGGCCCGTCCTGCACCCGACTGGGACACACAAACCAATCCGTCGCGACCGCTCACTCAACGATCTTCTCCCCGATCTGCTGGTACCACCGTCGGATCGTCGTGATATCGAGGTCCGCCGTCTCGCTGATCGTCGCCTGTGTCAACCGGAGATCTGACTCCTGACCAGCGACATAAAGCGCACCCGCGGCGACACCGTCTGGTCGCCCGTTGATGTCCGTCGATCTAGTCGCCTCCTCAGCCAGTGCCAGCGCCCGCTGGCGACTCTTCGGAGTAACATCCAGTGGAAGGTCCGAACAGATCCTCGCCACCCAGTCCACCGGCAGCGAAACCGGGATTGGCAGTTCGAGCTCGGTCAAGAAGGTCCGGTAACAGGTCCAGATATGCGACGTGGAACACCGGGCAACGTCGGCGACCGTCTCCATCCTCACGAGGCCGTTGCATCGGCAGGCGGCGTACACGGCGGCCGCTGCACCGCCCTCAATCGACCGCCCGATAAGGAGGTCTGCCTTCTGCGCTTCCCAGAAGAACGTCGATGCCTGCTCTTTGACCGCTTTGCTCTCAGACAGCGCACTTCCAATCCGTCGGATTTCTCCGAGTCCATGTGCGAGATTCCGGTCGCGCTTGCTGTCGAACTTCGACCGACCGTGGAGTCGCCGCTGACGAGTAAGCCGTCGACGCCGTCTCGACGAGATATCTGAATCCTCAGCCGACCCGATATCTGTTGACAGTCCCTGATCGTGGCGTGTCACCGTTCGGGGAGCCCCTGTCCGCTTCTGCTCCGCCCGATTGTACGCTCGCCACTCGGGACCTCGGTCAACCTGATTCTCTTCAACTACTAGGCCACAGTCCGTGCAATGCGTTTCCCGCCCACTGCTGTCGAGTGTTCCGCCACACTCGGGACAAGTCTGCGTCGACCCAACCAGTTCGGTCTGGACAGTTCGTGAAGCCATTAAGAGCACACCTCTCGCCCACCAGAGGGGCAGAAAACACGTTTCTGGGCCGTTAGGCGTCTGGCAACTTTCCATCCGGCCGGGGGACTCGCTCGGCGTTGATCTCGATATCGACCCGGCGGAGATGCTTGCATCGCTCAGCGACATCGGGACAACTGCACGTCTCCTCAAGCACATCCACCTCGTAGCGGCTGTCCGACGCTGAGTGAACCTCGTAGCGACCCGGCTTTGCCAGAAACGAGACGTCGATGTCTTCTTGTTTCGCTCGCTTCGTTCGTGGCTCGTCCTCGGAGTGGACAGCGAAGGGGTCGGCTTCCGGGTCTGTGACGCCGCTGTCATCGAACCGAACCTGCATGACTCCGCCGTCGGGGACTGCTTGTCGGGGCTCGCCGTCGACGTGCATACCGAACTGGTCGTCCAGAGCGTCGTCGTTCATCCACTGTGGGATGGGTCGCTCACCGGTCGCGAAGGCGACTCGCTTCTGGTGTTTGCATTCTTCACCGGGATTATACTGCTTCCACTTGCACTCGCAACTGCCTGTTCTGGTGTCGACAAGGTACTCTGACCCGGACCCGGAGTTGACCAGGAAAAGGGCGTCGGCGTTTCGTGCCCGCCCAATCGAGTCCAAGACGGTCATCACTTCGGTCAGCGCCGAAACCGTTCGGCTGTTCGGCGTTGCGTCCTCGATATCGCTGGCATCAATGCTCCCGGCGTCGCTACTGGATTCCGTTGTAGCCATGAGTAACAGGCGGCACGCCCTCTGTAGGACGCCCCTCACCCCACTGGGCGCAGAAAATCCGGGGACTAGAGTTGTTGAAACGGACGGCTATTCTCAGACAGGAGTGGTCAGTGCAGACTATATATATCTCATAGGAACAATGATACCCCTCAATTAGACATGGGTAACCATGGCCTCTCAGGTACCCATTCGGCTCCCGAAGCAGTTTGAACAACTCCGTATCGGGATTGCACTGTTTGACCCTGAGTCGGGGACTATCGTTGATGCCAACGATAGTCTGGAGTCAATGTTCGGGTACCCTACGGAAGCTCTCCGTAAGATGAGCGTTGAAGCATACAGTGCAAATACGTATGCGTTTTCCAGAGACGATGTCGTTCAACAGATCCAACTGGCAGTCGATGGTCAGCCCCAGCGTTTCAAGTGGCGCATTAAACGACAAGACGGGAGGCTAATCTGGACCCAGATTGATCTCTCACGACTTGTCATTGATGGAGAACCGTTCACCCTTGCCGAGATACGGGATATTACCGAATACACAAACACTAGCCGCAGAGTAAGCTTACTCTCCCGTATTATGCGTCATAACCTCCGGAACGACATGACTGTCATCGCTGGGCGAGCACAGCAAATACAGTCAGAGGTTGATACTGATCGCATCAGCAAACACACAGAGAAAATTGAAGAGAAGACGAACGATATCGATCGGATAACAGACTCTGTGAGAGAGATTGAACGTGCGACAACGCCGGCCCAAACCAAACGGGTCCGCAAGAATACCTTCGATGCCGTCACGGAGACTGTTGAAAAATTATCTGATAAGTACCCCACCGCGAAGCTCACTGTTGAGAAACAGACAGAGATGTGGTTCAGTATTGATTCGGCGTTCAATCAGGCACTGAGACACGCTATTGAGAATGGCATCGTCCACAGCAACAGTACAGCCCCAGCAGTCACGATAACTGTCGGCGAATCGCCGAATACCGGTCGGGTCGAAGTCAGTATCAGTGATTCGTGTCCTCCTATCCCAGATATTGAGCTGAATGCGCTCGATGAATCGATAGAAAATACGGATGTTTCCCATGGTACCGGCGTGGGACTATTTGTGATGAAGTGGTGTGTCGAATCCCTTGGTGGTGAAATTACATTTGACCGTACTAATTCCGGTAATACTGTCTCTTTCTATTTCCCTCCAGACGCAAGTCCGTCAGACCAGTAACTACCGCTACGGACGGCGAGTATGCCGCTGGCGTAGACGCTTTAGCGGTCAGCTCTTTCTTGCTCAGTTGCGCCCACATACTGTGCACTGGGTTCGGATAATCTCCCTTCGACCAATATGGGGTCTCACACATCTGCTGAATCTCGTATAATTATCAAAAGACTTCGCTGATCCAGTATAATTCTGGACACTCAACAGGCACACTTGCTGAGCAGGCGTTGCAGCCAGCACCACAGCTAAAGAAACTTCCTTCTCGCCGCTCGGTCAGAGTTCCGTTGCCTGCATCTGCTGGTGGGCGTCGGGATTAACCACCGAGATGACGCCCTCGATCTCTTCCTTGCCGTACTCCTCACGAATCAGATCGTGGATGTCATTTGCGAGAGCAACGGCCTCGTCTTGCTTGGTGGAACTCGCCTCGTTCTCAGGAAAGTCTCCTGGCCCGACGCCCTCCACGACGATGAACAGCTGGTCGTCACTCATTTTCGACCGCCTCGACGAGTAGTGTCGTTTCGGGCAGGTCGTCGCGAGAGGTCGACAGGAACTCGGACGTTTCTAGCGTTTCCTCAACTAACTCGACCAGTTCCTTCGAGACATCGCCAAAGTGAACGATGGCGTCGGGATCGGGGTAGTTGTCGTACTGCTGTGCAGTTGGCTCGGCTGTCTTGTTCTCACTCATGATCGGTAGCAGAGCGCCCGCAGCGGGACGTCCCTCACCCCCAAGGGGCACAGAAATTACACGATGGCTTGTTCACAGCCATCCGATTTATCGCGATGAGCCTCACCTGTCTCCAGAAGCGGGACCGCCGGACCGGCCTGCCGGTCCAAGGTGGAGCGTGTCCCCCGAGCGCTTGCGCTCGGGAACCGTGAGCGTGTGATGAAGCGAAAGAAGGGCTGGTATGACTCCTCGATTATTGTGCGACCACGTTCCCATTCTCGTCGATGGCATACCTGAGTGGGTACACGTTCCCGTCGATATGCGTCGCCTTCTTCGGCAGCGTCTCGTTCAGCCACTCTTCGCGGTCGGCGTCGGTCTGAATGTCCTCGTTTGGAGAGTGGACGCTGAACAGGTCCATGCTCACCCAGCGGTTGACCGTCTGCTCGCCTGTCGGCGAATACACCTTCACCTGCTGTTCCTCGGTGTCGACGCCGACGACGGTGAGTTCGGACCCGTCCTCGGCGGTCTTCAGTCCATCACCGATATCTACGGCGTCGGGGTCGATGTCGAGGTCGTCGCACTGCTGTGCAGTTGTCTCGTCTGTCTTGCTTTCAGTCATGATCGGTAGCAGAGCGCCCGCTGTCGGACGCCCCTCACCCGGTTGGGGGCACAGAAATTACGTGGCGGCTTGCTCCTCAGCATCCGATTCATCGCGACGGATCTCGCGTGCCCGCTCTCGAAGGCGAGACTGGACTGGCGTCCGGTTTTCGTGCTGGTTCTCATGGGCGAGATACTGTTGGATCGTTTCAATCGAGTGCATACAGTTGATGCCGGCGACGATTGGTTGGAGATGATCGGCGTCCAACAGCCGCTCTGGCGGGAGTTTGTCGAGAATCGGGTCGGCGTCGCTCATGCGTCCTCTCCCCGGAAGTCATCGAGTGTTGTTTTGTGCTTGTATCGACAGTCGGGGTAGTGAGCCAGCAGCGTCTCATCGACGGCTTCCCAGAACCTGACCTTGTGCGGCGCAACCGACTGCCAGAACCGGGCCCGTGCCAGCGCGGCCGGAACCCGATGGCGTTCCTCGCGATGCCAGCTGTTGCGTTCGATCATCGCCATGTCGATCCTCCCGCCGGTCGATCTGCCATGTAGGTGTGGGCGAGTTCCAGACCCGCATCGAGTGTGCTTCGGGTCCCGACGAGTTTGGTTGCGCGTTCGAGCGTCCAGCCAGCATCAACTCGTTTGAGCAGGACTGTCGCTCCGGTGTTGGGGATGTGCCAGCCGATTGTGTCGTTCCCGGCGGCGAGAAATTCCCAGTCGCCGGCGACAGCCTCCTGTGCTGCGGCCTTCGTGTCGATCAGGGCATCAGATCGAGGGCCACCAGCGCCGAAATCGCCCAACGTCGCTGTTTCCGCTGGCGTCATGCAAGATCCTCCTGTCGGTCCCAGCCAGCGAGTTCGGCGTCGATAGCGTTGATGATGGTCCGGACTTGTTCCTCTAGAGTGTCGGCTTGCTCGCCGTCGGCGTCCAGCAGTGAGCGGAGTTCGAGCACGTCCGGGAGGGCAATGCTGTCCGAGCGCTGGGCTACAGCACGGAGAACGACTGCCTCAAGATCAGTGCTGTCTGGCTGTGTTCGAACAGTCGTCACGACGGACTCGACGAACTGCGGAGTGGTTGACCGAGACAGGTCTTCTGGGCCACGACGAGACATATTTCGAGACATCCTCTCACCCGCCAGAGGAACACAAAATTAGGGCTGAGGCAGCCGTGTATTCGGTTTATTTACCTACTTATGTGCCCGAAATGCCCGCACAGTCTGTCTGCGTACTGGCCGGTGGAGAGAAAAACTCGATATGATTCTGAGTTTGACTCATCAAACGACTTCTGAACTGCTGGGTCACCCTCTTACTCTTTTTCTCCCGTCGGTTTGGTGAATGAGACGTTGACTCGCGGACTGTCGTAGCCGTAATGGCCTGCGATAGCTCCGATGCAGGTCACGAACGCTCCAAGCCCAACAATGCCTAACAGCAACGATATCGAGCTCGATAGCCCAAGTGCAGCGGCTACACCATAGGCAAAGCCGCCGCCAAATAGCAACGCAATCATGATCACGCCGGCAATAATCGTGAATGCGATACGCCAGAGGAATAACTGGATTACGAACAGAAGTACTCCCCCGGTGAAGGTTAACCCATCTTTAGCTGCTCTTTTGATTCTCATATGTGCAACTCTATTTCATCCTGCATAATGGTGGTTGCTAAACTATCGACTATGATTTTAAATCGGCTGTAGTTGCCAACTGATTACTAGAAATAACTACCACTCAAATTTCAAAAACTGATATAATAGCAATCATGTAATTATTAGTTAATGCGAGTTTGGTTATTACTTATAATTGTAGTGCTATCTGCCGGCTGCAGTGGGCTCAATATCGGATCGGCAGATCAGCCAAATGCCACACCTACTCCGACGGGGGTGGGTGAAAATATAGAAACGCCGACAGAGGGGCCAGACGATAACTCTCCAGAGGAATCCACGCCAACGTCTGACCCAGCAGCACAGAACCCATGGAATAAAGAAACGGTTAGCATACACCTTCGCACACTGGGTAGTACAGCAAACGAGACGCGTCAAAGGGAAGCGTTTGCAGCGGCGATTGAGTGGTTCAACGCGGCTCAGCCTGGAGACTATCCAGTCCACTTTGAGGTTGTTGAGGCGGGTTCGGCAGACGTGACTGTGGAAGCTCAAGATACGATAGAGCAATGTGGCGATAGCATTGCCACCGGAACATACTACTGGTGCTCACCCAGCATTTCCGAGACTGCTAATCCAGATGGGACTGATCAAATCCAGGTATCGACGCGATACGAGCAAAACGCGACAGAGCAGTTTTATCGAGAGGCGCTAACTTATTTTGTCGGTGTTCAGGAGCCGGACACTCGAAATGATATTAACCCACCAGATGACCCGGCAGTGGTTGATCCATGGCCAACAAAAAGCACGGTCCACGTCTCAATTCAGAACGCGGAGAACTGGTCACTAGCGAAGTCACAGGTCAAAAACTCAATCGAATACTGGGAATCAGGGGCCGGATCGAAATACCGTAACTATACCCAGAGGATGGTGCTTGTCGCAAACGATACCGACGCTGATGTTACAGTTCGGTATAAGGAATCAATTGGAATCTGTGGGTTTACATATACTGGGGAAGCTGGTGGCTGTGCGCCTGTTTATAGCGGTGACAGTCTCGCCAGCGATGACTCCACCATTGAAATCAGCACCCAGTACACACCGGACAGTCAACAATCGACTCTGAAGCATGAGTTCGGCCACGTTTATGGCCGACTGCACGGTCAAGAGCCGATGCCACTTATGGCTGCCCAGCGAAACTTAACACTCAAACCAAGACCGAATGCAACTGACAGGCCGAACCCGTGGGAATACGATACAGTAACTGTCTATATCGATAGACAATCAATTCGCGAACGGGATCGGGAAACAGTTGAATCTGAATTCGAAGCCGCTATCGAGTATCTGCAAACCGGAGGTGATGGCAACGTTCCAGGGAATGTCACCTTCGACCGAGTGGCTGACAAAGATGACGCAGATATTGTGTTTGAATCGACTGATCTCGACGGCTATAGGTCAGACGGATATGTGTTTGGCCAGGATACAGATTCCGATAGCGAACTGGAATACTACACTAGCCAGACGATTCAAATCGACGAGAAGACGCCCGCAGATCACTATGCCTACCACATCGCATACTGGATGCTAAGCACGTTTGTCGGTGACGGCGATATGCCAGACCATCTGGATGCTGAAGATGATAATAGAGAACAATGGGAAAACAATCGGTAAAGGGCGCGTATCTTGCACGACAATCCGTTCGGATTGTGTGTGGGTAGAGCCGATTAGCCCAGCAGTGCTACCTCCTCTGTTTCTGCGGTTCTAACCCGTATTCCTCTGGACTATACTCGCCGAGGACGAGTGCAGACAGTATTAGTGTTCCACATACTGCCAAAGAAAGCCAGAATGTGTCTACACTGAGTGGGCCAACAATGCTTAGACTATCACCTGGGCCGGAGAGTACAATTGTCATTGTCGCCCCACACGCTCCAAGAATTGGAAGTCGATAATGATGTATTTTTGTTAATATTCGAATCACTCTCAACAATTTCTACAACTTCTAATATTAATATGATTTTCGCGTGTTCAATCCGCACTCTGTATTGCTCACACAACAGGGAAACGAACTCATCTGTCACAAATCCGCAGCCAACTAGCCGACCCAGCCGCCGATCTCAACTTGTTCACTGTCGGTTGGAGCGTCGTCCGCTGTCTCCGCAACTGAGTCAAACGGCGGTTCAACGAGACGGGGCAGTTCGTCGTTGTACGTCCGATCCGGAGACTTGACACACTCGACCGGGACGATGGGACTACAGTCAACGCAAGAGCGTGTTGCTCCGTCGAAGCCGTTGATCGTCACCGACCAGGTGATGATACTCGCAATCCGGTACGTGTCCGCTGCTGGCCGGCGAGTGCTTGCAGACTGGCAGCCAACAGCCCCGCAGATGTCACAGGTTCGGAGGTAGTCTCGATCTGCCTCGTGGAAGAGCGAAGCCGCCTGCTCGACGTTGGAACGCCGCTGGAGCGCACACTGCTCGCAGATCGTGAACCGGAACAGACCATCCGCTCGGTCGACCTCATCGGGCCACCGGACGTAGCTGCGTGCCTCGCCGAAAATGTCGGCTGTCCTGTCCCCGCAGAACCGACACCGGTCAGCCGTTGCGTTGGGCTGGATGTCGGTCATGCAGACCACCGTGCGAGTGTTGACTGGCCGCGATCAGTCTCAACAGGACAGAGAAACCGCCACTTGTAGCGTTCACGGATCGGCTTGTCTTCTCGATTGCTTGCCTGCCCCGGCTCGCGATAGCCGGTACAGGTCCAGCCCTTGTCTTTCAGCGCTCGAACCATCGCGCCATCGTAGTCTGAGCGCACCCACGTCAACAAGAAGCGAGTGTCACGGTCGTCGTTCGCTAAGAATCGCTCCTGTGAGCGAGCCAACGCCGCTGAAGCGAGGTTTGGCATCCGGACACCGAGGCAAATCCGTGCGGCCTCGACAATAGTGTCGCCGGCGACGACCTCACTGTCGACAACCGGCGTGTCCGTCGACGGAAGGACTCGCCGGGCAGTGCCCCGGATGGCTTCTGGAAGATTGTCGATCTCAACTGGTTCGGGACAGAGTTCACCGTCGACGCCGTACCGGATTCGCTTCTTCGAGATCAGTGGGTAGCGATACGTGATCGCGCCGACCAGCGAATCCTGAAAATACAGCCCATGGTGGGCGAGATTGACCGACGGGAGCGAGCCCATATAGGTGTGATGCGCCTCGTACACGCCGGACGCGGTTTCTCTGTCGATTGGCTCAACAACGACGTGGTCAGCGAATCGAACTCCAAGCGGCGCGGTGAACGGGTCACTGTCAGCGTGGATCGGACAGGAACACTCTCCTGTGTCTGTTGGCGGGCGATGCTGGAACGACTGCGGTCGTGTCGATGTTGAGTGGGTCATCCTCCCACCCGCCAGAGGAACAGAAAATCGCTATCGAGCCAGTGCGTCGCTCTTTTGTAAAGCAGCGGAAAAACCGTATTATTACACTGAGACGGTGCCGATTTGAGACATGGTTTCTGCTCAGCCAGCGTTCGGCGATGTCTTGAGAGCTGATTGAGTTGTGCGTTCCCGAGATCGACACGGAGCCGCTCGATTCTGCGCCATCCGTGCTGTAACGCTCATGACTCGGCTTCTTTCGTACACGGACCAGCCAACAGAACGTGCTCTGGGACACGGAATAGAGGTCGGTCTCTTGCGCCTCACATCTTGTTTCACGCTCTCATGGAGTAGGAGCGTTCCCATCGAGTCAATACAGCACTTCATTGAGTTTAGTGAGAGCTCGAACGAAATCTCTTGATCATGGTTACCAGACTCAGACTGAGCCTGTTCAGGCAATGATCATTCTGTAACAGAGCATACAGATAAGACTCATAACTCAATAGTTCAATCAGCAGTTTCGGAAAAATCTGGAGAGTACAAATTCAAGATTGATAATTAGGGGTAAACAGCCATCACGACCTAAGCAATAGAAGCAACGTGTGGAGCTTACGTACACCGAAACGACCGGTAAGGTTAGGCAAGAAGGTGACGCGATAGCATCAATAACCGGGGTAGAAGGTCTCGCAATCTTTGCGTCTCCAGACGATGGTCTCGATCCATCAGTTGAACCCTTTTTACGGAACCTCAATCTACCTGTTTTTGGAGGGATATTTCCGGAACTCATCTACCGTGGTGACAAGAAGGAGACGGGTGCCATCATTTGTGGCCTGAAAACGAAGCCGAAGGTAACGACAGTCTCTGGCTTGAGCGACTCTACACA